>Ga0169931_10005796_pt1 | contig 18767 bp, 21 predicted proteins | sample Kivu_15m_20L_FD_129675 | JGI IMG/M metagenome (GOLD analysis project Ga0169931, IMG submission 129675) | Freshwater microbial communities from Lake Kivu, Western Province, Rwanda to study Microbial Dark Matter (Phase II) - Kivu_15m_20L... | ecosystem: Environmental > Aquatic > Freshwater > Lake... | reverse complement strand
TCCTAGGCCCACGGTGAGCTCTTCCACTAAACGGGAGCACACCTACGGGGACTTAGCTCAGCTGGTAGAGCACCTGCTTTGCAAGCAGGGGGTCAGGGGTTCGATCCCCCTAGTCTCCACAAAGAAAATCTCCCTCCGGAAACGGGGGGAGATTTCTCTAACCCTCGCTACAGAGCAATATCCAATTGCTTGGCAATCTTCTTGCAGCGATTTTGAATTGATTTAGCGCCGGACTTATTGGCTTTTCTAATACTTGGGATGAAATCTTGAAGTAATTCTTCATCGACTTCCGCAAAGTCCGCTGCAGCTTGAAAGCCGTAGTATCCGACGATCTTGCTTTTGTCGGTCTCAGCCCAATCCATAATCACTTCGTACGCTCTGTGTCTTTGAGCTTTGGTTAGTTCTGCGTGAACTAGTAGTTGGGGAATGTGCCAGCGAACCTCCTGCTGGGTATAGAGCTCAAGATTCTTCAAAAGCCCTTTTGTAAAAGGCTTTACAGTCTCAGGCTTCTGCTCGGCAACCCTCATAGCAACGTAGCTTGATCGCATGGCTACGACCGGATCTTCATCAAGAAAGAGTTTGTAAACATCGGCTAGACCAGAGGGAGCCTTGAGTAGTTTCTGAATAACCTGGTCTGCATCGCCAATTGAGGTTCTTGTCCCACCAGAAAGAGTGTCCCTAACTCCAGCCATAGCAACCCCCAACACTTTTTATCTCAGACCGAGAGATTTCCTCAAAGGTATAGTCTGAAAAATAGTCTTAAAATGCATATTCACCACCCCCGCAGCCCGTTGAGTAAAGAGCTAGTGCAAGTTTTTGGTCTCACCAATCCACCCTTCAGGAGCGTCTTTTTACAAGGCTCTCCTTTAGATCTCGCTGATGTTGAACTGCTCTGATTAATTCGCGAATGACTAAAGTTCGACTTGGGCAATAGCGTCTATCTCAACCAACATTCCTGGGGCCAAACCGACCTCCACCGTGGTCCTGACAGGAAATGGCTCGATCCGAAAAAACTCCGAATGTACTTCGTTCATGTCAGCAAACAATCCCCAGTCTGAAACGAAGTACCTTATAGAAACAATGTGTGAGTGGTCGAGACCCGCAGCCTCTAAAACATATCCAATATTCTCGAGTGTCTTGCGAGTCTGAGTCCTCATATCTGATCCAACAAGCACCCCGGTCTTGGCATCAAATGCTCCTTGACCAGCTAGAAATAAGAAATTCTGCACCCGAAGGGCCTGAGAATAGTTGGCCACCGGGGCCGGGGCCTTGTCGGTCTTGATGCTTTTAGTTTCCACTTTGTCTCCCTAGTTTCTTTTGTTAGCCAACAAATTCTTCAACAAATCTTCCGGTTTTGAAGAAGACCCAAGCACCTCGGAAACCAAAGACTTCCCAAGTCCAACCCCGGCAGCCCCTCTTTCCAAGTAATCCGAAATGTTTTCCAGCGTCACCCCCCCCACCGCAACAACCCTGGCGTCGGGAAAGGGGTCAAGAATCTGTGATACACCGGTAGGTCCAAAAATTGAAGCTGGAAACAGCTTCATGTATTGCTGTCCGGCTTCGAGAACCATTGCTACCTCCGTCGGACTCATAACGCCTGGAAGATAAAAAATCCCATCCTGATTTGCTCTATTCAGAACATCAAGGTTTAGGTTCGGCCCAACAAGAAAGTCAGCACCGAGTTCTGTGGCCAAGGAATAGTCAGTTAGGTTTCTGACCGATCCAACACCAAGGAAAACATTGGATGATGTTTTCCACTTCCTACTCCGTAAAAAAGCATCTTCGGACGTTGATGAGTGAAGTGGAATCTCGACCAGCCTGACTTCAGAATTCCAGAGTGAAATTGCCGCTTTATAAGTGTCGTCGGGTGACAAACCTCTTAGAATTCCAACCATTGGGCACTCGTCAAGAATGGCCGCAAACTTGTCAATGTCCAATTCATCTCCGATAAAGTTATGGTCGTACACTACAACAAATAAAGATTTGAGTTTGTTGCACATAACACAACGGGAGAGCCTTGAACCAACTACATGTCTTACTTAAAGCCGGTCACACAGTCGAATCAATTCAAAAACTAAAACAAGAGTTTGAGCGGGAATTCAGATGTGAAGTCGATTGCGAAGTCGTTTCAGAGGACGAGGCTTACGGAAGGCTTATTTCCGGCAGTGATTTGCCAGATGTTTGCACGGTACCGTACTGGTACTTACCCGAGCTCGTTGAGGCAAACATTCTTGAGCCTTTATCCTTCGAAGAGATAGAGACAACCCACCTATCGGCAGCAAATGACGCTCTTTCCGTCTCAGGCCAGCAATTCGCTGTTCCGCACACACTGGTCGGCGGAGCGTTGTTTTACCGGAAAGACCGTTTAGGAATCCTCGCCAATCAAACTTTTGAGTCACTTGACTCGTTTCTTTTGCAACTAGAGGAGATTGTTCATTCCGGCGAGAGTATCGGACTTCGCACGAGCCCGCACTTCTCTTCTGCTGAAACCTACCGCGGATTGATGTTTGCTCTAGGCGTCGATCTCTTTCGCCAAGGTTTTTCCGAAGAAGATACCGTGCTCTACCAAATGAGTAAGGTCGTCGACCTGCTGTCTATGCAAAGAACAAACATCTCAAATTGCGGCTATTCAGCAGTAGGTGAGTTGTTTCAATCCGGCCAGATTTCATTGATGTTCGACACAAGTGCCTGGGCAACGATATTCTCAAAGAACCCGGAGTTTTTTGAGCTGGTCGAAATTGAGCAGCTTGGAATAGGGCCGAAAGCCCAGTTCTTTTACGCGGAAGGCCTCGGAATGGTTAGCGGCTCGCAAAACAAGGCCTTAGCGATGCAGTTCATCAACTGGCGGCAGTCAGACAGAGTTGTCTCCTTCGAGATTGATGAGCTGAATAGGCTGGACTTCCCGAGAAGCGACCTACATGCCTTAGGTTCCTTCGCAGCAAAGACCAAACTTAAATCAGGACATAGAGCCAGGTATGAAGTTGAGAAATCTTGGGCCATCATCGATGATACTTATCCAGTGCGAGCTGCAGGTTACGTTCCTTGGGCAACGGCGTTTTCAAGAGCCCTATCCGAGAAATTGATTCAGAGAAGAAACGACTGACAAGCGGGCTATAAATTATCAAGTGACGACTATCTCTCCTCGCTTGATTACTGTCTTGAGTCTTAACAGTGCAGACAGATCTTTTACTGGATTTGCCTCCAGCAATGCAAAGTCCGCGGCAAATCCCGGCGATATCTGGCCAATCTTTGCACCTAGCGCTTGACCGGCCCTAACAGTCATTGAAGAAAGAATCTCGAGCTCAGTGAAGCCGGCGATTTTCATTTGCTCCGCCTGTTCAAGCAGGCCACGAGGATGCGGATTAAGAATTGTCCCCGAGTCTGAACCTGCGATGACTTTGCTCGGGACAGCCAAAGCCAGCCGAAGGGATTTAGCCTCCGCAGGCTCGTGGAGGAGAATTTTATCTCGCGCTTCTGGTTCGGTTAGTGTCCGTTCTGCTTCAGATACAAACCTCTTTGTAGCCACATATGTTGAAACCAACCATGAGCTTGAAGTACTAATCTCATGCAGATCATCCTCATGAAGATACGAGAAATGTTCTATGGTATTGACTCCAGCTCGAAGAGCGTTTCGCACCGAACTCCTACTATGCGCATGAGCAGCAATCAAGAAGCCTCGATTCTGTGCAAAAGCTACAACTTGTTCCAATAAGTCCTGGGACATCTGGACGCTACCTGGGTTAGTACCTTTTGTGATAACACCGCCACTCGCGAACAGTTTTATAAAAGGGGTGACTTGGGGGTCTAAGCCCTCAATGATTCTCTTGTAGTCATCCAGAGATTCCGCATGTCTTGAGACGAAGTTCCCGTGACCACTTGCCGATGAAATCGCTTGAGCAGCTATGACACTGGCGAGCTCAATCGATTCGTGTCTAAGATCCTTATCGCTACTTAGAAGACTGAATGGACAACCTAAGTCACGTACAGTGGTTATTCCAGCTCGAAGGTACGCCTCTCTATTTGAGTTTATCCGATTTCGAATCTCATCTTCGGTCACATTCATTAGGTCGCCTACCACGTCACCGGATCCACTCAGTCCAAGGTGCACATGTGAATCAATCAGCCCAGGGATTAGTAGTCCATCAAAAACCGGTAAGTCTGATTCGTATTGCTTGGTCGAGTCAATAGTCGAAACTTCAGTAATGTACCCATTCCTCCAGCCAACTAGTACACGTTGTCTATAATCGAGCTGCGGACCAATCAGCGAATCTGCGATGATCATCCCACTCGAGCCAGATAAATTGAGGTTAATCATGAATTCCAAACAAATCTCAGTGGCGCTTGTTGGTGCAGGAGATTTTGGCGTCCACTATCTCAATCATCTCTCAATCAACTCGCAAGCAAGAATTATTGGTGTAGCTGACAAGAGCGAAGAAGTGCGAAATCGAATCAGTTTTACTCATCAAATTCCAGTCTTTGAAAACTTGGAAACACTTCTAAAAGAACAAAAACCCATGGCTCTAATTATATGCACTCCTCCAGCTGCACACATCGATGACTTAAAACTTGCAGTTCTCCATAAAATCCCGACTCTTTTGGAAAAACCCGTTGTAGCTAATAGAGCTGGCTTGGATTACCTTCGCAGCCTCTCACAGGATTCACGAAGTCTTATCACACCTGCTCACTTGAGTCGATATCTAGAGTCCGTGAAGTTACTAAGGGCTCACCTAAAAAACAAACCAATCAAACTAATTAACGCTTGGCGATTCGTGCCAGAAGAGCGACTAAATATTCATGGTCACGATCACCCTGCTCTATCTGCCATGATCCACGATTTGGATTTGGTTCAGACTGTGCAGCCATTGGACATTAGGCGTATCCATGTTGAGTATTCAAGAAGTAGGAGAGAGCTGTTGCATCCAGATTCAGTGGTCGTGAGTATAAAGACCCAGAGCGACACGATAGTTGTAATTGGGAACAGCTGGTGCCTCCCTAGTTCAAACCGCTATGTCGAAGCGATTTTGGAGATAGTTACAGATTCGGAAAAAATCACACTGAGAACACCTGGCGACTCCCTAGTCTTTAGCGGAAGGGACGGAGACAGGTTCCCTGCGCCTGAGCTGGGATTGAGCCACTACTCCCAAGGCGGAGGTGCCTTTGGGTTACAGCTCGACTCATTCCTGCGCTCAATCACAGATGAAATCCCAAGAGAGATTTCTCTGGATGAAGCAATCGAAACCCTGGAAATTGCGATCCAAATCTCTGAGCTTTCCCCTTAGCTAAATCAGCTCGTCAGCTATGTCACTAGCGCATTTTTTGAGCCGAGGAACGAACTCAATTAGTGCCTTCAATGGCTTTTTGAAAGTAGTCGCGGTCAGCGAGATTCCATAGATTGCGCCAGGGGACTTCGATTGAATGCTCACTCCAATGCAGCGGACGAAATCCTCATGTTCTCGATTATCTATAGAGTATCCAGCGCTTCTGACCTTCCTTATTTCTCTCATCAAGTCAGAGGAACGTGTGATGGTCTTATCTGTGAACTTTTGCAATTTGTAATTACGCAAGATGACATCTAATTCGGCATCGGGCAGCTGCGCGAGAATTGCCTTTGAAACAGCGGTGGCATGCAATGGGGCCGCGATTCCAATTCGCGAATACATCCTGACACTTTCCCTGGACTCTTGTTTCGCAAGATAGGTCACGTCGTGTCCATTGAACTCAGCTAGATGCACAGTCAGTCCTGTTTCGTCAGAGAGTGATCTCAAATGAGGTTTTGAAATCGGAACAACTTCGAACGCATCTACTGATTGAGCAGCTAGAGCAAACAATCCGGGGCCTAGCCTGTACTTACGGTCGGAATCGTGCTTCACGATTTTGTTTCGCTCTAAAACCCTAAGAAGTCTTAGGGCGGTGGATTTGTGAACATCTAGTAGATCTGAAATCTGCGATAAAGAGAGGCTCTCCTCGGCAAGGGCGCTAAGGATAACCAACCCTCTGTCTAAACTTTGGCTCATAATTCAAGCATCCTTAGCGTATTCTCAAAACGCGTTGATTTCCATTCATCTTTAGAAAGCCTGAGCAGAGCATCAACATAGCTTTTCTCGGGCAAGTCACCAACATCCGCGCTCGTAAGAAGGCTTGCACTGGCCAGAATTGTGCCAAAGCGTGCACAATCTCTGGGAATCATGTTACTCGCTAGTCCATGAAGGAATCCAGCGGCAAAAGCATCTCCTGCACCGACTGGCTCAACCACCTGTACCTGCAATGCTTCAACTTGTTCTATTCCATCTCTATGATAGACAACTGAGCCCCCAGGCCCCAACTTAACGATCAAGTATTCTGGCCGGTCAACTAATCTGCGAACAAGTTCAGGTCTATCAACTCCCCAGATTTTCTTTGCTTCATCTAGCCCAACAAAGCATATGTTGGTCAAGTTGCAGATTTCTAACATCTCCTCAGAGGGAGTCTCGCCCCACAACATCGGTCGATAATTAACATCAAATGATAACTGGCATACACCCTGCAGCCTATTCACTGCACTATGGAGAAAAGAGTTGGCTGTGCTAGAAAGTGCAGCAGTTATTCCTGACAGGTGGACAAAGTCAGGCTGTAAGTGAAGCAAAGTTGGAACCAAAGTTTCATCGAGCCGACTCGCCGCGGACCATTTTCTGTAGTAACGAACAGTTGTCTCAGTTTCAGATGTTTCCTTAACTGCGATACCTGTCTGTCGCGATAAATCAACCTCGACGAGACTAACGTCCACCCCTTGGGAGTGTAAGTATCTCCTGACAAGCCTTCCAAGTTCGTCCCCTCCGACTCTCGTGAGGTAACTAGTCTTGTGAGACAGGCGCGCTAAGTAGGTCGCAACGTTTGACTCTGCTCCCGCTATGGTCAATTCAAACTGCGTTTTTGAAATTTCAGGCGCGGCCAGAGCCTTACTCGGGACTAACATTCCAAGAGCCTCGCCCACAAGGACGAAGTGCTTACTTTGACTCTGATTAAGACTCATAACAATGTGCTCACGAACGCTCGCCGAATCAACTTCCAAAGTATAATCTAATTATGCAACACAAGTTGCATAATATGCAATAGAAAGGTAAAGGAAAATGAAGAGAAGATTACTTCCCTTGATTTCCGTTGGAGCTGCCGCATCGTTGTTACTTGGGGCATGCGCCCCTCAGGACTCTGAGGCCCCCCAAGAAAACTCTCAGGTAGATCTCACGGATAGAAAACGCTTTGCTGGAACCACTCTGAGACTTCTTTTCAAAGAGGGTTACGAGATCGCTGCTATTCAAGCTTTCGAAGCCGAGTTCGAAGAGGAAACGGGCATCAACCTAGAGATTGAGGTCTATGACGAACCAACCGCAAGACAGAAACTAGTTCTTGATGCCGCCTCGCCGGTTGGATCATATGACATTACATCTGGCTCTTTCTGGAACATGCCTGAGTTTGTTAAGGCTGGTTGGCTTGAACCCCTGGACGGCTACGTAAAGGACAAAAAAGATGCTTGGCTGGATATGAATAACATTCCTACTGGTGCGCTTGAGTCCATGACGATTAACAATCAACTGTACGCGCTACCTCACACAATAATTGGTGGAATGTTTTTCCACAGAACAGACGTATTTCAAGAGCTAGGCTTAACGGCTCCAAAGACAACTCAAGACGTGCTCTCACTTGCAAAAACAATACGGGAACAAAAGCCGGAACTGATTCCTTTTTCTGGCCGAGGCGCTCCAACCTTTGCTTCTCTTGGTTCAATCTTGGGATGGGCTTACGGTTACGATGCTCTACTGTTTGACGAGTCCGGGAACCCTCAAGCAAACTCTCCTGAGATGAAGCAAGCCGTTAATGACTGGGTGACACTCATGAAGGACTATGGTGCGTCAGATGCTGCAACCCTTACCTTTACTCAGGCAGGCGAGAAATTCTCTTCGGGTCAGGCAGCCATGATGTTTGATACGTCTGGCTTCGGCGGGCTCTTTGAAAATCCAGCCGGATCAAAGGTTCCAGGGAAAATCGGTTTTAGCCAAGTACAGGGACCTGCCGGAAAGAACATTCAATGGCTCTACATGGAAGGCTTGGCTATTACTGCTAACAGTCAAAACAAAGACGCAGCCTGGCTATTCCTGCAGTGGCGCGTTTCCAAGGACACCACTATGAGGGAACTTCTTGAGATTGGAAGAACCGATGTACCAAACCTGGCGGTGCTTGGTAGCCAAGAATATGCAGACTATATGAAAAAGAACAACCAAGAGGCCTTCTCGGTAGCGCTTCAGGAGAGTTGGAAAAATGCAGTTGCCGTGCATTGGCCCTTCTATCCAGAGTTTGCGCTTATTGGCGACACTTTTGCTGCCGAGATATCGAGCGCAATTGCCGGTGCCAAGTCAGTTGACCAAGCGTTAGATGACGCTCAGGCTGAACTGATTCGCATCATGAAAGACGCCGGATACATAAATTGACCACTCGCTTGCTCAAGGGAGGTACCGTCTTTGACGGTACCTCCCTTGAGCCTGTTCAATCCGATGTGTTAATCCACAATCAGTCAATTGTTGAAGTTGGTCAAAGGATTCCTAACCATCTCGCATCAATTGTTGAGGATGTGTCAGGGTTGTGGGTTCTACCGGGATTCATCGATCCTCACTCCCATGCCGACGCAGCAGTTTTGACTGGCGAAAACATGGAATTGAGAATGAAATCAGGTGTGACCACAGAAATAGTGGGTCAAGATGGATATGGTTTGGCTTATCTTGATGGATTGGCTAGCGAAGCCCTGAAAAGCCTGATTAGTCCCCTAGCGGGTAAGACAGAGGGTCTTCATTTTCCGAATGTCGGCGCCTACCTTGATGCGGTCGATGTCGGCGCTCATTGTCGTGTCGGGATGTTGTCGCCACATGGCTGCATCAGAGCTTCTGTCATGGGTTTGGAGGCGAGGCCTGCGACATCTCTCGAAATTGATAAAATGTCGGCGGCGTTCAAAAGCGATTTAGAAAATGGGGCTCTTGGCCTATCAACTGCTCTGAGTTACACGCCGATGATCTATTCAGATGCATCGGAGGTGTCAACAATCCTCACTGCAGCCGAGAAAAATCGGCGTCTTGTGACCCACTTGCGGGATTACGGCAGTGGGTTCGAGTCTGCAATTTTTGAGGTTATTGACGTAGCAAAGAAATCGAAATCTCACCTACATTTTTCCCATTTTCATGTTTCAGGGCCCGGTCGTGAAGACTCGGCAGGGGGTTATCTAGACCTACTGTCTAGGTTCGACGGGACTCTTTCTTTAGATTCCTACCCTTATGTTACTAGCTGCACGTCTCTTACTGCACTGCTACCCGATAATCTCAAGTCACTTTCTTTCAAAGAGCTCGTTTCTCACCTTCAAACAAGACGCGGCTCATCCAGTCAGGAATTAGAGAGGCTTGGCCCCCAGGGCACAATAGCAATTGGTTGGCCCCACCTAGTCCTAAAAGGGTTGACGGGAGTGCACTCACTCTGGAACGGACGAACAATCTCCGAAGTTTCAAAAAAGCTTGGTCTAAGCGAAGGTGAAGTTGTGATTGACGCCATAGTTAACGAAAAAGAGAGCCCCATGATTTTAGTTCCACAGGGGTATGAATCTAACTATCTTGCTTGTTCTAGTTGGAGCAATCAAGTGGTAGGCAGCGATGGAATTTTCGGAGCCGGCGCGCCTCATCCTCGAATTTCAGAATCCTTTACGCGGTTTTTAGCAATGGCGAGGCTGGGAAAACTCAATCTTTCGGTTTCCGATGCCGTAAACAGAATGACAGCTAAAACGGCCCGACTTTTCGGCTTGAAACTTGGCGAAATAAAGGCAGGATTTCCAGCCGATATCGTGATGATTGACCCCCAAAATCTTGAGGTCGGCTCGGATTTTGATTTCGGTTCGTCACGGCCAATAAGAGAAACTCTTGTTTCAGGAGTTCGATGTGTCACCGATGGAAATTGGACCACTGCCAGGATAGAAAAGCTGTCAATACGTGGCTAGATTCAGCTTGCCAACAGATTGTAAGCGGAGGTGAGAGCAGAGTTGAGCGAAGAACAAATCTTTATTAGGCCTCTTCTGTCCGGTGCAACTCTAAGAATCAAAGACGGAGTAACACCTTTGGTTCAAAGTCGCTGCGAAGAGCTCAAGGGAACCTGGTTAAAGCTCGAGGGTTGTAATCCGACCGGGTCATTCAAAGACAGAATCATGAGAGTGCTCGTTGATGAAGCAAAATTGTCTGGCGCCAGCCTCGCTATCGTAGCTTCCTCGGGTAACGCTGCAGTTTCGGCCTGTGCCAATGCCGCCAGAGTGGGAATCAATCTCGTTGTAGTAGTGCCGACGGCTACACCAAGAGAAACCGTTGCATTCTTAAGCCGATTTCCAATCCTCCTCCTCAGGTATGGAGAAAATCCTTCGGCTAGCCACGCCTTGGCCAAGAGAGTATCGCTGACTCTGGGGATACCTAATCTTTCTTCCACGTTCTCTGAAAGCGGCGCAGAGTTTGGTTGTCGGACGATTGGCCACGAGATTGCGGCCCAACTTCCAAACCAAGAAATTCGAGCTCTGGCATCGGCTGTGAGTGTCGGGCCGGTGCTAATTGGATCGCGAAATGGGCTTCTTGAGTCCCAACGTGAGTCTCCTAAATTGATAGCTGGCCAGGCAAAGGGATGCTCCCCAATCGCGCGAGCCTTTGAGCAGGGGGCCGCGTCAGTGGAACCATGGAGTGGGCCGGTACAAACCGAGGCCCTCTCGATTGCAGACACTCTCAGAAGTTACCAGCACGAAGGTGACTATTTTTTACGTGAACTTCGAAGGTCTAACGGGTTTATGGCCGCTGCAGATGACTTTGAGCTACGGAGAATCAAAACCATGCTGAGGGAAGTCGACGGAGTAGAGACCGAACTGTCTTGCTGTGCCGCGATCTATGCTCTGCTTAAGTCTGGTTTTGAGGGAGAAACAACCGTCGCAATTCTCACAGGCTCAGGCATTAGACAGACCGTGAGAGAGAGTGTTTCAAGTACAGTTTTGCGTCATACCCGTTTTCACGAAGAAAGTGACAATCGGAATGAGGAAGAAGTCGTTGGGGAGATTTTATCGTGGATCAATTAGTTGCACTGGTGACTGGCGGGGGCAGCGGGATTGGGCTCGAGACAGTCAACTGCCTTAAACGAGACCATCAAGTTATTTCAGCGGACGTGGCTTTTGATCCCCGAACCACCAGAATGGATAAAACCATAAGTTATGAAATGGATGTTACATCTCAAGATGCCTGGGGTAACTTGCTTACTCTTGTAGAGAGAGATTACGGGAGACTCGATTCAATGGTCTTCAGTGCAGGAGTAGCACCAATACTGGGTTTGAATAAAACTAGCGCGACAGACGTTCAAAAAGTTCTTGATATAAATCTAACTTCAATAATGCTTGGAGTTCGGGTTTTCTGGGATCTACTAAAATCCTCCAAATCATCAATAGTTATCGTCGCATCTGTAGCTGGCCTGGTTGGACAAAATGCTTCTGCACCTTACTCAGCATCCAAAGGTGGAGCGATTAGCTTGACCAGAGCACTTGCCACAGAACTTGCGCAATATGGCGTGAGAGTTAATTCAGTTTCACCTGGCCCTACAAACACGAAGATGATTCAAAGACACTTCGATTCTCTTCAAAACGGTACTCAAGCGAGGAACAAATTAATTCAACGGATGCCGATAGGAAGGCTTATTGATCCAGCAGAGGTGGCGAAGCCGATCCAATTTCTTTTGTCGTCTGACGCCTCAGCAATCACAGGTTGTAACTTAATTGTTGATGGCGGTCTCACCGCAACTTTTGACTATGGAAATGAGTTTGCGGGGGGCGAAAAACATGATTAATACTGTTACTGGCAAGCAATCTGTCAGAAGCACTGCGTATGTGCTGCCTCATGAACACGTTTCAATTGATTACGGTCAAATGATTGCTCGGGGAAAGAGCCACCCTTCCTCAATTGTTGAAAAATTCATTAGCGTATATACCAATTTGAAGAGTCTTGGTGTGGAAGCCGTAGTTGATTGTACTCCGCCACTATACGGGAGGGACATTTCTTTACTTCGAGAGGTATCAGAAGCTTCCGGAGTGAGCATCATTGCAAGCACTGGTACCTTTTGCGAGGAATGGAACCCGCTCCCCAAATTTGTTTATGAGAGTTCAGAGGAGGGCCTACTCAGATTTTTTGTTGATGAACTCAATTCTCAATGCGGAAACATTAAGGTCGCCATGAGTACTGAACTTCAAGAAGTAGAGCTAAAGGCACTCAGGGCTGCTGGGAGGGCTCAACTTGATTCGGGAGCGACTATTGTTTGCCACACCACCAATGGGCTTGGCGAGATGGCGCTAGAAATCTTCTCAAACATGGGCGTACCACTGAACAAGGTAACTATCGCCCACGTCTGCGCCCATGGCGAGACGGTCGAATACGCGACACAACTTGCTAAGTCCGGTGCTTACATTGGATTTGATAAAGTTGGGCACTCAATCCATACGGATCAGCACTGGATTGGCCTTCTTTCCCAATTGAAAGTTGCCAACCAGCTATCTAAAGTTCTTTTATCACAAGACACTGCCCTGAGCTTTACGGGACCTGACCTTATTGGTGAAAAAGTTTTCGAAGACCCAACTTACTTGTTCGGCCCATTTAGACGGGCACTTGAAAGCGAATCAAAGCTGAAGGATGAATTTCATCGGCTAATGTCACAAAATCCTTCGGCTTGGCTAATGTGCTAGCAAGAAACAGGAGGCAGACATTATGAAGATTAGCCGTGGTTATTTCCTAACGGGGGTCATTCCCGTCGCCATTGTGTTTACCACCATCTTAATCTTCCCCATGGTTTATGTTCTCTACCTGATGTTTCGAGACGACTCCTTACTCGACCCAAATTCATCCAGTTTCGTTGGGCTTACAAACTTTGAAAGAGCTCTTCAAGACGCAAGGTTCTGGGAAGCCCTACTCCATAGCGGAATCTTCTCCGCTGTTTCTCTACTCGTGAGCATACCTTTGGGGATCTTGCTCGCAATTTACTTATCGAGCCAAGGGTTATTTCCCCGTATCGTTAGAACACTCGTCATAGTTCCTATGGTTCTCGCGCCTTTAGTTGTTGGCTCGCTCTTTAGGTTTCTTCTTGATTCCAATTCTGTTATACCTTGGATTGGTGCATCACTGGGTATCCAACTGCCCCCGCTCTTGTCAACGCCTGGACTTGCGTTGGTCACAATTTCCATTGTTGATGCTTGGCAATGGACACCCCTTGTAGGAATAATCCTCTACTCAGGGATTCAAGCACTTAACCCCAGTGTGTATGAAGCAGCAAAACTCGACGGAGCAACCAGGTTTCAAGAAGTTATTCATATAGTTCTACCGCAATTGCGGCCACTATTGGTGTTAGTTGTCCTTATTCGATTCATGGACAGTTTCAGAGAGTTTGACAAGGTTTTCATTATGTCTGGCGGCGGTCCAGGAACTTCCTCGGAGACGCTTCCGGTCTATCTGTGGCGATTCTCATTCCAGTATCTGGAAGTTGGTTACTCAGCAGCGGTTGGTTTCCTAATGCTCATATTGATAAGCGTGGTCAGCGCGCTAATTGTTAAGTTCTTCAAGGGAGTACGGAGCACAAGCGAATGACATCAGTAGTACGCAAAGAAACTCAAAAACAATCTCGGAAGAGAAAGTCTGCCAAGAATCATTGGTTCATGTTGTTATCTGCTCTTGCAGGCTCAACTATCCTTCTTCTTGCCCTGGGTCCGGTCATCATAATGGTCAGGCTCGCGTTCACACCCAAGATTAATCTAAGAGAAGTTCCGATTGATTGGATAAGGCCGCTCGATGTTTCTTCTTTTGTTGATGTAATTGAAAGTGAAATACTCAGATCAATACTCAACTCAATCTTCATTGCAGCTAGCACCACCGTAATCGTGCTTCTGCTTTCGGCTTTAGCTGGTCATGTTCTCGCTCGTTACGGAGGGGAAAAGAAGGACAACTTCTTAATGCTTGTGCTGGGTACTCGGATGGGGCCGGCAGTTATATTCGCGATTCCCATTTACTTAATTGCTGTCAGAGCTGGTTTAGTTGACACACCATTTTCAATAATTGCTATTTATGTGGTTTACAACCTTGCATTCGGTATCTGGTTATTGCATGGCTTCTTTCTTGAGGTACCAAAAGAAATCGAGGAGGCTGCCCTGATTGACGGGCTAAACGAATGGCAGGTCTTGATCAGAATAACTATTCCATCGGCCATTGCAGGGGTAATTGCAACCGCAGTCTTGGTATTTATCATGACTTGGAATGAGTTTTTCTATGCATTCGTTTTGACTCAGAGGAACATGGGCACATTCCCCACAAGGGTCCCTAGCTTTTTTGGCGCCTTTGAAGTTGAGTGGGGGCTCATGTTTGCTGCTAACTCCTTAGGCATGATTGTGCCCGTCGTTTTTGGAATTCTTGCACGAAAATGGCTGGCCAAGGGTTTTGCTGGCGGACTAGTGGACTAAGAAACCCTACACAAACATTGCTATTGAACGTTTGGCTCCGGGATAACCGGTAAACCCTCAGTGATTGGGTCCTGTCCCGGGTTTCTAACTAGCAGGAAATAAATTATTGACGATGCAATTAGAACAACTACGCCACAGGCAAAGATAGCCCAACGTATTCCGACGGCTTCTGCAAACAAACCAATTAGCGGTGATCCTATGGGAGTTCCACCCATAAAAATCAGTAGATATATGCCCATCACTCTTCCACGCAGTTTTGGATCAGAGTTGGTTTGAACATACGAGTTGGCTGATATGAGTGTCAGAAGAGCTACACCACCAAGAATTGGAAGGATCGCAGCAAAGCTTCCGTAGTTTGGCATCCAGGCAGCAATAGTCAGAAGCATCCCAAACATGATGCCACCAGCCATCACAAACTTTGGAACGCGCAGGTGTTCCAGTCGCGCCGACACCAAGACGCCGGTGAAAGATCCGACCGCCAGGATGCTACCCAAAAGCCCAAACTCGGCAGGACCAAGCCCAAACTCCTTGGTCGCCATAACAGCCATAAAAATCTGGAAGTTCAATCCGAAGGTGGTTGCGAAGAAAACCGCAATCATGACCAGCTTCATCTCTCTATGCCTCAGCACATACTGAACAGCCTGCTTTAGCTTCGCTGAAGTGTCGGGCTTTGCTTCGATAAAGAGCTTCTCTCTCTGCATCATGGAAAGAGCAATAACGACAACGACGTAGGTCAGCGAGTTAATAATGAACGAAACCCCTGTTCCAAAAAGAACAATAAGCAGTCCAGATGCTGCCGGACCGATTAACCTTCCAGCGTTGAAGTTGGCAGAGTTCAGGCTTATTGCACTGGGGATATCGCTCTTGCCGACGAGCTCCGAATTAAAGCTTGTCCTAACCGGAGCGTCCAGAGCACTAAAGACTCCGACCACAAAGGCAAGCAGGGCAACATGCCAAATTTGAACAACCCCGGTCACAACCAGAAGTCCCATTACTAAAGAACCAACGCCTGCACCGATGTTGGTCAGCATCAACAGAGTCCGCTTGTCGAAGCGATCGGCCAATACCCCGCCATACAGACTCAGCAGAAGAGATGGCAGAAACTGTAGAGCCGTGACTAATCCCAAAAGCTGAGCGCTGCCAGTTAGCTCTAGTACAAGCCAGTCTTGGGCGATGCGCTGGGCCCAGGTCCCAATGTTTGATAAAACGCTGGCGGGGAAAAGAATTCTATAGTTGCGATGATTGAAGGCCCTGAGAGCACCTTCTCTATTCACCGTGTCAGTTTAGTCAAAACCCTGTCGGCTAACCGACGAAGAGCGAAGCCAGCAAATACAAGCCAGGAATCGCCACCAGAAGAGCTATTACCCACTTTTTCAGCTCTGGTGATTTTCGAATGGCAAAAGCTCCACCAAATAGAACGCCAAACCAGATGACTGTGAGTGGAAGTCCCAAGAAACCAAGAGTCGTTTTCTCCTCCTGATTTTCACACTACTCCCTTCTATAACCAGCTGGTTGCTATAAGTTGCTGTTGTGGAATCCTTGGCAGCGCTAGTCGCATCAATTTTTGTCGGACTCATACTTCTGTCGCTTGTCAATCTGCTGCTGGTGATTTTGGCAAGAAGAGGAAAGATCAAGCTTTGGATAGGTATCGTTTCCAACACCATCACTGGTCTGGTTGCTATTTGGGGAATAAGCGCAGCCTGGGCTTTGGGACTGGCCCCACTGCTATCAGTCTTTGTCGGTGCAATTGTTCTGACTTTGCCCAAGAAACGTCAGTAGCGCTCGTCCCTGACCACCTCAACGTCACTAACCCAACAGCTAATTGCGTAGTGAGGGAAGTAATTGGTCTTTAGTTTTTCGAGAATTGCTTCCAGCACAGAATCACTAACAACTGTTTCCACTCGAACATTGCCACCTTCTATGTCCGAGCTTCTTTGATTACGAGGACCTGCTCCGTGAGCAAGGCTGGATGTGAAGCCCTTAGCGCCACACGCCAGCAAATCCTCTTCAAGGCGGTGCGCTATAGAGGTTTCGATGACTATCGTCACCAGCTTTCTTTTCTTAAGCATCACAGGCCGAATCCTTCTAGTAGCTGACTAATGGCGAGCATCGTTGGAATTCCAATGACGAGGTTAAAGGGAAATGTTATGCCAAGTGAGGCCGATAAATATATTCCAGGTGATGCTTCGGGAAGTGCCAACCTAACAGCAGCTGGGGCTGCGATATAAGATGCCGACGCCGAGAGTATTCCCAGAGCTGCGCTTCCACCAACACTCATCCCCGTCACCTGTCCGACCAGCACCCCGAGGGTTCCAGCCATCAGGGGAAAAGTTGTTCCAAAAAGAAATAGTCCAACGCCCGCCTGCTTTAGATCTTTGATCCTTCGACCGGCAACCATTCCAAGCTCAAGAAGAAACAGTGTAAGAACACCGGTGAAAAGCCCGCCGAAGAAGATCTCAATTCGCGCATAGCCCGCAGTTCCTGTCAGGAAGCCCAGCAGAACACCACCAGCCAGCAGGAAGATCGACTTACCCGTCAAGATTTCTCTCAGGGATTCCCCCCAGCTCATCTCCCGATTGATTCCCTTGGACGCAAGAGCCAGACCGATGATGATTCCCGGAATCTCTAGAACTGCCAGCAGGGTGTTTACGTATCCCTCAACCTGCATCTGAAGGGCTTCGAGGAAAACAATTCCAGCCGTGAAGGTAACCAGGGAAGTAGAGCCGTAGTGGGCAGCCAGAGCACCTCGGTTAATTGCGTCTAGTCGAGTGAAGAAGGCGAGTAGATAAAACGCTGCAACGGGGACAATTACTCCCAGAAGGAGAGTTCCTACCATTGGCGCAGCCAGTTCTTCAAAACTTGACTGACCTAGTGCAACACCACCCTTAATACCGATACCCAGCAGCAGGTAGATAGACAGCGCCTGGTAGACAGCGTCAGGAAGCCTCAGATCAGAGCGAAGCGCTGTTGCTAGAAGACCCAGTGCGAAAGCCAAAACCGGAGGAGAAGTCAGGTTGGTTATCGCTAGCTGAAGGCCGTCCACCTACCTACCGACCAATCTGTCCGAGCGCTGAAATCAGCTCACCCACGGTGTGCTCACGAGAGGTCGAGTGTCTTAGCTGGGCCTCTAGGTTGATCTCGTAGTGGTTGTTCCTTCCCTCACGGCTCTTCACCAGGTAGCTACCATCTTCCAGATCCTTCAAAACATTGACGATGGACCTGGTGGTTAGCCCAGCAATCCTTGCTAGCTCCTCAATGGTTAAGTTCGGATTCTCACTCAGAGCTAGAAGCACGTGAGCGTGGTGGGACAAAAATGTCCAGTTCTTACTCATTTTTTCTCCTCTTCACTAGCGGCTCAACTTTGGCCCAGTCTTCGGCGCTCGCGCTCTCAAAGAATCTCTTGTTTTCAACCTCGACTTCGTGTCTTCCCTCTCCTCGGCTCTTGATCAGAGAGGCAATCACGGCTGTGGCGATAACAAGAATGATCACAGCAAGGGAAAGCGTGGTTGGGACCTTGTAGATGTCGTGAAGCATCATCTTCACACCAACCCAGATCAGAATCACTGCCAAACCAGCCTTGAGGTAGACGAACCTGTGAATTAGATCAGATAGCAGGAAGTACATTGCTCTTAGACCCAAAACAGCAAAGGCATTGGCGGTGAAAACAAGGAACGGCTCATCAGTCACAGCAAAGATTGCAGGGATAGAGTCAACTGCAAAAATAATGTCCATGAATTCGACTAGTGCTAAAACAATGAGCAACGGAGTTGCAAAGACAACTCCTCCGATGCGAACAAACATCTTTTGTCCATATAGCTTGTCGGTTGTTCGAACTTTTCCACTAAACCAATTATAGAACTTCGACTTCGTGGGGTCGTAGTGTTCGTTTCTGGTTTGTAGCATTTTGAAACCTGTGTAAAGAAGAAAAGCTGCAAACAGATACAAAATCCAACTGAACTGGTAGATCAGCGCTGCGCCAAGAGCAATGAATATTCCACGGAAGACCAGAGCACCAACTACACCAAGGAACAGAACTCTGTGCTGGTACTCACGAGGTATTGAGAAGGCAGCAAAGATCATTGCCCAAACAAACACGTTGTCTACCGCCAACGACTTTTCAATTACGAAACCGGAGAAGTACTCCTGTGCTCTTTCGGCACCGAACATCCACCAAACAACGAAACCGAATGCAACACCAAGCGACACCCAAATCGCTGACCATATCGCTGCCTCTCTTACCTCAATC
>Ga0169931_10005795_pt1 | contig 18768 bp, 19 predicted proteins | sample Kivu_15m_20L_FD_129675 | JGI IMG/M metagenome (GOLD analysis project Ga0169931, IMG submission 129675) | Freshwater microbial communities from Lake Kivu, Western Province, Rwanda to study Microbial Dark Matter (Phase II) - Kivu_15m_20L... | ecosystem: Environmental > Aquatic > Freshwater > Lake... | reverse complement strand
TGGCGAGGCCGGATGCCGATGGACGGGTTCTGGGCCATTTCCCCTATCGGGAGCTTCCCGCCGAGCAACGCATCGGGGTTGGTCCTGGCCTCGAGTTGCAGCGCGACGCCGGTCAAGCCCTCTTGGCCATGCAAGACGCTGCCCGCAGCGACGGCGTTGACCTGGTGTTGCTCAGCGGTTTTCGCTCATTGGCAGTGCAGAAGCAACTGTTTTTTGACGTCAAATCGCAACGCAATCAGAGCGCTAGCGAGCGCGCCAGGGTCAGTGCCCCGCCCGGTTATTCGGAGCACAGCACCGGTTTCGCCGTGGATCTGGGCGATGGCGCAGCGCCCCAGGCCAACCTCTCGGAGTCGTTTGAGCAAACCGCAGCCTTCGCATGGTTGCAGGGCAATGCCGCACGCTTCCATTACGTGCTGTCCTTTCCACGGGGAAACGCCCAGGGTGTCAACTACGAACCCTGGCATTGGCGCTTTGAAGGCACGGCCCAGGCCCTGAGGGTGTTCGAACCCGCCCAGAGGCTCAACCGCTGATCGGGGAGGGGGCTGGGATAGAGTCCTGACTTGGACTCAATCGTGACAGGAATACCCCTATGGGTGGTGACCACAAAGGCGCGGCCATTCGCAACATTGCGATCATTGCCCACGTTGACCACGGAAAGACCACGCTGGTTGACGCATTGCTGAGCCAGTCAGGCATTTTCCGCGATGGTGAGGCAGTACCGACCTGCGTTCTTGACTCCAATGACCTGGAGCGGGAGCGGGGCATCACCATTCTTTCCAAAAATACCGCCGTTGACTACAACGGTATTCGCATCAATATCGTTGATACACCCGGTCACGCCGATTTTGGCGGTGAAGTGGAGCGGGTCCTGGGCATGGTCGATGGCGCGCTGCTGATTGTTGATGCCAATGAGGGGCCGATGCCCCAGACTCGTTTTGTGCTGAAGAAGGCACTTGAGAAAGGCCTGAGGCCAATTGTCTTTGTCAATAAGATTGATCGTGCTCGCGTCGACCCCGAAATTGCCGTGGACAAGGTCCTTGACCTGTTCCTCGAATTGGGCGCGGATGATGATCAATGCGACTTCCCCTATCTGTTCGGAAGTGGCATGGGGGGCTATGCCAAGCCCGACATGAAAACTGACAGCGAGACGATGAAGCCGCTGTTTGATGCGATTCTGCGCCATGTCCCGCCGCCGGTTGGGGACATCAACAAGCCTCTGCAGATGCAAGTAACCACCCTAGATTACAGTGATTTTCTGGGGCGGATCATGATTGGCCGCATTCACAATGGTGTGATCAAGGCAGGTCAAAGCGCTGCATTGATTCGTGATGATGGCAGCATCAAGCGCGGGCGCATCAGCAAACTTCTTGGCTTCCAAGGCTTGCAGAGGGTTGAGATTGAAACTGCCAGCGCCGGTGACCTGGTCGCTGTGGCAGGTTTCGATGAGGTGAATATCGGTGAAACAATTGCTTGCCCAGACAATCCGGAAGCTCTCCCCCTAATCAAGGTGGATGAGCCGACCCTGCAGATGACCTTCGTGGTCAACGACTCTCCCTTTGCGGGCAAGGAGGGCAAATTCGTCACCAGCCGTCAGTTGCGTGATCGCCTGCAGCGTGAGCTGCTCACGAACGTGGCCCTGCGCGTCGAAGACACGGATTCGCCGGATCGCTTTTCGGTCAGCGGTCGCGGAGAGCTTCACCTTGGCATTCTGATTGAAACGATGCGTCGTGAAGGTTATGAATTTCAAGTCAGTCAGCCACAGGTGATCTTTCGCACCATCGACGGGACGCCCCATGAGCCGTTCGAAACGCTTGTCATGGATGTTCCAGAAGCTTCGGTCGGTGCCTGCATCGAAAAGCTCGGCATACGCAAAGGTGAGATGCAAAACATGGAGACCAGTAGTGACGGACGCACTCAGCTGGAATTCGTGGTGCCTTCTCGCGGACTGATCGGTTTCCGTGGCGAGTTCATCCGCGCCACCCGCGGAGAAGGAATCATGAGCCACTCCTTCCTGGATTACAGGCCGATGCAAGGCGAATTCGACACCCGTCGCAATGGTGTCCTGATCGCCTTCGAAGAAGGTACTGCAACCTTCTATGCACTCAAGAATGCCGAGGATCGTGGACAGTTCTTCATCAGTCCTGGCACAAAGGTCTACAAAGGCATGATTGTGGGCGAAAACAACCGCCCGCAAGATCTTGAGATCAATGTCTGCAAGGCCAAGCAATTGACCAACATGCGTTCAGCGGGTGCTGAAGAGCTCGACACGCTTCAGGCACCGATGCAGATGACGCTGGAACGTGCTCTGGAGTACATCGGCCCTGACGAAATGTTGGAAGTGACACCTGAATCAATCAGGTTGCGCAAACTTCCCGCGAAAAAACCTGCGCGTCGCTGATCGTTCGTTGGCAGTCCCCACAGAGGAACAGGTTCTCCTTGCTGATCCAAGGCTGGCGCAAGCCATTGACCTGTTCAACTGTGGCGACTGGTACGCCTGCCATGATGTCTTCGAGGCGTTGTGGCATGAAACCGCCGGACCAGCAAGGCCGGCGTTGCAGGGCATTCTTCAGATCGCCGTGTCCCAGTTGCATCAGCAACGGGAAAACCTCCGCGGCGCCACCATTTTGATGGGAGAAGGCTTGGGACGGCTCAAGTCCTGCGAATCCGTGGTGCTGGGCCTCGATCTTGCGGAGCTGCGTCTGGCGGCCGCAGTTCACCTCGAGGCGCTGCAGCAGCAGACACAACGCGAGGCGAACACACTGCCGCCCTTGCGATTGAGCCGGGTCACCACTGCGGAGGATCCTCCCCAGGGTGATGACGATCTGTAGATTGCTGGATTCCTCTGTCTGTGGCTGGTGATCCAGGTGTCGGCCCCATGGCGTTGCTGCCGTCGAATGCGCAGCACGACCCTGCTCCTGCTGGCCCTGGCGTTGCCAACGCTCCTGGGCACCACGGCCAATGCGCAGGGACCGGGTACCCCAGCCCCGGCTGCAACGCCGGCTGCAGCCTTGACCACGGCTGGGCTTGTTTCGATTGAGTCGGACCTGCAGCAGGCTGACAACAGCACCGGTGTGATCACCGCCACCGGCAATGTCCGCATCGTGTATCCCGATCGGCGGGTGGTCGCAACAGCCAGGCAGGCGCAGTATTTCTCGCGTGAAGCACGGATCGTGCTCAGCGGCGATGTTGACGTGATCCAGTCCGATGGCAGCGCGCTGCGGGCAGAGCGGGTGATCGTCCTGGTCAACACCCAGCGCGTCATCGCCCAACCCAGTCAGGGCCGGCAGGTGGTCAGCACACTACGCCTCCAGGGCGCCGGCGTCGGACCTGAGCAGCCATGACGCTGGTCGTTGAACAGGTGTCCCTCAGCATTGATGGCCGGCCTCTGGTACGAAGCATCGATCTGGACCTGCAACCATCCGAGGTTGTCGGACTGCTTGGGCCGAATGGCGCAGGCAAAACCACAACCTTTCATCTGATCACCGGCTTGCTCCACCCCGACAGTGGCAGCATCCGCGTTGATGGCAGCGCCGTGGAGCAACGCTCGATGCCCGAGAGGGCAAGGCTGGGCATTGGCTACCTGCCCCAGGAACCCAGTGTGTTTCGCCAGTTAACGGTCGCCGACAACCTGCGGTTGGCTCTCCAGGTCAGCGGGACCCCGCCAGCACTGCAACGGCAACGGCTGGAAGCCCTCGTGGCTGAATTTCGACTCGAGCCGTTTCTGCAGCGCCGCGGTTTCCAGCTCTCGGGCGGTGAGCGTCGCCGCTGCGAAGTCGCCAGGGCTTTGGCGGTAGGGGCAGAGGGCCCCCGTTATCTGCTGCTGGATGAGCCGTTTGCCGGGGTGGATCCCATGGCTGTAGCCGATCTCCAGGAGCTGGTGGCCAAACTGCGGGATCGCGGCATGGGCGTGCTGATTACGGACCACAACGTCCGTGAAACCCTGGCCATCACGGATCGGGCTTACATCCTCACTGACGGCCAGATCCTGGCGTCTGGAACAGCCGCTGCGATGGGCTCAGATCCGATGGTGCGGCGCCACTATCTCGGGGAGGGGTTTCAGTTGTGATCAGCTCGGTGTGGCGCACGGCTGCCCTCCAATGGCGGCGCATCCCCCTTCTGGATCGCTGGTTGTTGGGCGAACTGATCGGACCGCTGCTGTTCGGCATTGCTGCCTTCACAGCTGTTTCGCTGTCAGTTGGTGTGGTGTTCGAACTGGTTCGGCGCGTCGCCGAATCAGGTTTGCCCCTCTGGGCTGCAGCGCAAGTGTTGCTGCTCAATTTGCCCGCGTTTCTGGTGCTGGCGTTCCCGATGGCCACCTTGATGGCCACCTTGCTGGCCTACAGCCGCTTGTCTGGAAACAGCGAGCTGACGGCTCTGCGCAGCGTGGGAGTCAGCACCCGTCGCATGGTGCTTCCTGCCCTGGCCTTGGCTCTCGTGATGAGCCTGCTGACCTTTGTCTTCAACGACGCGATTGTGCCGCGGGCCAATCTGGCCGCTGCCAACACGTTGAACCGTGCACTGGGGCAGGCCATCGCCACCGAGACGGCTGATGACACCCTGTATTCGCGCTTTGGCCCCTTGACCGCACCAGATGGCCAGGTCGGGCATGGCCTGTCCCAGTTGTTCTATGCGCGTCGGTTTGAGAAGGGAGAGATGAAGGACGTGACAGTCCTTGATTTTTCCAGAGTGGGTAGACGGCAGATGTTGTCAGCAAGGACCGGCACCTGGAACCCAGCAGCGGGGATGTGGGAATTTCGCGAGGGCAGGTTGATCAGTGTCGATGACATCGGTGGGCAGACCACCGCTGCTGACTTTGATCGTTATCTCTATCCCCTGGGTCAGGGGCCGGTTGAAGTGGCACAACTGCCCACCGACGCCAACCAGATGACGGTGGCTCAGGCCCGGCGTGCTGAACGCTTGTTGAGCGAAGCGAACAATCTCAAGGAGTCGCGCCGACTGCGGGTGCGGATCCAGGAAAAATTCGCCTTCCCGGCCATCTGTCTGGTGTTTGGCCTGGTTGGCAGTGCACTCGGCGTTCGTCCCAACTCCCGTACCAGTCGCAGTCAGGGCTTCGGCATCAGCGTGTTGTTGATCTTCGGCTACTACCTGATGTCCTTTATCTTCAGTTCGCTGGGGGTCAAAGGAACGCTCTGGCCTGTTGTGTCAGCGTGGATGCCCGTGCTGATCGGTCTGGGTGCCGGAGCCTGGCTCCTGCGGCAAGCCAGTCGCTGAGCACCCTGCCGCGCCAGACTCGCCAAAGCCAGCCCCTGGCCTCTGTCCATTCCATTGAATCCTGTTGAGCTGATGGATCCGGTCTTCAGCCTTGGCCTCGGCGCCTTTGGCCTCCTCTTGGTTGCTCTGCCCCTGGCGTTCTGGTCTTTGAGCGGCGGCGAACGCAGCAGAACCGTCACGGTGCTGGTTGCCATCGCCAACCTGGCGCTGACCGCTCAATTGGTCCTGCGCTGGTGGGACTCAGGCCATTTCCCCATCAGCAATCTCTACGAATCACTCTGTTTTTTGGCCTGGGGCTGCACCCTGGCCCAGCTGCTGGTGGAGCGGACCTGGTCTTCACCGCTCGTCAGCGCAGCCTGTTCACCGATGGCTCTGGGGTGTGTCGCCTTCGCCAGCTTCGCTTTGCCGGACCGTTTGCAGGAGGCCTCCCCTCTGGTGCCAGCGCTGCGCTCCAGTTGGTTGATCATGCATGTCAGCGTGATCATGCTCAGCTATGCCGCCTTGCTGGTGGGGTCGCTGCTGTCGGTTGCGGTGCTCTTCACTGACCGCGACCAGGCACTGCAGCTGCGAAGCAGTTCAATCGGTGGTGGGGCGTTTCGCCAATCGTCTCTGGCAGGGTCCAATCCAGCGGGCCTGCGGCTTCAGAGCGTGGCGATGGGCACGGCTGAACAGCTCGACAGCCTCAGTTATCGCACAATCACGGTCGGTTTTCTGCTGCTCTCGGTCGGCCTGGTCAGTGGAGCCGTCTGGGCCAATGAAGCCTGGGGCAGCTGGTGGAGTTGGGACCCGAAAGAAACCTGGGCCCTGATCTGTTGGCTTGTCTATGCCGCCTATCTCCATACGCGGCTGATTCGCGGCTGGCAGGGACGCAAGCCAGCCCTGGTTGCATCAGCGGGTTTGGTCGTGATTGTCGTCTGCTACATCGGTGTCAATCTGCTGGGCATTGGTCTGCACAGCTATGGCTGGTTTTTTGACAGCTGAAGGAGCTGACGTTGCAGGTTTGATGCGGCTTCAAAACGCGAGAGAGCTGTGGGGCTCTCTCGCGACACGAAACGACCAATCAGAACTCAGACCGCTGCTGCCACAGGCCGACGGCTGTTGCGGATCCCCGTGATCGCCTCGGCATAGCTGGGCTGATTGAACACACCAGATCCTGAAACGATTGCGTTGGCACCGGCTTCAATCACCTTCCAGGCGTTGTCTGCCTTGATTCCACCGTCCACTTCGATCCAGGGGTCGAGGCCCTTGGCGTCACACATCTGACGCAGATCGCGGATTTTCTGAACCTGGCTCTCGATGAAGCTCTGGCCACCGAAGCCGGGGTTGACGCTCATGATCAGGACAAGATCACACAACTCAAGGCAATATTCGAGTGTGTCAATGGGGGTGCTTGGGTTCAGGACAGCGCCCGCCATTTTGCCCAGATCTCGGATCTGTGCAAGATTGCGATGGAGATGGGGACAGGCTTCAACCTGGACAGAGATGATGTCTGCACCAGCTTTGGCAAACTCAGGTACATACTTTTCGGGCTCGACGATCATCAAGTGAACATCCAGCGGCTTCGTTGTCACTGGTCGCAGAGCCTGAACAATCAGTGGCCCGATGGTGATGTTCGGAACGAAACGTCCGTCCATCACATCGACATGGATCCAATCCGCACCGGCCTGATCCACGGCCCGCACGTCGTCCCCCAGCTTTGAGAAGTCGGCCGAAAGGATCGAAGGAGAAATGACCAAGGGCTTGGTGCTCATGGCGGTCAGCGCGGGCAGAGGGCCCTCGATCTTAGGTAGGGGCCCGCAGGTCACCCCTGGAGAGACTGATACAGTTGCGGCGCTTCAAGACTGAGAATCGCTGCAGCGGTCCGTCCGCAGGCGAGTCGGAGGCTTCAAGGCCTTCTCCCGACTGAAGCGAGTCACCCCTTGCCGCACCGCTGTGGATCGCACCCTCATCCAGGAAATTCTCGAGGTCGTTGAGCAGGCCGGCATCGCCTCGGCAAAGCTCACCGGCATGGGCCTCAAGAACGAAGCCGACGCCGCAGCCGTTGAGGCCATGCGCGAGCGCATGTACAAAATCCAGATGCAAGGGCGCATCGTCATCGGCGAGGGCGAGCGCGACGAGGCGCCGATGCTCTACATCGGTGAAGAGGTGGGTAGCGGCACGGGTCCCGGCGTCGACTTTGCGGTCGATCCCTGCGAGGGCACCAACCTGTGCGCCAATAGCCAGCGTGGTTCGATGGCCGTTCTGGCTGCCTCGGACCGCGGCGGCCTGTTCAATGCCCCCGACTTCTACATGAAGAAGTTGGCTGCACCCCCGGCCGCCAAGGGCAAGGTGGACATCCGCAAGTCAGCCACCGAGAACATCAAAATCCTCAGCGAGTGCCTCGGTCTTCCTGCCGATGAGCTGGTGATCGTGGTCATGGACCGCGCTCGCCACAAGGACCTGATCAAGGAGATCCGTGCCACCGGCGCTCGCGTCCAACCCATCTCCGACGGCGACGTGCAGGCTGCCATCGCCTGTGGATTCTCCGGGACAGGGACCCACTGCCTGATGGGGATCGGTGCTGCCCCCGAAGGGGTCATCTCCGCCGCGGCCCTGCGCGCCCTGGGTGGCCATTTCCAGGGTCAACTCGTGTACGACCCTGCCGTGGCCCAGACCTCCGAATGGGAAGGTCTCACCAAAGAAGGCAATCTGGCGCGCTTGGCCGAGATGGGGATCACCGATCCCGATCGTGTCTACGAAGCCGAGGAGCTGGCCTGCGGTGAGAATGTGGTGTTTGCCGCCACTGGTATCACCGATGGTCTGCTGTTCGACGGTGTCAAGTTCGAGAAGGACTGCACCCGTACCAGCTCGCTGGTGATCAGCACCCTCGACAACACGGCCCGGTTCACGACCACCGTGCACATCAAGGACGGCGCGCAGAGTATCGCTCTGCGCTGATCGGAGCTTCCCAGCGTCCATGCATCTCGCCGTCATTGGCCTCAGTCATCGCACGGCTCCTGTGGAGATCCGTGAACGGCTGAGCATTCCCGAACAGACCATGGAGGTCTCCCTTCGGGAACTCCGGGGCGATGAGCAGGTGCTTGAGGCCTCAATCCTCAGCACCTGCAACCGACTCGAGATCTACACCCTGCTGCGCCACCCCGAGCTGGGCATTTCGGCTGTCGGCTCATTCCTCAGTCGCCATTCAGGGCTTGGTGTGGCAGAGCTCGAGCCACACCTGTTCACCTATCACCATGAAGAGGCTGTCGCTCACCTGCTCAGGGTGTCGGCAGGCCTGGATTCCTTGGTGCTGGGCGAGGGGCAGATCCTCTCCCAGGTCAAAAAAATGGTGCGGCTCGGTCAGGAGCACCGCTCGGTCGGCCCGATTCTCAACAGGCTGATGAACCAGGCGGTGAGCACCGGCAAGCGGGTGCGCACCGAAACCAATCTCGGCACGGGAGCCGTCTCCATCAGCTCAGCAGCCGTTGAGTTGGCCCAGCTCAAGGTGGGCCAGGCCCGCGGTCTCGACCAGCTGGTCAGCCTTGAGGATGAGCAGGTCGCCGTTGTCGGTGCTGGTCGCATGGCCAGGCTTCTGCTGCAGCATCTGGCCTCCAAGGGGTGCCGTGGTGTGGTGCTGTTGAACCGAACGGTTCAGCGGGCCGAACAGATGGCAGCCGATATTCCAGCCCTACCCGTGCAATGTCGGCCGATCGATGACCTCGATCACTGCCTGAGCACGTGTTCTCTCGTCTTCACCAGCACAGCTGCCGAGGAGCCGATCATCGATGCGACACGCCTGGGGCCTCTGAACCGTCGCTCGAGCCTGATGCTCGTCGATATCGGTGTTCCACGCAACATCGCTGCGGATGTCAGTGCTCTGAGCGGTGTCCAGCGTTTTGACGTTGACGACCTGCAGGAGGTGGTCAACCGTAATCAGGAAGCCCGCCGCGAGATGGCTCAGGAGGCTGAAGCCATGCTCGCCGAAGAATCCAGGCTGTTCCTGGAGTGGTGGGACGGCCTGGAGGCTGTGCCTGTGCTGAACCGGCTTCGCCGCCAGCTCGAGGACATTCGCGAGTCGGAACTGCAAAAAGCCCTATCGCGGATGGGACCGGATTTTTCGGCCCGCGAACGCAAGGTCGTGGAAGCTCTCAGCAAGGGAATCATCAACAAGATCCTGCACAACCCTGTCACCCAGTTGCGCGCCCCCCAGAGCCGCCAGCAGCGTCATGCCAGTATGCGAGCCCTCAGCGAGCTGTTTGACCTGCACGAGGGCCCTGATGAGGTCTGAACCCTCTGCAACAGTTCGTGCCGTGGTGGTCCCAAACACTCGCGTCAGAGCAGGGCGTTCCGGTACGGTCGCTGGACCCCAGACAAGGCCATTGCCATGAAGCGTGTTCTCGCGATCATTCTTGGCGGTGGTGCCGGCACACGGCTCTATCCGCTCACCAAGATGCGGGCCAAGCCGGCTGTGCCTCTGGCCGGCAAATACCGCCTGATCGACATCCCGATCAGCAACTGCATCAACTCAGAGATCAATAAGATCTATGTGTTGACTCAGTTCAACAGTGCCTCACTGAACAGGCACCTCACCATGACCTTCAACCTGTCCGCCGGTTTTGGGCAGGGGTTCGTGGAAGTGCTGGCAGCCCAGCAGACGCCAGACAGTCCCAGTTGGTTCGAGGGTACGGCTGATGCCGTGCGCAAGTACCAATGGCTGTTTCAAGAATGGGATGTGGATCATTACCTGATCCTGTCGGGCGATCAGCTGTATCGCATGGACTACAGCCGCTTCGTCCAGCATCACATTGAAACAGGTGCCGACCTGACCGTCGGTGCTCTGCCTGTGGATGCAGCCCAGGCCGAAGGTTTCGGTCTGATGCGCACTAGCAGTGATGGACGCATTCAAGAATTCCGTGAAAAGCCCAAAGGGGCAGACCTGGAGGCCATGCGTGTTGACACGCAAAGTTTGGGCCTGACCGCCGAAGAGGCGCTCAAGCGTCCCTATCTCGCGTCGATGGGCATTTATGTGTTCAGCCGCCAGACGTTGTTCGACCTGCTGCACAGCAATCCGACTTCCACCGATTTTGGCAAGGAAATCATTCCGACGTCTCTGGCCCAGGGCGATCGTCTGCAAAGCTATCTGTTCGACGATTACTGGGAAGACATCGGCACCATCGGTGCGTTCTACGAGGCCAACCTTGCTCTGACCCAGCAACCCAACCCTCCCTTCTCCTTCTACGACGAGAAGTTTCCGATTTACACCCGTCCCCGCTACCTGCCGCCGAGCAAACTGCAGGATGCTCAGGTCACTGAGTCGATCATCGGTGAAGGATCGTTGCTCAAATCCTGCAGCATTCACCATTGTGTCCTCGGTGTGCGCTCCAGGGTCGAGGACGAGGTTGTCTTGCAGGACACACTTGTGATGGGGGCCGATTATTTCGAATCCTCCGAAGAGCGAGCCCTGCTCCGCGAGCGTGGTGGCATTCCAGTTGGGGTCGATCGTGGCACAACCGTGAAAGGCGCGATTCTTGACAAGAATGTCCGCATTGGTCAGAACGTCACCATCATCAACAAAGACAGGATTGAAGAGGCTGACCGACCTGAATTGAACTTCTACATCCGCAACGGCATTGTTGTTGTCGTGAAAAATGGCACGATTGCCGACGGCACTGTGATCTAGGCGACAAGCCGCCGACGTTGGTGCGGGATTCAACACAGCAGCATGTGACAGCGGGCGCCGATCGGTTGGAACTCGGTTCTGCCATCGCCACACTGTGGAAGACATGCTTCCTGGATCCCTCCCATGGGCAAGGCTCACTTCGGCCTGATCGGCCTCGGTGTGATGGGCGAAAACCTGGTGCTCAACGCCGAGCGCAATGGCTTTTCCTCGGTGGTCTACAACCGCACCCACGCCAAGACCCTGGAATTCCTTGCCGGCCGCGGTGCCGGCAAGGACATCATCGGCGCCGCCACCTTGGAGGAATTCGTCGCTGCGCTTGAGCGTCCGCGCCGAATTCTGATGATGGTCAAGGCAGGCCAACCGATCGACGACCTGATTGCGACCCTCTCTCCGCTGCTTGAAGAGGGTGATCTGTTGATCGACGGCGGCAATTCGCTCTACACAGACACCGAGCGGCGGGTCGCCGAACTGGAAAGCAAGAGCTTCGGTTACATCGGCATGGGCGTTTCGGGCGGTGCCAAGGGGGCCCTCGAGGGTCCGAGCATGATGCCGGGCGGCACCCGCGCGGCCTATGACGCCATCGAGAGCCTGGTGCGCAAAATGGCAGCCCAGGTCAACGATGGCCCCTGTGTGACCTACATCGGCCCTGGCGGTGCCGGTCATTTTGTCAAGACCGTTCACAACGGCATTGAGTACGGCATCGAGCAGATCCTGGCCGAGGCCTACGACCTGATGAAGCGGGTCGCCGGCATGGGCGGCACCCAGATGGCCGATGTGCTGGCGCAGTGGAACAGCACTGAGGAACTGGCGTCATTTCTGGTCGAGATCACCGAGGTCTGTCTGCGCACCAAGGATCCTGACGATGGCAGCGATCTGGTGGAGGCCATCGTCGATGCCGCCGGTCAGAAGGGCACAGGCCTGTGGACGGTGGAAAGTGCCCTGAACATGGGCGTACCGGTGCCCACCATCTATGCGGCTCTTAACGCACGGGTTCTCAGCTCGCTGCGCAGCGAACGCCTGGCTGCCGAGGCGATTTTGCCGGCTGCACGCCCCGCTAGCACCCCCAGTCATGCCTTTGCACTGGGTGAGGGGCCTGATCTGAGCGATCTGCGCGACGCCACGATTCTGGCGGCCATGGCCAGCTATGCCCAGGGCATGGCACTGCTGCAGGAAGCCAGCAAGCTGCACAACTACAACCTCGATTTTGCGGCCATCGGCCAGATCTGGAAGGGCGGCTGCATCATTCGCGCTCGCCTGCTGCAGCGCATCCAGAACGCCTACAGCGCCAATCAGGGGCTGGCCAATCTGCTGATCGATCCCTGGTTCGCCGAACAGGTCAATCGCCGCATCGGCGGACTGCGCCGGATTGTTGCCGGCGCTGCGCTGGCTGGCATTCCGGTGCCCTGCTACAGCAGCACCCTTGACTACATCACCAGCTATGGCAGCGGTCGGCTGCCCCAGAACCTGGTACAGGCCATGCGCGACTGCTTCGGCAGCCACACCTATCAACGGGTGGACCGTGACGGGACCTTCCACACTGAGTGGCTGGTATGACCAGCTACCGCGTCCAGGTCTGCAGCTCACCAGAAGAGCTCGCCCGTCTCTGCGCCGAGCAGATCGCCACGACGATCGATCAGGCCCTGGGCGAGCGTGACCGCTGTCAGATTGCCCTGGCAGGGGGCGACACCCCAAAGGCTGCCTACACCCTGCTGGGTCGTCAGCACCTGGCCTGGGACAGGGTTGATGTGTTCCTGGGTGATGAGCGCTGGGTGTCCCCCGAGGACCCCAGCAGCAATGCACGGATGCTGCGCGAAACCCTTCTGGTCAAGCCCGAACCGGGTAGCGCCGCCCGCTTTCATCCAGTCCCGACTGAGCTGGCGGATCCTCAGACAGGGGCCGATGCCTTTGCTGAGATGCTGCAGACGGTCTGCCCAGGTCGTCCACCCCAGCTCGATCTGGTGGTGCTGGGTCTGGGCGACGACGGACACACAGCATCGTTGTTCCCGGGGACAGCGGCGCCTCGGGTGGTCGACCGTTGGACCACCATTGGTGAAGGGAAGGGGCTGCCCCGGGTCACCCTGACGGCACCCGTTCTCAGTGCCGCCCGTCGGGTGATCTTTCTGGTCAGCGGCAAGGGCAAGCAACAGGCCCTGGCACGGTTGCTGGATCCGGATGAAGACGTGCAGCGCACCCCCGCCCGGCTGGTTCAACCGGGGTCCGAGGTGTTGGTGATCGCCGACCAGGGGGCTGCCGCAACACAGTGAACCTGCCGTTGTGCCCGGCCATCTGCCAGGCTCGGGCACAGCAGCGTGAGGGCGGATGACCCAGCTTGATGCCAGGCAGCTGTTCGCCGGTGCTGGCTTTGCCGGTTGGCACGCGCTCAACGATCCGATCATGGGTGGTCGCAGCAGCGGCCAGGTCCAGATCCACAGCGAGGAGGGTCTGATTTTTACCGGGGAGGTGGTCGAACAGGGGGGCGGGTTCATCAGTGCCCGCTCACCGCAGCTGTCACCACCGCTTGATCTGTCGAACCAGACAGCCTTGGAGCTGGAGATCGCCGGCGAAGGCCGTCGCTTCAAACTGGCCCTTGCTTGCAGCGACGGGGTTGGGGGCCTGACCAACCTGATTCCTGGGGGGCTGCGCTGGGTGACTGAATTCGGCACCCAGCCTGAGGGGTTCACGACCGTCACCCTCCCCTTTGCCCAATTGACGCCTTCGGTTCGCGCGCAACCCGTTGAGACCCTGCCCTTGGGGTACGTGCCGCGCTTCGATCCGTCACGGATCACCCGCGTGCAGCTGCTCCATTCCAAATTCGATGACCAGGGCGGGCTGAATCAGGGCTTCAGGCCAGGGGCGATTCACCTGGTGCTGCGTCAGATCAGGTCGCTCGCTCTGCCTTCCCTTGGCGATTGATCGAGGGAACATCGCATGAACGAGAGCAGCGAGCTCGCCCTTCTCCAACTGGTGGCCCAGGCCGCCGACTTGTGCCGCAAGCCCTTGCGTCATGCGGTGCGGGTTCAAGGCGCTGACCCCGGCACCATCGGGGACTGCAGCGACTGCTGCCTGCTGATCGAGGCTCGCAACGACCGAGGAGAGCGTCTGCTTGCCCACGATCTGGAACTGGAGATCTACCGCAGCGGCAGTGACCTCAATCTGATGCTGAGCGCCGTGGCCGATGACCAGGCGCCCGTTCTTTGGCATGGCAACCATCCTGTCTGGATGACTGCGTCGACAGGGCAACCCTGTGAGCGCCCCAGTGGAGGAGGTCAACTGGAGGCGCTGTGCCGGCGTCTGCGGGCCCTGCTGGTGATCGAGCGCGACCCGAGCGGTGGGGATTACATCTGATCGGTGACAGCCCCGATGCTGCTGCTGCTGACCAGGCGAGCGTATTTGCCCAGAACGCCGGTGCGGTAGCGGGGCTCGGGTTTGACCCACGCGGCACGGCGTCGGGCCAGCTCATCGTCGCTGACGTTCAGTTGGATCAACAACTGATGGGCATCGACGGTGATGCTGTCGCCCTCATGCACGAGCGCGATGGTGCCGCCAACGGCAGCCTCGGGTGCCACGTGGCCCACGACCATGCCGTAGGTGCCCCCCGAGAAACGGCCGTCGGTGATCAGGGCCACGGAATCGCCGAGCCCTTCACCGATGATTGCAGCTGTGGGGGCGAGCATCTCACGCATGCCGGGGCCGCCGACCGGACCCTCGTAACGGATCACCACCACATCACCGGCCTGGATCTGTTTGGCCAGAATCGCGGCCAAGGCCTCCTCTTCGCTTTCAAACACCCGGGCTGGGCCGGTGACTGAAGGATTCTTGACGCCGCTGATCTTGGCCACACTGCCCTCGCTGGCCAGGTTCCCCTTGAGAATGGCCAGATGCCCCTTGGCGTACAGGGGGTTGCTCAGGGGGCGGATCACGTCCTGGCCTGCAGGGGGCTCACTGGGGACGCCGTCAAGGACCTCGCGCAGGGTTTTCCCTTCAACCGTGCGGCAGTCGCCATGCAGCAGGCCAGCGTCGAGCAACAGCTTCATCACCTGAGGGATGCCGCCGGCATGGTGCAGATCGACGGTCACGTAGCGCCCGCTGGGCTTGAGATCGCAGATCACGGGCACGCGCCCTCGGATGGCTTCGAAGTCATCAATGGTGAGTGCCACCCCAGCGGTGCGGGCGACAGCCAGCAGATGCAGCACAGAGTTGGTGGAGCCACCCACCGCCATGATCACGGAGATCGCGTTTTCAAACGCCTCCCGGGTCATCAGGTCCCGCGGACGGATGTTCTGAGCGATCGCATCGACCAGGACCTCGGCACTCCGAGCGGCGCTGTCGGCCTTTTCAGGGTCCTCAGCAGCCATGGTGGAGCTGTAGGGCAGGCTCAGGCCCATCACCTCAAAGGCGGCGCTCATTGTGTTGGCGGTGAACATGCCCCCGCAGCTGCCCGCTCCAGGGCAGGCGTTCTTTTCAATCGCCGTGAGCTCCTGCTCGTCGATCCTGCCGCCGCTGAACTGCCCGACAGCCTCAAAGGCGCTGACGACGGTCAGGTCGCAGGCACCGAGCTTGCCCGGCTTGATCGTGCCGCCGTAGACGAACACCGCCGGGATGTTCATGCGTGCCATGGCCAACATCGCGCCCGGCATGTTCTTGTCGCAGCCACCGATCGCCAACAGGCCATCCATGCTCTGGGCGTTGCAGGCGGTTTCAATCGAATCGGCGATCACCTCGCGGCTCACCAGGGAGTACTTCATCCCCTCGGTGCCCATCGAGATGCCATCACTGACCGTAATGGTGCCGAAGGTCTGCGGCATCGATCCTGCCCGTTGGGCGGCCTGCTCTGCCCGCCGGGTCAGGTCGTTGAGCCCGATGTTGCAGGGGGTGATGGTGCTGTAGCCATTGGCGATGCCAATGATTGGCTTGTTGAAATCACCGTCGCCAAAGCCAACCGCCCGCAGCATGGCCCGGTTGGGCGAGCGCTGGATTCCTTGGGTAATGGCTGCGGAGCGGAGCATGGGCGGTGATTGATGCCGCTCTGCAACCTACCGACTCTCCAGGCTTTCAAGCTGGCGACGGACGTCATCGATCGCCTGGTTGAGCTCATGGACCTTGTCATGCAGCTCGCGCTCTCCGGCAATCGGTCGCCCATTGAGGTCGCTGGATGTGTCCAGATCACCGAGCTCTGACAGATGGCTCAGGCGCAATGGGCGGGCCTGGCGCGGCTGGTTTCGCCGTCGTTCTGCTTCAGAGAGAAGCCACCAGGCCAGACCGGCAGCCCCCAGGACAGCGCCGGCCATGGCGCTGACCATCAGGGCACTGCCGGATCCTGCTTCGGACTGTCGAGCCATTGCTGCCACGCAGAGCGCTGTTAGCAGGCTAACGGGACTGGTGGAAGCCAAACAGGCGTGTGTCGACAATGCCGATCCCAGGGCTCACCTTGCCGTTCGCATCAAGACCGGGATCGATCGCGGCGCAATGAAGGGTCAGTTCGCCATGGCGTTCACCGATCACCTGCAGGGCGGGTGCCGCGGCAATGGCTGTGATCAGGCGCAATCTTGCGCCCTGGACACCAGCGCCAGCCAGCCTGTCGAGCACATGCAGCAGTGGGTCGGGATCACCAAGTTCACCCCAGAACAGCACCACGCCGCCATCCTGAGGCAGGGGCTCAGGCAGCTCGAGCATGCTGATGCCGTCCGCGGTGGCATGCAGATGCCCCACCTGGGCGGCAGGCAGCACCGTCTGGCCGCCTTGCCACAACCCCAGTCCAGCCCGCATCGCAATCACCGCCAGGAGGGGGATCGCCGCGTCCACCACTTCACCACTGGTCGGTGCCTCGTCGCTGTTGATCGCGACACGCCGACGCGGAAGCCAGTCACGCATTGCTTCATAGGTCAACCAGCGGCCCAGCTCGGCCATCGCTGTGGCATAGAGCGGTTGGGGTGTCTGGACATCGCGCAGAACGGTCAGCCAGTGGCTCAGCAGGGGGTGAGGCGGGACCACGACCCGCAGGGCCATTGCCATGGCTGCCATAACTTGTTGGACCACCGTAAATCCCGCCCATGGCCCGCTTGCTTGCCGCTGTGATGCTGGTCTGCGCCGTTTGGTTCGCCGGGTTCGGGTCCTTGTTGGGCACTGCTCAGCCCGCCTGGGCCATCACGGCTCCGGAATTGCGAAGTCAGCGCTCACTCCAGGAGCTGCAGCCCGACATGCATGGTCGCGATCTGAAGCAGCAGGAATTTCTCAAGGCGGAGCTGGCGGGTTTTGATTTCAGTGGTGCTGACCTCCGAGGCGCCGTGTTCAACGGCAGCAATCTGCAGCAGAGCAACCTCATGGCAGCTGACCTGGAGGACGCTGTGGCCTATGCCACCCGCTTTGACGGCGCTGATCTGCGCGATGCCGTGTTGCGCAATGCGATGTTGATGCAAAGCCACTTCGCCGGCGCTGAGATCACCGGTGCTGACTTCAGCGACGCGGTTCTCGATCTACCAGAGCAAAAAGCGCTCTGCCGACGGGCCACTGGAAGCAACAGCCGCACCGGTGTCAGCACCCGCGACAGCCTTGCCTGCCGATGATCGACACCATTCCTGCCATGACCTCCATGCCCAAACGCTTACCGGTCACCGTGGTGACGGGATTTCTGGGTGCGGGCAAGACCACGGTGCTGCGGCACCTGCTCCAATCGAGCGGACAACGCCTGGCCGTGGTGGTCAACGAGTTCGGCGAGGTTGGAATTGACGGTGACCTGCTGCGGGCCTGTGGCTTCTGCCCTGAGGAGGAACTGGATGGCCGGCTGGTGGAACTGGCCAACGGCTGCCTCTGCTGCACAGTGCAGGATGACTTTCTGCCGACGATGGAGCGCCTGCTCCAGCGCGCCGATCATCTGGATGGCATCGTCGTTGAAACGAGTGGTCTGGCCCTGCCTGAACCCTTGGTGGCTGCCTTTGGCTGGCCATCGATCAGGGCCCGGACCCGCGTTCACGCTGTTGTGACCGTTGTTGATGGTCAGGCCCTGGCTGCGGGGCATGTGGTGGGTGACCCAGCTGCGCTCGAAGCACAGCGCCAGGCTGACCCAAGCCTGGATCACCTCGATGCCATCGAGGATCTGTTTGATGATCAGTTGCAGGCCGCTGATCTGGTGTTGATCAGCCGTGCCGATTGCCTACCGGAGGCAACGCTGCAAGCGCTCAGAAGTAGCCTTGCGCCGCGCTGCAGAACGGGCACTGCCCTTGTGCCGGTTGCCGGAGGCGTCGTGGATCCGGCTTTGCTGCTTGGTGACCTGGCCAAACCAGCTGCTGACGCTGAATCCGGCGCGATCTCCCGGCAACTGGACCACGACCACGACCACGACCACAGCCATGTTCTGATGGAGTCGTTGGTGTTGAACCTCAACGCCAGTTGGCAACAGGACCAGCTCGAACGGGCCCTCAACACCGTCCTGAGCCAACAGACAGTCATTCGGCTCAAGGGTTGGTATGCAAGCCCGGCAAAACAGCGGTTGCTGCAGATCCAGGCCGTTGGCCCCAGGTTGAACTGCTGGTACGAGGGTGCCACACAACGCGACCAACGGGAGCATCGATCGGGACAACTCCGGCTTGTCGTTCTGGGCTTTGGTCTTGAGCAGATGCCCCTGGAGCGCACCCTTCTGCAGCTGGCAGATGGTGTCGGCAACCCAAGCGTGACCTGATCGCGAAGCCCCCGAACGGGGCTAGGTGCATCAGCCGATCAATCCAGGGGAATCGGCCCACGGGCACAGACACCGTTCCAACAGAGACTGGCATCGGCCAACCAGCGCGCTTCCACCGCCTGCCAAGGGGCCGATCCACGGCGCATGCTCACGCGACCGAAACCGTCATGCCTGAACTGAAGACTCTGCTGCGTGGCGATCG
>Ga0169931_10005794_pt1 | contig 18768 bp, 18 predicted proteins | sample Kivu_15m_20L_FD_129675 | JGI IMG/M metagenome (GOLD analysis project Ga0169931, IMG submission 129675) | Freshwater microbial communities from Lake Kivu, Western Province, Rwanda to study Microbial Dark Matter (Phase II) - Kivu_15m_20L... | ecosystem: Environmental > Aquatic > Freshwater > Lake... | reverse complement strand
AATAAACCCCAATGTTTTTTTTCAATTAACAATTTAAGATTTTTTGCAAAATCATGTGTATATGTTGGAGTTCCAAGTTTATCATTTACTACGAATAACTCCTTACAACCTTTTTTTATTTGAAAAATAATTTTTTGAACAAATTTCTTATCTTTTTTAAACCCTCCCCCCATCATCCAGCCAGCTCTACAAATTAAAAACTTGAAAGAATGTTTTTGAATATAAATTTCACCCAAGTACTTTGTTTTAGCATATTGACTAATGGGCTTAGGCTTATCCCAATCATCATAACTATCTTTTTTTCCATCAAATATTCCCGCTGTACTTATGTAGATGAGCGGAATATTTAGTTTATTTGAAATTCTAACTGCATTTATTACAGACAGAGTGTTTGTTATATATGTTTTTTTTTTATTTCTTTCACAAAATTCTAAATCAGTGTAAGCGCCCAAGTGAAATAAATAATTTGGTTCAAATTTTTTTACATCAGAAAAATAACTTTCATATTTTCGAAAATCCAAATATTTTAGCCACTTTTCATTTACATCAATGTCTGTACATTTTAATTTATATCCTTTTGAAAAAACTTTATAAAATGCTTCGCCAAGCATTCCTCCACATCCAGATATATAAATTTTTTTTTTTGGCACTAAATCTTATTGAATTTACTATTATTATATTTTAAAAAGTATAGAAAAAGTTTTATTTTTTCTTTAAATGTAGAATAATAATTTTTAATTAAGTTATTAAAATTTAAGTTTAAAGTATTTCTTATTTTTTTTAAAATAATTAAATTTTCATTTATTATAACACGCTGTAATGCAGAACTTTGTGTCATTGAAGTTTGATTAATTCTTATTTTTGCTAAAAAATTTTTTAAAAATCTGAATTCATATTTTTTAAGTAGTTTTACAGTAAGATCGTAATCTTGAGCATATATCAATCTATTTGAATACCACCCAACAGATTTAGCATATTTTGTTTTATACATAATTGTAGAATGTGCAAAAATATTTTTAAATGATAAATAATTTATAAAATTTTTCATATCATAATATTTATTTTCAAAAGATATAATTTTATTATTTTTATCAATAAGTTTGTATCCAGTAGCAACTAATCCAATATTTTTATTTTTTAAAAATAATTTTAATTGGTTTTTTATTTTATTTTTATTCATAATATCATCCTGATCTAAAATACAAACATACTCGCCACGTATTTTTGATTGGGCTAATAATCTACTTTTACCAAGACCAATATTTTCTTTATTCCTATAAAGCCTTATTTTTTTATTTTTAAATTTTCTAATTAAATTAATAGTATTATCAATTGATGCATCATCAATAATTAAAATTTCATATTTTTTATATGTTTGTGCTAAAGCTGATTTTATTGTCCCTTGAATAGTTTTTTCTCCATTGTATGAATTTATTAATATCGTAATCAAATTTTTATGTTTCATACCAATAGAGAATTTGAATATTACTAAATTAGAAAAAACAGATCAAAATAAATATTTTTAAAAAACTTTTTTATAGATTATAATTCAAAAAATTACGTGTATATAGATACAGAACACTTCTAAGTTAAATTAAAGAAAAAAATTATAATGTTTTAGTTACTTGCAAAAACTTTTTAGAATAAACTTTAACAAAATTAATTTTTTTAATGAAACGAAATAATATATAAAAAATATTTACATAATAAATAAAATTTTAAAAAAATTAAAAATACTTACTTAAATACAATCCTGGAGTAGAGCAATCTGGTGGCTCGTTGTTATCATAAGCTGAAGACCCTTGTGTCAAATTTAGGTTCCTCAAAAAACCATCAAACAAATTTACTTAAAAAAATTTTGAATTATTTAAAAGTCTTTTTTTTGATTAGAAGTTAAATAAAAAAGAATATTATAACTCAACAAGTAAATTATAATCAAAATAAAAAAATATAATTTATAAAAATTTGAACTATTATTATAAAAAATTATAGGCAACATTAAAAAAAGATATGTAAAGTTTATAATAATTGACACTGAATAATTAGATTTAATTAAAGTAAAATTTTTATTTCTAAGAAATTTGAATACTAACATATGTAAATGCAAATTGTCTGGAAAAAATGGATTTTTATTTTGTATTATTTTTCTAAAAAAAGAAAAAAATACTTCAAAAAAATTATAAAAAATTACACAAGCTATTAAAAAGGGCGGTATATTTACATTTACATTGGACGTTTCGATTAATAGGATAGATATAATACCTCCAATTAAATATGATCCACTATCACCTAAAAAAATTCTGCCTGTAGGAAAATTAAAAAACAAAATTACTAAAGAAGAAAAAATTAACCAAATACACAAATTATTTAGATTATTACTTGAAGGATTTTTATAATTTATAAGAAAAATAATAGACAAAATTATAATAAATTTAATTATTAGCAATCCATTAAAGCCATCTATAAAATTTGATCCATTTACTATAAAAAGAAAACAAAAAGTCAAAAATAAATACATAAGTAAATTATCTTTATTTAAAAAATTATCTAAAAAAGTAATTTGTGTTGATTTAATTTTCAAATCATAAGCTGTGATAATTAAAAAAGTAAGAAAAAACATAATAATAAATCTTGGCAAGGGTTTTTCATATTTATTTAAATCAACAATAAATCCTAAAAAAAAATAACTTAGAGAAAATAAAAAAAATTTGTTATAAAAAAAATTGTGATCATTTAAAATATAAAATATAGATAAATTAAATAATAGCATAATACCGCCTATTTTTATGGCTCGAGTTTTATGAAATGATTGAATTTTTTTAAAATTATTATCTAATAATAATTTAAAGTTATTTTTTTTATAAAATTTAATGATAAAGTAAAAAAAAATAATTTCTAAAAAAAAAAATAAAAAAAAAAACAGCATATATTTACTTAATTACTCTCCATATATATCAAATTAGTTAGTTCACTAAGGCGAGACCCAAATGCAACACATAATATAATTGTTTTCATTTTTTTAATGATAAGTCTAATAAAGTTTCAACAAACGTTTTGTTTTTAGAAAGTGGATGCTTTAAATAATTGTCCCGATAAGGTTTATATTTATTAAAATCTATTTTTTTTAAATTTATATCCCAAGTAGAAATATCATCTAAATCTACTAATAGACCACCTGTATCATTCTGCATTTTACTTATTTTTTTATTATAATTAATTATTTTTGAATTTAAATGAACTACAGGCTTTTTGAAAATAATCGCAAAACTTATACATGTAGACCAATGAATAAAAACTAGCTTAGAAAACTTAACTATATTTAAAGTTTTATCTAAAATATAATCGTCAAATATTTTAAATTCTTTAATTTTACCAAAATTTTTTCTTTTTGGATGTGACGCAAAAACTATTTTTAAATCATTTTTTTTTCTAAAATCTAAAAAAAAATTTTTTAGTAATTTACAATAAGCATCGTAATCATAAGTATTTTTTACATTATGATATAATACATCAGGACTATCACCCATCATATCATCGATAAATACAGCGTATTTTTTATACTTAATTTCTGGAAGAATATTTAATTTATTTTCCATTAAGTATTTGTCGAAGTCTAAACTATGCATTGGGTAATTTTTTTTATAATACAATCCATAATCATAAGATAATTTTCCTGAAGAAATAAGATAATTATAATAAATTATATTTCTTAAAAAAAATTTTCTTAAATATAATAAAAAAAAATTTTTAATTTTTAAATAATAAAAAACGTAAAATTGTAAAGGTAAAGGCCCGGAGCTAAAATAAATTAAATTAATATTTTTTTTTTTATGAAAAAACTTTTTTAAATTAAATAAATTTTTGTTATTATAATTTTCTGAAAAGGCGTGATCTAGAATTAAATATTCTTGATAAACATTTATACTTTCTTGAATTTTATCAAAATCTTTTTTTTTTTTAACTATAAAAATATACTTATAATAATTTTTATATGAATATAATTTAAAATATTTTTTAAAATATTCTTTTTTGAAATAATAAGTAAAGTCTATAACCTTTACGTCAAAATGCTTTTCTAAATCTTTAATACAAAATCTATTATAGTCTCTTATAGAAAAAATATTTTCTACTAATATAATTAATTTTTTTTTAGACAAAATAATCTAAATTATTGATTGTTAATTATTATTGTTTTTATCAAAGTACTATTTGTATGATAGTTAATATAAGTAATTACAATTTTTTAAATAATTATCACTATTATTTAATAGGATAGCAAACTTTGTTTTTAAGACAAAATAATCATGACATAAAATTTCTTAATTACAATAGTCAAATATATGTCCAATATTTGAATTTAGATTATGAGTATAATCGTGAGTAAGATAGGACTTATTTTCTGATAAATATTCATCGATAAGTGATTTAGGTTTGTAAATTACAACACTAACACTTTTTAAAATTCTACACTAAATATTTAAGACATTTTTTTTTAAAAAATATATTTTCTAATTGATTTATTAGATTGCTAGTTTTTTTAAAATTAATTTTTCAATTTCTTCAAAAATATAATGGCCCAAAAATATATGAGATTCTTGGATTCTGGCTACTTTATCAGAATTGATATTTAGTGCCATATCACAGTACTTTATAGCTTTGCCCCCTGTTCTCCCAAAGAATCCAATTGATATAATTTTATTTTTTTTAGCAGCTTTAAGTGCTTCGATTATATTTTTAGAATTTCCAGACGTTGAGATTGCAATCAAAACATCTTTTCCCTTATGACCTAAAGCATTAAGATTCCTTGAAAATATATACTTGAAATCATAATCATTGCCACAAGCAGTAAGTGTTGAAGTGTCCATTGCTAAGGAAATTGCAGGTATAGGATTTCTATTAACATTCGGTCTTAATCTTATTAAGAATTCAGCAGCTAGATGTTGCGCATCAGCGGCGGAACCACCATTACCGCAAAGGAAAACTTTTCCTCCTAATGATAATTTTTTATAAATAATTTTTATAATTTTTTTTATTTTATTATCTAATTTTAATAAACCCAAATTTATGTTATTTTTTTCTATAATAGAAAGTCTAAAGTTTATTTTTTCAGATTTGTTTACATATTTTACCAAACTGATCTCCCACCATCAATTATTAGGTTTTGTCCAGTCATATAACTTGATGCATCAGAGCACAAAAATTGTATAGCAGATTTATACTCATCTACTTTTGCCATTCGTGACATGGGAATTAATTTTGATATTTTTTTTACAAATTTTTTATCCTGTTCATCAAACACACTGCCTGGACATAAACAGTTAACTCTAATACCAAATTTTGCATAATATGTAGATAGATATTTAGTAATCCCAATCACTCCATGTTTAATGGCTGAATATGTTATAGGTTTTTTAAAACTACTATTTTTTGCTTCATACAATCTTTGATCCGGAGCAATAATTCCAAGATCTGAGGAAATATTAACAATAACTCCACCCTTTTTTTTCATTTTTGTACCTATTATTTTACTTAATAAGAATACTCCTGTGAGACCAACTGAAATTTCTTTATTCCATTGTTGCAAATCAAAATTTTCTAAATTATTATTTTTACTAACTTGAAATTTAGGATTTAAGGCTGCATTATTTATTAACACATCAATATACAATTTATTTCTTTGCAAAAAACTTTCTAATCTTTTTATATCTTTCTCTGAGTCAACGCTTCCAGGAAATTGATAAAAAATATTATTGTATTTTTTTTCTAAATAATTCTTAAATTTTATTGATTGTTTTCTGTTAGTATCAAAAATAATAATAGACGCACCAACTTCAGCTAGTGCTTCACAATGCATTTTGCCTAACAATCCTGATCCTCCTGTAACAATTGCTATTTTTTTTGATAAATTAAATTTTTTTAAATAATTCATGCCTAATATTATATAAACAATTCTTTAAAACATTCATCGTAAACTTTTAATCCTTCTATCAATGCACTTTTAGAAATTGTTAAAGGCGGTCCAAGCTTAATAGTTCCTCTTCCAGTGCAAATAGAAAATACACCTTTTTGCATAGCTTTTTCACAAATTTTATTTACAATTAAATCATCTAGCTTATTTTCACTTTTCTTAAAAATAAATATTCCATAAATCATACCTTTTCCTAAAACATATTTTATCCTGTCGGGATATTTAAGCTTCCATTGTTCTAATGTTTTTTTCATTATTAAACTTTTAATTTTAATGTCTTTTAAAAATTTTTTTTTAGACATACACATTAAATTTCCTAATCCTGCTGCGCATGACAAAGGATGGCCCCCATGTGTACTTGTATATGCGGAGTCTAAATTTATATACTTTGAATTTCCTAAGACTGCTGAAAGCGGAAGACTGCCTGAAATTCCTTTGCCACAAATAACCAAATCTGGAATTACATTGTAATGTTGAAAACCAAAAATTTTTCCAGTTCTATAAAAGCCAGCTTGTATTTCATCAAAAATTAATAGAGATTTATTTTTTTTTGCAAATTTAGCTACTTCTGCAACATAATCTTTTGGATAAAATATAGCTCCATAACCCTGAAAAGATTCTAGAAAAAAACCTGCTATTTGCGATAATAAAATTTTCTTTTTTTTTAAAAAACTCAAGTGTTCATAAAATAATTTTTTTTCATTTTTGTGTTTTTTATCTAAAATCCAAGGATAGGGAAATGGAAGATGGATTATATTTTTATCAAAATTTTTTATCCATGAGTGATCGTTAAATTGACCACTTAACATTTGGGCATTTAATGTTTTTCCGTGATAATTTCCCTCCCATGATATTATATATTTTTTTTCTTTCTTAAAATTTAATCCATAAATTTTAGTTATTTTGATTGCCCTTTCTGTTGCTTCGGTTCCTGCGCTAAGTAAAATGGCTTTGTCTAACTTTTTTGGAGCAATTTTAAGTAAAGCCTGTAAAAACTTTTTTCTAATAATAGTTGGATAGTAATAACTATGCAAAAGAGGTTTATCTAAGATTTTTTTTATTTGTTTTAAAATCTCTTTATTTCCATGACCTGTATTTGTTACAAATATTGAAGATGTAAAATCAATCCAACAATTTCCATAAGGGTCGTAGATTTTATCATTTACTGCTTTATCCCATATAACTGGCAGTTGTTCTACAGCATTGGAACTTTCATATTCCTTTAATCTTCTCAATATTTTAAGTGACTGGGGGACCGGGAGTTTTGTTTGGATTATTCTATTTTTGGTAAAAATTTTTTTTACACTTTTTGGTTTTAAATTAAAATTAAATTTTGCCATTTCATTTAAAGAAATTTTCTTTTTTTTTTAAAATTTTTACAACTATATTAACTAAATCATAAATAGAAATAAGATTAAGAGAAACATTATTTATATTTATTTTATTAATTATATTTTTTATTTCAGGTAATTTATATAATTTATTAAATTTATCTGAATTAGTGGCATATTTTTTCATAACAATAAATTTTTTTTTATTATTAATTTTTGCTAAAATCTTTACTTTTGATCTTTCCAGATATTTAACATCAGCTATATTTTCAGCTAAATGAATTGCTGTGCACTTATCAAGTTTTACGCCAATTAATAAGACGTAGCCTCTGTTAATATAAAGTTTACCTAAAGGACTATTTATACTTTCGGGTTCAAACAAGCTATGCTGTGATATAATTTTTTTGGCATTTTTTCCTATTCCGCAAAAAGAATTAAGTGGATGATCACTTCGATAAGCATTTTTATAATTTAAAATATAATTAGATAAAATTCCTCGATTTGAAGGCAGTGTAAATTTTTTATCAAAACAACTCATATTTAATCTTATTTTTTCTTTTTCAGCTTTAGAGAACCCCCCCCCCTCCCATTGTCTAGGATCGCTTATTTGTGAAGTGTGAGTTGGTAAAATTATAGTACCTTTCTTTAAATTTACAATTTCTGACAATGCATCAAGAATATCTTTAGGTCCATTAACAAGATATCCGATCCTAGATAAAGATGAATGCACAACCAAATCCATGCCTTGTTGAATTCCTAACTTTTTAAAAGCATAAATAAAATCTCTTTTTGAAAGAACCTTCATTTCTAAAATTTATTAATAAATTTTATAATTCTATAAGTTTTATTTTTAATTATTATGTTGTTTTTTTAAACCAATTTGTGTTTTTTGATTTAATATTAAATTTAAATTGTGTTATAAAAGGATATATTAATTAAAAAATTTAATCATATCACTATAAGCAATTTTATTTGAATTGATTTATATGCAATGTTGTATTTTTAGATTTTAAAAGAATATCTTGATGATTTCTCAAAATATCATTTAGCATAATCAGTCTAACGGCTTCTGTCTTTTTTTTATTTATATAAATATCTTTAAATTTAATTAAACCTCGGCCTACTATTAAATATATATAATTTTTTTCTTTTTTTATTACTCTTCCGTTGGAAAAAACTGGATAAGTTTTTTTGGTATCAACAATTTCTACATCTTTTATATTAGCTCTAACCTTATTTAAAATATTGATCCAGGCACCCTCGTATGGATCGGAAAAAGCTCTTACAAATCTTTCAAATTCAATGGGTTCTAAATCAACATCCAAAGCCCCATTTATTTCAGTATAAAGCCTTCCAAAATATTCTCTATATTCAGTTTTTTGCTTAACTCTTTTTAAAAAAATTCCTTTTTTAATATTTGAAAAGAATTTAATCAATAATTTTTTTGAAATTTCTAATTGAGCATAGTCATAATCAATAGGCTTTGGTAGCTTTTTTTTTAATTTAATTTCTTTTTGAATTATTAAATCGCCAGTATCTATTCCTGCATCGACACAATGTATTGTAATTCCAAAGCTCATTCTGTGCATTAAAATTCTCCAAGTATTCAGTGCGCATCCTCTTTCCTTAGGAAGCAAAGAGTCATGTAGATTATAAAATTTTCCTCTAAAATAATTTATTAAATCTTGTTTAAATATTGATCTTGCGGCTATTGAAAAACCTAAATTAATTTTATTTTTCTCTAAAAATTTAATAAATGTAGCCGAATTCACATCAAGACCTTTGAATATTTTTACTTTATTTAATTTTTCAAGTTTCTCAATATCTCCATAATAATTATAAGGGGACAGAATCTTTTTATCTCTCAAATAAGTAGAATCTTTATCAAGAATAATTATTAAATTTTCAAAACCAAGTTGATGCAATAACTCAATTAGATAATATTGAATGCGATGTCTGCCAAAAAGACAAATTCTAATTTTTTCCATAATTTCGCAAATATTTTAATATTATTAATCTTTTGTAGTATTTATTTTGTCTTAACTTAAGTAAGTCATCATAATGATCAATTTCACCAACATCCGGACTTAAGAAACCAAAACATTTATTGCCATATAGTGTTTTATTTTTTAAATTTTTAGTATCAATAATATCTACATATCCTTGACCAAAATATGTTTTTGGTAATTTTTGCCTTGGTAGATTTGCTAATTCTTTATTATTAGATCTAAAATAAAAATTTGTTAAAGGATTTAAGGTACCATTTTTTTCTAAATGAAAAGTTTTCCATGCAGTCTCTGACATTTCATAGACAGATCTAAGTCCTGTTAAAGATTTATTCGTTAAAATAACTTTAATAGCTTTATCAATTAACCTTGGGTCTCGATATGGAGTGGTCGGTCTAATTTGAACAATATAATCAATATTGATATTTTTATTAAATTTATACCATTCATAGCAATGATTAATAGCATCAAAATCAGTAGATGAATCTGTTGCATATTTTTCAGGTCTTAAAAATGGAACCTCTGCTCCATATCTTTTGCCTAACTTTGCAATTTTTTTATCATTCGTTGACAAAATAATTTTATCAATCTTTTTTGAAAGTTTGCATGCGGCTATTGACCAGGCCAAAAGTGGATAACCATGTAAATCAACTATATTCTTATATGGTATTGATTTTGATCCACCTCTAGCCATAATTAGAGCGTAAATAGATTTCTTCATTAACTAAAATTTAGTTTGAAACTGCATTTCTTTCTCGCAAACCCTTAAATACTGGTGACATTGGTTTACAAGTTAATAGATTTTTAAAAGGTCTGTTACTGTCAATAGCTGATTTAATTTTAAAACATGTTTTATCAAATGCGCTAATTAATATATTTAAATCCGATAATTTATGAGATTGCGAAAGCATAAGAACACCAGAAAAACATAAAATGCCATTTTTAAACATTTCTTGCTGATATAAGGTTGAAAGAAATCTATCTTGTTTACCATTAATATCATGGGTGTTAATCATTAGTCTTACTGGGTATCCTGCAAGAGATACATACTGTGAGATTGAATATTTTTTAATTATGTTTAAAAAATTTTTTTCAATATACTCTCCTTTTTCCCATAATGATTTAATAACATTCTCTTTTTTAAGTATCTTGAGATTTTCTATTGCGGCAGCCAATGTTAGCGCTTCCGGGCCATAAGTTGATGATAAAAAAACTTTATCAAAATGCTTCATATATATTTTTTTTCCAGTTAAAATACCTAAGGGCATTCCATTTGTAATTCCTTTTCCAAAAATGGATAAATCTGCAGATACTCCAAAATAATTCTGTGCCCCCCCAATATTAAATCTAAATCCTGAAATACATTCATCTAATATAAATAAGGCTTTATTTTTTTTAGCAAGTAATTTTATTCTCTTTAATGTATTTGTTTGCGGACAATTTATGCAGGCTTTCAAAAAAGATCTAGGATTTCTTTTGTCTTTATAAATGCATTTAGGCCTTTGCCCTATAACAGGTTCCATTATTACGGCAGCAACTTGATTTTTATATTTCTTGAACATTTTCTCAAGAGCATCAATATTTCCATAATCAAATGGTATAGTTAATTTTTTAATTTCATCTGGTATGCCTGAATTTTTATCTGTCGACCCAATATACCAATCGTGAAAACCATGATAACCATAACAAAATATTATTTTCTTGCCTGTTACATAACGAGCAAGTTTTATTGATGCCGCACAAACATCGCTTGCGTTTTTAGAAAATTTAACCATCTCTGCAGATGGTATTGTTTTTACAATTTGTTCTGCCAACTCAACTTCTAAGGTATTAATCATGCTAAATAATATTCCTTTATTAAGTTGAGATTTAATTGCTTTATCGATTCTTCTATCACAATGTCCAAGAGTAACTGGTCCGCAGCCCATAACCATGTCTATAAATTTATTTCCATCAACATCCCAAACATGACATCCTTTTTGTTTTTGAAGAAACTTAGGTGCACCCCCGTCTGGGAAAACACCAGGAGCTCTGCTAAAAGTATTTGTTCCTGAGGCAATATATTTTTTTGCTTTTTTATATAATTTATTACTAATCTTAATTCCTTTTTTTAAACCAAAACTCATAATTTTAATTGCTGTACTTCTCTGTTGATTAAAATTTTTATACTTAATTATTCATATTAATTTGCATTATTTTTTTAAAGTAAGATAGTTGTTTTTTAAAAACTGAAACTCCTTCATTATCCCTGTAACATTGCATAATAAAATATATATCATTACGGCGAATGTATTTTTTAAATAAAAAAAAAAACTTTTCAAAGTTTACATCTCCGGTTCCTAAAACAACTGAAGGACCACCTATCAGCCTATCTTTTATATGGATAGATGATATTTTGTTACCATAAGTTTTAAATTCATCACTAATATCATAATTTTTATAGGCGCTGTTACCGAGGTCGTAATTAATAGTATATCTTTTAGATTTTAAAGATTTAATGAACACTAAATAATCACCAGGATTCAAATCAGTTTCAAGGGCAATATTAATATTCATTTTATCAAGAAAATCACTTAGGGAATTTAATATTTGAATTGTTTTTTTTAACTTTATTTTTGAGTTTAGCGAAGAATTATCAACAAAAGGCAGAACTATATCTGTAACCTTTAAATAAGATGCATTGTAAATTAATTTTTTTAATAAATTAATTTTTTTTTTTGACGAACCTTCAAACAATGGATTGTAGATAAAATAATCCGCACAAATGGATCTAATTTTTATTTGATTGATTTTTTCTAAATTTTTGATGATTTGAATTTTTTTACGATCAAGTAATGGATGAGCATTTACATTTTTATCACCAAAAATAAACTCAATATATTTCAGATTAAATTTTTTTGCTAAAGCAAATTCTTTTTTCCAACTATTCTTTGGAAAAGATTGAAATTGATTTTTATATTTAGGAAGTAACCTTCCTTGCATAATTCCTAAGTTGATATTCATAAAAAATTATTTAAAACTATTCTCCTATTATTATAACCAAAATTAATTTAAAACTTATTGATAGATATCATGAACTTCCAATTATTGACTTAATGCAACCACTTATAAAGTGTTCTAAAAGTTAAATACGGAAATTATTAAAAAAAACAATGTTACTACGATATATATTTTTTGAAAAACTCAAATTAGATAAATTTTTTTAAATTGGAGCTAACTTTTCTCTTATTTTTAGTTCCGCTGGTAAAATTTTCTTTACACCGTCTCCTAAGGCGCTCTCAACAATTCTAATATATTGGGTCATTAATCTAAATCCTTCAGTTTCTAAAGAGGCGGCTTGATCGGACCCGTACATTGTCCTATCTAAAGTAATATGTCTTTCAAGAGAAGATATTCCTAGCGCTGCAGCCGCTACACTAACTGCCCTTCCGTTCTCGTGACCACTATAACCTACGTTGCACATAAAAATTTTTTTTAAGGTATTAATCATCAATAAATTAGCATCACTATCATTCATAGGATAAGTGCTTACTGTATGCATTAATTCAAATGAACATTTTAATTTTCTAAAAATTTTAACTACTTTTGAAATTTCTTTTATAGTATGCATACCAGTAGATATAAAAGTATGTTTTTTTTCTTTAGCAATAGACTCAATTAGAGGGTAGTTTGTTAGCATAGCTGAGGCAATTTTATTATATTTACATTTAAATTGTTTTATAAATTTTAAACTATTTAAATCCCAACAACTAGCAAACCAGACAAAATTTTTTTTTTTACAGTAATTATTTATCTGCTCATACTGTTCTTGTTTAAATTCTAGTCCTTCTTTTTGTTGACGAGTAGTTTTTCCCCACGGACTCTCTCTTGGAGTATCTAAAATTTCTTTTGTATAAACTAAGTCTACAGTTCTTTTTTGAAATTTTATAGAATTTGCACCAGCGTATATTGCTGCATCTATTAATTTTTTAGCTATATCAATATTTCCGTTATGATTTATTCCTGCCTCGGCAATTATAAAAATTTTTTTCATAGGTTAATAAAAGATAAAGTTATTGTTAAACTTATAATTTTTTCAATAACTATTTATATATAAAATAATTATTTCCTAATACCAAGACAGATGTAATAATTTCTTGATTTTTTAGTGCTATTATTGACATAAAAAGTTTTTTAGAAAATTTTGTTGCCTAGTCCAGATAGAAATAAAGAAAAAAATCTCCTTTAAGTAGATGCTTTGCTAAAAAAAGTCTTTTTCCAGTATAGGTTTTGACTCCTGTAAAATAGCAATTAATTTTATTTTAGATAAGTCTGCAAATGATCAAACAGTTCTAAATAAATTATTTAAATTATGCTTAAAAAATTCTATTACACAAAAAACGCTTAATTTTTGGATAAAAAATTGTACTGACTATAATAAATTTGATCACCCGATAAGAATTTTAATCAAAAGAATGTTGCAAGACATAATTCCAAACGAACTGAGGAAAAGTATAATTTCAAAACTATTGAAAGAGTTCGTAGGTCAAAACAGAAAAGATGTTGCAAATAACTTGTATTTGACAATTGATGATTTAAAAACTCTCACAAACGCAGGCATGCACGTTGGAAGCCATGGTTACGAACATTTTAGGTTGAATAAATTATCTTATAAAGATCAAAAAAAAGATTTAAATAATTCTATAAAATTTTTAAAACATATAGGCGTTTCAACAAATAATTGGATTATGTGTTACCCGTATGGAGCCTACAATAAAGATACAATTCGAATTTTAAAAGATACTAAGTGCGCCTTGGCTTTTATAGATAGCGGAGGGAAAACAGACATCAATTCCACAAACCGTTTCAGATTGCCAAGGCACGACATAAAAGAGTTTCCTTTTAATAAGCAGTAGATTCATAGATTTTCTACAATAGAATTACACAAATTTAATAAATTTATTTTTTGAGTCTAATTTGCTAATATCTGCAATATATTTTTTATCCAATTTTGACTCACTAGAAACTTTAAAATTAAAATTTTCCAATAAATTATGAATTGGAATATTGTGTTTAGTTTTATTTAAAATACATTCTATTTGTTTAATATTTCTTAATTTAAGTTCTGTAATTAAATGTTCCAACATAGCATTTTCAACAGTTTTTGACATTGCGCGACATGAAAGAACCCAATTATCAATTATGCATTTATTTTGCTTTATAATGCCAACTAAGACACCAATTTCTCCATAGTTAGAAAATTTATCTTCTAATGAGAAAGAAAATGCATAATTTTCATTTATTAATGAATTAAAATCTGAATGATTAATTTGTTTACTTAAAAAATTAAATTGATTAGTTTTATTAATTAATTCCAGGGCTCTATCACAATTATCTTTCTTAATTTTATTAATTCTTAACTTAAGATTTAAAGAATTTAAGAAATCCTCTATATTAGAAAAAGAATTTTTTTCATTGACCCTTTTTGATTCCTCTATGTAAAATTTTTTTCTATAGAGATCCTCTTCTTTAACCGTTGGTATTAAAAAATTATTGCTAAATATTAAATAATCTAACCATTGGGTACGCTCCTCAGGCAAACTAGGCACATAGATATCAGGGAATCTATGCTTTACCTCTTCTCTTTCAAAGGCAGAATCGTCCAAAAAACAGGTACCAACAGTTGTAAGATTTAGTTCACTTAATATTGAATTTATATTTTCTGATTTAGGCTGCCAATTAATCTTTATATTTGCAAAATGTTCTATTTTTAAAATCATTTCTTTTCTTTTATTAAAAACCTCTAAAACAATTTCTTTATTATTCTTGGAGCAGATAGATAAAATAATACCCTTATTATGAAGTGATAATAAAAAATTTTGAAATTTTAAAAATTCTAATCCGATTGACTCGTAACTCAAATCAACATTATTATAACCTAGATCTCCAACAACCCCTCCCCATAAAGTATTATCTAAATCTAATATTATATGTCTTATTCTTTTTCTCTTTATTGAAGTGATAAAATTATAAAAATAATCTCCTAATGTGAAATAATAATTTAGACTACAATGAAGCTTTGAGGTTATTAAAAATTTTTTACTAACCCAATTTTCATGACCAATATAATTAATAAAATGATCATAATTTATAAATAAAATTTTATCGAAAAATTTTTCTTTTAAGAGTTTATTTATTTTTTCATTAATTGTATTGTCATTAAAATAGCTAAATAAATTATCATCAAAAATTTCAAAGTCCGTAAAAATAATTTTTGCATTCGTTTTATTATACAAATTTGAAATCATATCAGAAAGGTATGAGAAAATATCTTTCTCAGAATAATTTCTTTTGCTGTAAAAAAAAAGCTGAGAGGCAAGAGTAATTAATATATAATCAGGCTTAAAGTCCTTTTCTATATTGTCAAAATCGAGTATAGAAAATTCCCACTGATTGTAACCAGTATCCAATATTTCAAGTGAAATGCTATCTTCATAAGCAGCCAATTTCATTGATTTATTTAAAAATTGAGTGCTGTAATTAGATAAAGTAACTAATTTGATTTTATTAAACCTATGAAGTTTTTTTATATCAATTTTATCAAATTCATTTTCTACCTCAACTAAATTTCTTTTTTTTATCATAATAAATTTATTCTATCTTGGTCGCCATCTGACTTTGTAATATACGATTTGGCAAATTTAAATTTCAATAAATCTTTATAAAATACCTCTAAATTCTGATTAACAATTTTTTCTTGTACTGGGCTTAGTTTTATCGGTATTTTAAAATTTTTAGCGTTCAAAAATTTATTTTTTAAAAAAAATTTATTTATAATTTCGTTAGAACAAAAAAAATCAATAAAAATATATTTTTTTATTAAAAAAATTCTTTTTACTTCATTAATTAAACTATTAGCATTTTTTTTTCCTTGCTCTGTACTGGGTACAATCAGTTCTAAAATTCTAATAATACTTTTTCCATTTGATATTTTTTCTACTCTAAATACCAGTAATGAAGTATTCTTTTTTTTTCCTGTCATTAAAATTTTATAATCAAAAAATGGATGCTTCAAATACCTCTGAATTATGTAAGAGGGAGAGCGTAAAGTGCAATATCTGTAGTACTTGTAAATTTTCCAGTCTGGTTTAAAATGTTCTAATATACTTTTTTCAGATGCATAAGTTATATCAGTATTAATTTTGGATAATTTACAATCACAAATTTTTCTAATTTTTTTATCAAAATATTTTATTTCTTTCAAATTATTATAAAAAATAACCCTATTTATATAATTATAATATTCATTTTTCATTTTGGAAACAATTCTAACATTTTCCACTCCAGCACCTTGTCCCATGACAATCTTATTTAATTCTTGTAATCTTCTCATCAAGATTACACCTACGCCATTCCTGAATAATTTATCAACCACCCAATTAGCGGTCCAAACGCCTTTAACTAAAGAATTATTTTTATCCCAAATAAAAATACTTTTAAAATAACCAAGTATGCCGATTATTTTTCCTTTTTTATGATAATTAATAATATTATAACAATTTTTTTTTTTATCTAAGAAGTAATAATCGAATACTTTTTTTTTTGTAAGAATATATTTATTAGAATAGTTTTCTTTTAAAAATGATCTAATTTTTCTCCAATGTTTTATTTCAATGTTGTCGTTAAGCATTATTTTAATTAAATAAAACTACAGATCGTATCTCCGCTTATAACTTTTATATTATTTAAATTTATAGCTTCTAATGATAACGAAACAGCTTTAACACTCTTCGTAATTGACAAAACTTGAACTTTGAAAATTATTTGCTCGTTGAGATAAACTTTTGTATGAAATTTAATGTTAAATAAATTTATAACAGTATTAGGTCCAGGCAAACTTTGTCCTAATATTCCAGAAAATATTGAAGAAATAAAAAAACCATGAACTATATTTTCCTCTAGACCTTTTGAAATTGCAAAACTCTTATCTATATGAATTGGCGCTCTGTCATCAACTAATTGGGAAAATAATTCAACTGCTTCTTTTGTAAAAATGAATTTCTTAACAAAAAAATCACCTACTTTTATCGATTCAAGCTCACTCACCAGTATAATCTTTTTTTATTAATAAATCGACAAAGTCACCAACATTATTTAATTCGACCAATTCTTTTGTTGTAAATGAACATTTGCAAAACTGTTCTAATTCAACAATGAGAGTTATGTGATTTAAAGAGTCCCATTTTTCTATTTTAGAAGCATTAATATCTTCTGTAAGTACTAAATTAGGTTCTTTGAGTACCTTTCTGAAGATTGGCTCAATTTTTTTTAAAATTTTTTTTCTCATTTTTTTAACACTATAAATGCTGCATTTACTGGCACTAAATCCTCACTGTTTCGCGGCTGATATGCATTATCACTAATGAAATCTTTAACAATAAATCCGGCTTTTTCAATTTGAAGCTCAACATCGATATAATTTCTATAAAGATAAATATGATCAGCGTTAGGAGCGTTTATGGCGGCAGATATCAAGCCGATGCCATTTTTTTTTAACATTTTAAATAAATAATTTAAAAAAACTTGTGGATTTTCAAGATGTTCTAGCACTTCTATGCAAATAACATAATCACACTGTTCGGTTGGAGTATTTTTTATAATATCGGTTTTATTTAATCTATACCTATGGTTTAGATTAAATTTTTCCAACATATACTTAGTATGCTTAATTGAATATGGACTAAGATCAAACCCTTGGCCCTTACTTTTTGGCAAGTTCTGCAACATCTCTTTTGAGTAAAAACCAGTTCCAATCCCTATATCATAGAACAAAGTTTCTTTTTCAAAATCTACATATTTTTTTAAAAAAACTTTCTGAAAAAATAATTGCTGTTCGTAATGATGTTTCCATAAAAAATGTGATAAATAAATTCCTGGTAAATATAAATCCAGCATATAATTTTCATTTTGATAAACTTCTAAAGAAGCATCTTCATAAGTTTTAGGTTCATATTCTCTTGTTTTATTAAACTTTACCTGCAACTTCATGCCTTCTAAAGCGAATGAGCAATAACCATCCAATGCAATTTGAAGTTTTTTAAAGTCATTCTGATAAAATGTTACTAATTCTTTATTAAAATGCTCTTCCCATAGAGTACCAAATAAATTTGTTTGTTTTTTTAAAGTGTCTTTAAAAAATGAATAGTTTAAAGATAGATAATTATTTATAAATTTAATATGTTCTTTCATTAAAAAAAATTTATTATAAATTTGATAAAGACTTTAATATTTATTAAATAAAAAAAATAAATATCAATCTAACACTTAAATTTTTAACATTGTAATTTGAATTAATAAAAAGTTTTTCAGTGCATAAATCAAGCCAATTGAGCTATTAGTAACGGTAAGCTTAACGTGTTACCACGCTTCCACATCCGTCCTATCAACGTCGTAGTCTACGACGGCTCTATGGGAAGAACTTGTT
>Ga0169931_10005793_pt1 | contig 18768 bp, 16 predicted proteins | sample Kivu_15m_20L_FD_129675 | JGI IMG/M metagenome (GOLD analysis project Ga0169931, IMG submission 129675) | Freshwater microbial communities from Lake Kivu, Western Province, Rwanda to study Microbial Dark Matter (Phase II) - Kivu_15m_20L... | ecosystem: Environmental > Aquatic > Freshwater > Lake... | reverse complement strand
GACTGCTCGCCCGTCTTCGTGCCGCCATGGATGCCGTGGCGGATTTCTCCAAGATTGAAGCCTGAGGAACCCCCCCATGACACAATGGGTCTATAGCTTCGGTGCCGGCCATAATGAGGGCCGTGCCGATATGCGGAATCTTCTGGGTGGCAAGGGCGCCAACCTGGCCGAGATGGCCTCGATTGGTTTGCCTGTACCGCCTGGCTTCACCATCACCACCGAAGTCTGCACCGCCTATTACGATAATGGGCAGAAATACCCGGATGATCTGGCGCAGCAGGTGCGCGCCGCTTTGGCGCTGGTGGAAGAAGCGGTGGGCAATCGCTTCGGTGATCATCACCGGCCTTTGCTGGTATCTGTGCGCTCCGGCGCGCGGGTTTCCATGCCGGGCATGATGGATACGGTGCTGAACCTTGGCCTGAATGACCAAACGGTTGAAGGCCTGGTCACGGCTTCCGGCGATGCGCGCTTTGCCTGGGATTCCTATCGGCGCTTCATCCAGATGTATGGGTCCGTCGTGCTTGATGTGGACCATCATCGCTTTGAGGAAATTATCGAGCATGTGAAGCTCGACACCGGAAAGAACGAAGATACGGAACTCACCGCCGCTGAATGGCATCGCGTGGTGGATGGCTATAAGGAAATGGTCGCGGAAGTGACTGGCAAGCCCTTCCCGCAGGATCCTGAAACGCAGCTTTGGGGCGCGATTGGCGCCGTGTTTGGCAGCTGGATGAACCAGCGTGCGGTGACCTATCGGCGCCTGCATGACATCCCGGCCGAATGGGGCACGGCGGTCAATGTGCAAGCCATGGTCTTCGGCAATATGGGTGAGGATTGCGCGACAGGCGTCTGCTTCACGCGCGATCCCTCCACCGGTGAAAATATTTTCTACGGCGAATATCTGATCAATGCGCAAGGTGAGGATGTGGTGGCGGGTATCCGCACGCCGCAGCCCATGGCGAAGGAACGCTCCAAACCCACCGAACGCAGCATGGAAGAAGCCATGCCGGCAGCCTATGCCGAATTGGTGCAGGTACGCGCGACGCTGGAACGCCATTACCGTGACATGCAGGACATTGAATTCACGGTGCAGAGCAACAAGCTTTATATGTTACAAACGCGCAATGGTAAGCGCACTGCCGCCGCATCGCTGAAAATCGCCGTGGATATGGCGCGTGAAGGGCTGATTGACCACACCGAAGCCGTGCGGCGCGTGAACCCTGCCGCGCTGGATCAATTGCTGCACCCAACGCTTGACCCCAAGGCGCCGCGCAAGCTGTTGGCGAAGGGCCTGCCGGCTTCCCCCGGTGCAGCCTGCGGCATTGTGGTGTTTAGTGCGGATGAGGCTGAAGCGCGCGCGCAAAAGGGCGAAAGCGTCATTCTGGTGCGCATTGAAACCTCGCCCGAGGATATTCACGGCATGCATGCGGCGCGCGGTGTGCTGACCACGCGCGGCGGCATGACCAGCCACGCGGCGGTGGTGGCGCGCGGCATGGGCCGGCCCTGTGTGGCGGGCTGCGGCGGCATCACCGTGGATTACAACAACCAGTATCTCAGCGCGGGCGGCGTGCGCATTGAAGCAGGCCAGACCATTACGCTGGATGGCGCCACTGGTGAGGTTTTCATCGGCACCGTCGCCATGGTGGAACCGCAGCTTTCCGGCGATTTCGCGACTCTCATGGGTTGGGCCGACAAGGTGCGCCGCTTGCGGGTGCGCGCCAATGCGGAAACGCCATTGGATGCAGAAACAGCGCGGCGTTTTGGTGCGGAAGGCATCGGGCTTTGCCGCACGGAGCACATGTTCTTCGACCCTGAGCGGATTGGCGCCGTGCGCCAGATGATCATGGCGGAAACCGAACAGGGCCGGCGCGCTGCACTGGCGCGCTTGCTGCCTTTCCAGCGCAAGGATTTTCTGGACCTGTTCGAAATCATGGCGGGCCTGCCGGTGACGATCCGCCTGCTTGATCCGCCGCTCCATGAATTCCTGCCGCATAGCGAATATGAAATCGCGGAAGTGGCGGCATCCCTCGGGACCGAGGTTGAGGCAATGCAGCGGCGCATGCAGGAATTGTCGGAAGCGAACCCGATGCTTGGCCATCGCGGCTGCCGCCTCGGGATTTCCTTCCCGGAAATCTATGAAATGCAGGCGCGCGCAATTTTTGAAGCGGCGGCAGAGATTGGCCGCAAGACGCACAAAGCCCCGGTGCCGGAGATTATGATTCCGCTGGTTGCGACCAAGCGCGAATTGGAAATCACCCGCGTCATGGTGGATCGCGTCGCGCAGGAAGTTTTCGCCGAAGGTGGCTATCATGTGGTCTACAGCGTCGGCACCATGATTGAATTGCCACGCGCGGCGCTGACGGCGGATGCCATTGCTGGGGTGGCGGATTTCTTTTCCTTCGGCACGAATGACCTGACGCAAACCACCTTCGGCCTTTCGCGCGATGATGCCGGCAAGTTCCTGCCGCTCTATATCGAAAAGGGCATTTTCCCGAAGGACCCGTTTGTCTCCATTGACCCGGATGGTGTGGGTGCGCTGGTGCGTATTGCGGCTGAAAAAGGCCGCAGCGTGAAGCCGGATATCAAGCTTGGCATTTGCGGCGAACATGGGGGCGACCCGTCTTCCATCCATTTCTGTGAGAGTGTCGGTTTGGATTATGTTTCCTGTTCGCCCTATCGCGTGCCGGTAGCGCGCCTGGCGGCGGCGCAAGCGGCGCTACAATCGGGCGGGGCTGATCGCACCGCGTAATGGCCACCGCGCCAACATCCGCGGGGCGGGAGAAGCGTTGCGGGGTTTGCGGCCATGAAAGCCGCCAACCCATCTTTCGCCCGCCCGTGCCGGAACAGGCGCCCGATCTTGATTTGCGACCGGGCGAGCCTGTGCGTTCCACCATGGCGCGCTGGCTGCAAGCCTGCCCGCATTGCGGCTACGCGGCGCCCGATATCACAGAAGCGCATCCCGCCGGCGCGCAGGCTGTGGCGGCAGCGCCCTACCGGGCTTTGATTGCCGATACCGCGCATCCTGTTTTGGCGCGGCGCTTTCTGGCCTGGGCGCATGTGCTGGAAGAAACCGGCGCCTTACATGCGGCAGCGGAAGCGACGCTGCATGCGGCGTGGGTCGCGGATGACCTCAATCGCGACGATCTGGCGCGGCTTTGGCGGCGCGAAGCGGTCGCGCTATGGCGAAGCGGCCCCGCTTTGGACGCTGAACAATCCGTGCGCGTGATTGATGCGCTGCGCCGTGCCGGCGATTTCGCCGAAGCCGAAGCCGCCGCGGAAGCCCTGGCGGCGAGCGATCCGCCGGAAGCCGTGGCGCAGGTTGCGGCTTTGGAAGCGCGGTTGATTACGGCGGAAGATGGCGGGCGGCATAGCATTGCATCCGCCATCGCCCCCCCGGCCCGGCGGCCGCATGTGACACACCAAAAGTCCCCCGGGGCAAAAAAAAGGCCGCCCGAGGGGGGCGGCCTGAAATCCTGGCTGCGCAGGATATTCAAGGGTTAGGCAGCGCGCCCCGCCGGCAGGGCGCCATCATTGGCGGCTTGCAAAGCGAAGCCCGGTTCAAAAACGCGGCTGATGTCGCCGCGATCCAGCCCGATATCAGCAAGCTGCTTGTCCGAAAGCTGATCCAGCGCCCTATAGGTATCGCGGCGGGTCGGCCAGGTGGCGATGGCGGTCAGCACGGCGCCGATGCCGGCCGCGATCATTTTGAAGGCATGGCCGAATGCCTGCTTGCGCGCGGCGGCGCGGGCGGCGGCGGCTTCGCGGTGAATAGCCTCAATCGTCGCGGCGCGGGCCGAGAGGCTGGTTTCAAGATTGGCGAAATGCGGGTTCATGTTTAGCTTTCCTTTGCGGAGGCGCCGGCCGATAGGGCAGGATCGCTGTCCGATGGACGATGATATAGAGGCTTCCGGGGCACAGGTGATGCGCGAAGACAACAGCATAGCCATGCGTCAGGCGCATGCATCCATAGGAAGCCATGCAACAATTGAGAAACATTTGGTCAGGTGGTGTGCATGAACAGGGCTGAACGCTTGGGCGCGCTCCGCGCCGAACTCGCACGCATGGGGGTGCAGGGCTTCCTGATCCCGCGCGCGGATGAGCATTTGGGGGAATATGTGCCGCGTTCCGCCGAAAGGCTGGCCTGGCTGACCGGCTTCACCGGCAGCGCGGGGCTGGCGATTGTGCTGCCGCGCCAGGCGGCGGTGTTTTCCGATGGCCGCTATACGCTGCAATTGCGCAACCAGATTGATGTCGCGCATTGGGAACCGCGCCACATCACGGAAGAACCGCCCGCGGAATGGCTCGCTGCGCATGGCGAAGGGCTGGTGATTGGCTATGATCCCTGGCTGCATAGCGAACCGGCCTTGGACCGGCTGCGCCGCCCAGGGGTGACTTTCCGCGCGCTGGAAGCGAACCCGATTGACGCTGTTTGGCCGGACCGTCCCCGCGCGCCGGAAGCGCCGGCGCGGGCGCATCCGCTTTCCTATGCCGGCAAGCCATCGCCCGAAAAACGCGCGGAAGCGGCCGCCGAATTGCACGCGGCGGGCGATGATGCGGTGGTGCTGGCGGACGCGCATTCCATCGCATGGCTGTTGAATATTCGTGGCGGCGATTTGGACCATACGCCATTGGCGCTTGGTTTTGCGCTGCTGTTCGCGGATGGCGCGGTGTCGCTTTTCATGGAACCGGCGAAGCTGGACCATGAAACGCGCACCCATCTGGGCAATGCGGTTTCGATCGCGCCGCGCGATGCTATGCCAGCGGCGCTGCGTGCGCTGAAAGGCAAGCGGGTCCGGATAGACCGCGAAGCAACACCTTCCTGGTTCACCGATTGGCTGCGCGAAGCGGGCGCTGAAATCCGCGCCGGCGAAGACCCTTGCCGTATGCCGCGCGCTTGCAAGAATGCGGTGGAACAACAAGGTGCCCGCGCGGCGCATCAGCGTGATGCGGTGGCGATGGCGCGCTTCCTGCGTTGGTTTGCCGAAGAAGCGCCGAAGGGGGCCTTGAATGAAATCTCAGCTGCCGCGCAGCTTTTGGCGTTGCGGCGAGAGGTCCCGCTGTTCCAGGCGGAAAGCTTCCCCGCAATCAGCGGCGCCGGCGAAAACGGCGCCATTGTGCATTACCGCGCGACGGAGGCGAGCCACCGCGCCATCAACCCTAATGAATGCTATTTGATTGATTCAGGCGGGCAATATCTGGATGGCACCACGGATATTACGCGCACGCTATGGACCGGGCCCGGGGCGCCACCGCAGCGTTTGCGTGAATGTGTCACGCGTGTGCTGAAGGGCCATATCGCGCTCGCTACCTTGCGCTTTCCGGCTGGCGTCGCAGGTCCGCATCTGGATGCGCTGGCGCGGCGCCCGTTATGGGATGCGGGGTTGGATTATGATCACGGCACGGGCCATGGCGTTGGGTCCTATCTTTCCGTGCATGAAGGCCCGGCTGCCTTCAGCCGCGCGGCGCGCGTGGTGGCCTTGGCTGAGGGCATGATACTTTCCAATGAGCCTGGCTATTACGCCACCGGTGAATTCGGCATTCGCCTGGAAAACCTGCTGCTGGTGCAAAAGGCCGAGATTGCTGGCGCCGCCAAACCATTTTTGGAATTCGAAACGCTGACTCTGGCGCCCTTTGATCGCGCCTTGATCGAACCTGCTTTGCTGACGGTGGCTGAGCGAGATTGGCTGAATGCCTATCATGCGCGCGTCGTGGCTGAAGTGGCGCCGCACTTGGATGCAGAAACCGCCGCGTGGTTACGCGCGGCTTGTGCGCCGATTTAGTTGCCCGCCAACTCAAGCCATTCGGCTTCAGTCAGTGTCTTCACGCCAAGCTCGGCCGCTTTGGCTGCTTTGGATCCAGCATCAGCGCCGACCACAACGAAATCGGTTTTCTTGGAAACTGATTTCGTCACCTTGGCGCCGAGGCGTTCAGCCAACGCCTCCGCTTCATCGCGCGTCATCTTCTCAAGCGTCCCGGTGAAGACCATGGTCTTGCCGGCGAAGGCACTATCTTCCGCGCTGGCTTCTTTAACTAGTAAGGGCGAAACCTCGCCAGCGAGGTCATCAAGCGCGGAAAGATTGCGCGGCTCGGCGAAGAATTCGACAAGCTCTTCGGCAATCGCAGGGCCGATGCCTTGGATGGAACCCAATTCCTCCTGCGCTTCAGACCCGATGACATGCGCGGCGATCATGCCGGCGCGCCAAGCTTCCAGGCTGTGATAATGCCGCGCCAAGAGTTTGGCGTTCTGTTCGCCAATGCGGCGAATGCCGAGTGCAAAGATGAAACGCTCCAGCGCCACGCTGCGCCGCGCCTCGATCGCTTCCAGCAATTTGCTGATCTTGCGCTCACCCCAGCCTTCGAAGCCTGCGAGTTTTTCGCGCTTTTGGTGCAGGCGGAAAATTTCGGCGGGGCTTTTGATCAGCCCGGCATCGAATAGGAATTGGATATTTTCCTCACCAAGCCCTTCAATATCCATGGCGCGACGGGAGACGAAGTGCCTTAAGCGTTCGGTGGTTTGCGCGGGGCAAGTCAGGCCGCCCGTGCAGCGGCGCACCACATCTTCGCCATCACGGATCGCATGGCTGCCGCAGGCGGGGCAGTTCAACGGAAAGGCATACGGCTTCGCATCGGCGGGGCGCCTTTCCAGCACCACGCCCAGTATTTGTGGAATGACATCGCCGGCGCGTTGCAGCATGACGGTGTCGCCAATGCGTATATCCTTGCGGGTTATTTCATCCTCATTATGCAAAGTCGCATGGCGTATCACGACGCCGCCGACATTCACCGGTTCCATCACCGCGCGTGGTGTGAGCGCGCCGGTACGGCCAACCTGGATTTCGATATCCAGCAATTTCGTCACCGCTTGTTCGGCGGGGAATTTCCACGCTACGGCCCAGCGCGGCGCGCGGCCGACAAAACCAAGCCGGCGCTGCCAATCAATCCGGTCAAGCTTATAGACTACACCATCAATATCGTAGGGCAGTGCCGCGCGGCCCGCGCCAATTTCTGCCTGGAAGTGTTCGGCGGCGTCTTCACTGTCCAACCGGCGCGAAAGAGGGTTCACAGCAAAGCCCCAACGGCGAAGCGCGTCTAGGAAATCATGGTGCGTTTCGGCTGGTGCTTCACTCGCGGCACCCATGGCATAAGCCAGCAATTTCAGCGGCCGCGTCGCGGTGATGCGTGCATCAAGCTGGCGCACGGAGCCGGCGGCGGCGTTGCGCGGATTGGCGGGGATTACCACTGCATCGCCCAGTTTTTCACCCGCAGCGCGGCGGGCTTCACGCGCTTCGGCGGCGGCCTCCTGCGTGGCGCGGAAGCTAAGAAACTCCGCCTTTTCCATGAAAACCTCGCCCCGGATTTCGATGCTCGCGGGGAAGGGTGGTTTCAGGTGCCGCGGCAGTGATGGGATGGTCAGCAGATTGGCGGTGACATCTTCGCCTTCCGCGCCATCGCCGCGCGTGGCGCCTTTGATGAAGACGCCGTTTTCATAGAGCAGGTTGATCGAAAGCCCATCAATCTTGGGTTCGCCCACAAAGGCCAGCGCTTCCGATTCCGAAAGCCCCAGAAAGCGACGGATGCGTTTGCAGAAATCGCTGAATTCCTCAGGGGAAAACACGTTATCCAGGCTCAGCATCGGCTCGCCATGGCGGCTTTTGGCGAAGCCTTCCGCAACCGGCGCGCCGACACGTCGCGATGGGCTATCGCTGCGGATCAGGTGGGGAAACTGTGCTTCGATGGCGCGGTTGCGTGCCACCAGCGCGTCATACTCGGCGTCGGTGATTTCCGGCTGGTCTTTGCTGTGATAGAGCCTGTCATGCTGCGCGATATCGCGCGCGAGCTCCGCAAGCTCAATCGCCGCATCAAGCTCCGAAAGATTTTGTATGGCAGGCGCCTTCATGCCCTGCCCCTCATGCAAGGGCGGAATGATAAAAAAAGGAGGGGGTGCGGGGGAGTTCTCTCCCCCGCCCTGTCTTTGTGTCTCACGCCCTATCCCCCAAAAGGCTCCGCGCCGCCGCCCGTGCCGCTTCGGTTACCTTTTCCCCCGCCAGCATGCGCGCAAGTTCCTCATATCTTTCCGCCTGATCAAGTATTTCCACCCGCGTTTCCGCGCGCTGCCCCTTTACTTGTTTTGCCACGCGAAAATGCCGCGATCCCCGCGCAGCGACTTGCGGGCTATGTGTCACGACCAGCACTTGTACGCGGTCTGCCACACGCGCCAGGCGCTCACCCACGGCTGCGGCCGTCGCGCCGCCAATGCCGCTATCCACTTCGTCAAAGATCAGCGTCGGCACGGGCGACCCGCGCGCGAGTACCACTTTCAGCGCCAGCATCAGCCGCGACAATTCCCCGCCTGAGGCGATTTTTGCGAGCGGTCCTGGCGTTTGCCCTGGGTTCGTCGCGACGAGAAAGGTGACGCGATCCTGCCCATCTGCGCCCCAGGCGTTTTCGTCGCGCGTGGTGATGTCTATCACCAACCGGGCGCGGTCCAGTTTCAGCGGCGGTAGTTCCTCGGCCAAGGCTTTTTCCAGCGCGCTGGCTGATTTGCGGCGGGCAGCGGAAAGCTTGCCGGCAGCGGCGATGTAGGCACCGCGTGCCTTGGCTTCAGCGGCTTCAAGCGTTGCGACTTCGCCCGCGCCAGCATCAAGCGCTTCAAGGCGCGTACGCAAACTGGCGAGCAAGGTGGCGAGTTCTGAGACCGGCACGGTGTGTTTGCGCGCCGCGGCGCGCAGCGCAAACAGCCGTTCTTCCACCTGTTCCAACCGGCGCGGATCGGGGCCGGTTTCATTCATCAGCCGGGTTAGTAACCCCTCTGCTTCGCTCAACGCATCCTGCGCGGCGGCAAGCGCCTGGATGGCTGGCTGCGCTTCCTCATTAGGTGGCGGCAGGCGTTCCAGCGCGCGCGCCGCTTCCCGTAGCGCGCGCGCGGGGGAGGCTGCGCGGCGATCACGCGGCGTGAGTTCCCCGAGCGCGGCGGCAATCGCCTCCGCCCGGCGTTCGCCCTGTTGCAGTTTTTGGCGTTCGGCGGCCAGCGCGTCTTCTTCGCCTTCTTCAGGGGCAAGGTCGGCCAATTCGCCAACAGCGTGGCGCAGCCATTCCTCTTCGCGCTGCGCGCTGGCAATGGCTTCGCGCGCGGCGGCCAGGCGGCGTGTGGCGTCGCGCCAGGCCGCCCAGGCGCTGGCGGTGGCGCTGCGTTCGCCGTCCAAAGCGCCGAAAGCATCCAGCAGCCCGGCATGGGTGGCGGGATCGGCCAGGCCCACTTGTTCATGCTGGCCTTGCACTTCAACCAATGTGGCACCCAAGCGTTTCAGCAGCGCGACACTGACGGGCTGGTCATTGATAAAGGCGCGGGATTTGCCATCGGCTTGCAGCACGCGGCGCAGCACCAATTCATCTTCGGTGCTGATGCCTTGGTCGCGCAGAATATCGAAGCAGGGGTGATCAGCGCTGGGCAGGAAAGCGGCCGCGACACTGGCTTGCGCTTGTCCTGCGCGCACCAGCCCGGCTTCCGCGCGCTGGCCAAGTGCAAGGCCAAGGCTATCCAGCAAAATGGATTTGCCCGCGCCGGTTTCACCGGTCAGCACCGCAAGCCCGGCATCAAAGCTCAGGTCAAGCTTTTCGATCAGCACCACATCGCGAATGGCCAGAGAGGCGAGCATCGGCGCGCCGCCCCGTGCTCAGAAAATCTTGTTCAGCATCCGGCTGACAAAGCCGGGACGCTCACCACGGGCTTCAGCGCCGGCGGCCACCAGCAGCGCGTAGCTATCGGCATACCAATCGCTGCCGGGGTAATTATAGCCAAGCACGGCGGCGTTGCGGCGCGCTTCTTCCGGCAGGCCAAGGTTCAGATAGATTTCCACCAACCGGTGCAGGGCTTCGGGTACGTGGTTCGTGGTCTGGAAATCCTCAACTACGCGGCGATAGCGGCCAATGGCGGCCTGATGCAGGCCCTGGCGCTGATAGAAGCGGCCAACAGTCATTTCCTTCCCGGCCAAATGGTCTCGGCCCAGGTCAATCTTCAGCCGCGCATCGCGGGCATAGGCGCTGTCAGGGAAGCGGTTGATGACTTCCTGCAAGGATGCAATGGCAATCGTGGTCTGGCGCTGGTCGCGCTGCGCATCGGTTATCTGTTCATATTGGGACAGCGCGCGCAGGTAATAGGCATAAGCGATATCGCGATGCGCCGGGTGCAATTGAATGAAGCGATCCAAAGCGCCAATCGCTTCCGTGTAGCGGTTGCGCAAATATTCCGTATAGGCCGCCATCAGCTTGGCGCTGGTGGACCAGGTGGAATAGGGGTGCTCGCGCTCAATGGCATCGAAATACTCAACCGCGCGGGCATAATTGCGTGCGCGCAGATTCTGCATGCCAAGGACATAGAGCTGCTGCGGTTCTTCATCCGCCGCATTGGCGGTGACGCGGCGCGTGAGAGACGGATCGGCGCCCGTGCCTGGTGTCGGCGCGGCGCCGCCGCAAGCGGCCAAGGCGAAAAGAATGGGAATCGTCAGGAAGCGGCGCATTGGTCCCGGTTCAACAGAAAGACACCGTTGATATAGGGCAGATTTGCCGTGGGTGAAATCGTCCCGGGCCGATAGGCGGAAAATCAGACGAGTGCTGGGGCCTTTTGCTTGGCCGGGGTGGCGCTTTTGCCCCGCACCGCTTCGCTGCCCACCCAGCGCCAAGCGCTGGCATCGGCGAAAAGCGCGCGCAAAAGCTGGTTGTTGAGCCCATGACCGGACCGGCTGCCGATGAAACGGGCGCGCAGCGGTGCGCCGGCCAGGGCAAGATCACCAACTACATCCAGCATCTTGTGGCGGATGAATTCATCCGCATGACGCAGCCCGCCGGGGTTCAGAATGGTCATACCATCCACCACCACGGCGTTTTCCAGGCTGCCGCCAAGGGCGAGGCCGGCTTCATGTAGACGCGCGACATCCGCCGCGAGGCCAAAAGTGCGGGAATCCGCTACATTGGCCCGGAAGGCTTCGGGCGTCAGGCGGAAATTCAGCGATTGATAGCCGATGGCGGTATTGGGGTAGTCAATTTCCAAAGCCGCATCAAAGGAAGCTTCGCTATTCGGGCGCAATTCGGCGAAGGCGCCCTGGGCATCTTCCACGCGAACCGGGCGCAGCACTTCAATCATTTGTCGCGGAGCAGCGCTGGTGGCGATACCGGCGCAATCGATCAGGAACATGAAGGGCGCGGCGGAGCCATCCAGAATCGGAATTTCCGGCCCATCCACTTCAATGATGGCGTCATCAATACCGGCACCCGCCAGGGCTGCCATGATGTGTTCAATGGTGCCGATGCGCGCCTGCGGTGCAGTGGGCGCGGCGATGGTGGTGCAAAGCCGCGTATCGGTCACGAAATCGAAGCGGGCCGGAATATCCACGGCAAGATCGGTGCGGCGGAACTGAATGCCCGCGCCGGCGGCGGCAGGGTGAAGGGTCAGGGAAATCCGGCGGCCGGAATGCAGCCCATCACCCACGCAGCCGATGGGGGCCTTGAGGGACTTGCGCCGACTGTGTTCCGCGGGAAGAAAACCGTCCATCATAACCTTCGATTCCGGGCCGAAAGCCGCACGGGACGCGCTGCCCTCATCAACCCATACTTAATTTGCCATGAAGGTCCGGCAAAAGCGATTCAAGCCTTGTTTCTGCATGTTTCACTGTAAACAATTGTTTTAATTGAATTGCTGCTACACAAAAAAGGGCAAAATCAAGGCGGCTGCCTAGATCATTCCCGGCGCAGTATCTGATCCACCAGGCGGTCCGCCCAAGGATTGCTGGAAAAGCTCTTCCGCAAATCGGCTTCGCAATAGGTATCGCGCAGCCAATCCAGGAAAGGGGTTTCGGGGTTGGCGCGCTGGAAGGCAGCGAAACTTTTGAAGAAAGCGTCCAGAATGCCCGTGCGCGCCGCGGCGATATGGCCGTAGCGGAGCGAGAGCTGGGCCAAAGCCTCCTGCGTCGGGCGGCCTTGCAGCAACAGCCAAATGCCCGCCGCAAGCCCAGTGCGATCAGCGCCTGATTTGCAATGGATCAGCGCCGGTTCTTCCATATCCTGGAAAATCCCTGCCAGACGCAGGATGCGGTCCTTGTGCGGGGCGCCGCGGCTTTCAAGAGGCGCGTCTATATGCGCCAAGCCAAGCCGCGCGGCTTCGGCCCGGCTGAGCGCATCCGCACCGCAATCGGCGCGGTTGCCGCGCAGATTGATGATGGTTCGGATGCCATGCTGCCGCGCTGCCTGGCGCATTTGCCAGGGCAGCGGGTGGTTGGACCGGTAAAGCCGCCCCGGCGCCACCACGCCCCAATTGCGCCACCCCAGGCGCAGGATGGCGTGGTCAATGAAAAGCGCATTGCCCCAGGCCGAGCCAAGCCTCACGCGGTGCTATTCCAGCCGCGCGCCGGAAATCCGAACCGCTTCCTGCCACATGGGGCGTTCACGCTGGGCGCGGGCGATCATGTCTTCCGGGGTGGACCACACGGCCTGTGCCCCGATGCGCAGGAAGCGTTCCTGCACGGCGGGGTCGGCCACAATGCGGCGCAGCGCGCCATTCACGCGTTCAATCGCTATGCGCGGTGTGCCGGCGGGGAAGACAAAGCCCTGCCAGGAGGAGACAACGAAATTCGGCACCCCGGCTTCCGCCATGGTGGGCACATCCGGCATGGTCGGCCAGCGCGCGGCCGAAGTGACCGCCAAGGCACGCATTCGGCCTTCCTGAATGACAGGGATATAGGAAGCAAGGTTATCCAGTGCGGAATCGAGGTCTCCCGATAGCATCGCGGGGATGATCTGTGCTGCACCGCGGAAGGGCACATGCGTGCCTTCCACTTGCAGGCGGGCGGCGAAAAGCGCGCCGGTCAAATGCGGTGTTGTGCCAACGCCTGGTGAACCATAGCTAAAGCCATTGCGCTTGGCGCGTATCCAGGCAATGAATTCGGCGAGGTTCCGCGATGGATTATGCTGCGCGGGAACCACGACAACATTCGGCAAATCCCAGGCAATGCCGACTGGCATGAGGTCCCGCGCCGGGTCATAGGGCAGGCGCGCATAGATGAAGTTATTGATGACCAAATGCCCGACCGAGGCTATGCCCATGGTATAGCCATCCGGGGTCGCCTTGGCGGTGGCGTCAATGCCGATATTCCCACCCGCGCCGGCACGATTTTCGATGATGAAATTCTGCCCCAGGATCGGCTGCATCAGTTCTGCATAGATGCGCACCAGCACATCGGTGGACCCGCCCGGCGGCCAGGGCACAATGATCCGCACCGGGCGCAGCGGCCATTCACCCTGGGCACGGGCGATGGAAGGGGTGGCAAGCAGGGCAGCGGCCAGCAAGGGGCGGCGCGTGATCATGGGTTCTCTCCGGCTTTAATGGTGAGAAACATATAAAGAGCCAGCCAGCACCTTGCAAAGCGCCGTCTCTTTGCATTGGACAGGTACGGCGAATGCGTCAATAATCCTGTCCAAATGGGGATGCGGGCAATGCCGACACAGGGCAGCACGACTATCGCGGAAATGGCCGAGGCGCGCGCCCTGCCGGCTGGCCGTAGTTTGCTGTTCCTGCGCGAAGAAGAACTCCGCCTTGCCCAGGATTTACTGTTCTTTGGCTATCGCGATTTCACCGCCGGCGCGGATGAAATCCTCGCCACGCTTGATATGGGGCGCGCGCATCATCGCGTGCTGCATTTTGTCGGGCGGAGGCCGGGGATAACGGTGGGAGAATTGCTTGGGATTCTTGGCATCACCAAGCAAAGCCTGGGGCGCGTGCTGCAACCGCTGATGAGTGATGGCTATGTGGTGCAGGCGCCGGGTGAGGTTGACCGGCGGCAAAGGCGCCTGACGCTGACCGAAAAAGGTGTCGCTTTGGAACGGCAGCTATTCGAACGCCAGCGAGAGACTGTGGTTCGTGCCTATCGTGAAGCCGGCCCCGCCGCGGTGGAGGGCTTTCGGCGCGTCATGCGTGGGCTGATGGGGGAAGATGCTCAAGGGAGCCTCGCGCGGTTGGAAGCTTCAGAGCCTGAGGGCAATAGGCGATGAACGGTCAGGAAGATCCTGCACATATTCTGGTAGTGGATGATGATGCGCGGTTGCGCGCGCTATTGCAGCGCTTTCTGACCGAACAGGGTTTTCGTGTCAGCACCGCCGAAAATGCCGCCATGGCACGCGGGGCGCTCACGGATATGGCCTTCGATCTATTGGTCTTGGATGTGATGATGCCCGGCGAAACCGGGCTTGAATTGACCGCTGCGCTCCGTGCTCAAGGGCAGGAAGTGCCGATTCTGATGCTGACCGCGCGTGGCGCGCCGGATGATCGCATCGCGGGGCTTGAACAGGGCGTGGATGATTACCTGGCGAAGCCCTTCGATCCGCGCGAATTGGCCTTACGCATTCGCACCATATTGCGCCGCGCTGCGCCGGCGCCTGCCGCACCGCACAGCCTGGCGCCGATGCAGATTGGCAATCGCTGGTTTGATATTGAACGCGCGGAATTGCGCGGCCCGGATGGCATTATTCGCCTGACAGGTGGTGAGGCCGCGCTGCTGCAAGCCCTCGCGCGCCGGCCGGGTGAAATCCTAAGCCGTGAGGATATTGGTGAAGCACTCGGCACACCTGATGCCGGCGAACGCGCGATTGATGTGCAAGTGACCAGGCTCCGCCGCAAAGTGGAACCAGACCCGCGTGAGCCACGCTTCATCCAGACCATTCGCCATCGTGGTTATGTCTTGAGGCCAGGGCCGTGACTCCGCTTGACCTGGGCTTGCGCCGGCTGGTGCCGCGCGGGCTTTTGGGTCGTGCGCTGCTGATCATTCTGGTGCCGCTGGTGATCCTGCAAGCGATTGCCTTACAACTTTTCTATGGCAGCCATTTGGATGTGATTTCGCGCCGCCTGGCGGCGGGTGTTGCAGGCGATATCGCCATGGTGGTGGGCCTATTGGAACGCGAAAAGGAAGCCGAGGATCGCAGCTGGATTTTCCGTGAAGCTGCGTGGCGGCTGGATGTGTCTCTTGCCTATGAAGCGGGTGCGCTGCTTGCGGTGACGGGGGCGCGGCCTGCCGCCATGCCCTGGTTGCCATTGGAAGAAGATTTGGCCGCCGCGATGCAGGAACGTGTGCGCCTGCCCTTTGATGCTGATTGGCAAAGCGATCCGCGCAGCGTGATCATTCGCGTGCAGATGGCGGATGGTGTTTTGCATGTGGAAGTCGCGCGCAAGCGGCTGTTCAGCGGGACAATCTATCTTTTCGTGATCTGGCTGGTGGGATCATCGCTGCTGCTGTTCCTGGTGGCGGCGATTTTCATGCGCAATCAGGTGCGCGCTCTACGCAAGATTTCTGCTGCTGCCGAGGCTTTCGGCATGGGCCGCACGGTGGGGCCGATGAAGCCGGAAGGTGCCGCTGAAGTGCGGCAGGCGGCCACGGCCTTCAACCGCATGGAAGAACGCATAAGCCGTTTTGTGGATAGCCGGACGGAAATGCTGGCTGGCATCAGCCATGATTTGCGCACGCCACTCACGCGACTGAGGCTCGGGCTTGCCATGTTGCCGGAAGCCGCGCGGGAAGATGCTGCGGCCATGACGGAAGATGTTGAGGAAATGGATCGGCTGATCAGCGTCTACCTTGCCTTTGCGCGTGGTGAGGGCGTGGAGCAACCTGAAGAAACCGATCTTGCCGCCTTGCTGCGCGGTGTTGTTGCGCAACAGGCGCGTGGCGGCGCGCCGATACCTTTTGCGGGGCCGGAATCGCTCCTGATGGAACTTCGTGCCGTTGCGATGCGGCGGTGTTTTGGCAATCTGCTGCATAATGCGCGCAAGCATGCCGCGCGCGTGACTGTGACCCTTGCCAAACAGCCGCGTGGCCAGAATGGTATTTGGGCTGAGATTGTGATTGATGATGATGGGCCGGGCATTCAGGCGGCCTCGCGCGAAGATGCCTTCAAGCCTTTTACCAGCCTTTCAGGGGGTGGCACAGGGCTTGGCCTTGCCATTGCACGCGATATTGCCCGCGCCCATGGCGGCGATGTGTTTCTGGAAGACAGCCCCTTGGGTGGGCTGCGGGCGCGGATCAGGGTGCCGGGATAGGGTTTGGTTGACCTAACCGAGCGAATATTGCCGTGCCTGATCGCTGGGCGTTACCAGAACGCGGCTCACGCCAATCACCTGGCCGAGATTGCCCGCGATCAGCGCAGCGGTGCCCGGTTCAAGACCCTGGCAGGCGATGGTGATTTCCATCCCCTCAACCCCTTGGCGGGCCTGGAAAAAATCGGGCGTCACGTCGCGCTTGGCGAAGGGTTGCAAGAGCCGCGGCAGCAGGCCGGGGCTGGGTTCGGCGCGCAGATCAAAGCGCGTGGTCAAAGCGGCAGAAAGCATGGGTAAGTTCCGATTCAGGGTGGTGGGGCAAGGCGGCAGCGGCCAACCGGCAAGCGCGCAGGCCAGAAGCCCGGCGCCTCAGGCGGCCGCGGCGGTAATTCGGAAAGAAAGCACCTTCGGAATCATGCGCTGTAAATAGCACAATCCTTGCCCAAGACAAAAAAATACGGCGCGGTTGGGGGGCTCCGCGCCGTCAGAGTCTCACGTCTAAGGAGGAGAAGCTATCAAACCGGGCGGAAAATCACGCCGCCCACCCAATTCTTGTGGCGCGAAAATGCCAAGCCGCTATTGATCTGGGTCAAGTACCCTGAAACGGTTGGCTGCCATGGGGCAGCAAGCCCGTCACACAGAATTGAGGAGAGAGTTTTCATGGCGCGTGTTGCACTTGTCACCGGTGGCCAAAGAGGCATTGGCGCTGCGATCAGCGAAGCCCTGCAAGCGGCTGGCCGGACCGTGGTGGCATCCTATGCCGGCAATGATGCCGCGGCGAAGGCGTTTACCGATCGTACCGGCATTCCTTGCTACAAATTCGATGTCGCCGATTACGCGCAATGCGCGGAAGCGATTGCGAAAATCGAAGCCGAAGTGGGGCCGATTGACATTCTGGTGAATAATGCCGGCATCACGCGCGATGCCACCATGCGCAAGCTGAACCGCGACATGTGGGATTCGGTGATCGATACAAACCTTGGTTCCTGCTACAATCTTTGCAAGCTGGTCTGGGAAGGCATGAATGCGCGCAAGTTTGGCCGCATTGTGAATATCGGGTCGGTGAATGGTCAGGCCGGGCAATATGGCCAGGTGAATTACGCGGCTGCCAAATCCGGCATTCATGGCTTCACCAAGGCGCTGGCGCAGGAAGGGGCGAAGCTTGGCATTACCGTCAATGCTGTGGCGCCCGGTTATGTGGATACTGAAATGGTGCGCGCCGTGCCGCCCGATGTGCTGGAAAAGATCATTGCCCGCATCCCGCGCGGACGCCTCGGCAAGGCCGAGGATATCGCCCGCGGCGTGGTCTTCCTGACGGCTGAGGATGCGGATTTCATCACCGGGTCCACGCTGTCCATCAATGGCGGCCAGCATATGTATTGATGGGGCCGGGGGCCTGTTGCCCTCTTTCCCAAACGCTGCGCCATGGCATGCTGCCCCTTTCAGAAGGGGGAAATGCCATGGGCTACGCGATACTTGCTTTCGATGGTGCCGATAAAACCCGCCGCGCCGCGGCGATGGACCGCCACCGCGCGGTGATCAGCCGCTGGGCTGAGGATGGGCGGATGCCCTTCGGCACGCCGCTTTTCACCGCCGAATGGGTGCCTTCCGGATCGCTGATGATCCTGGATGTGCCGGATATGGCGGGTGTTCGCGCTTATTTGGCGGAAGAACCCTTCTCGGTTGAAGGTGTTTGGGGCGATGTGCGGGTCCTGCCCTTCCGCATCGCGCCCTTGCCTTATCAGCGCCTGCCCAAACCGGGCGACCCGGTGGCAAGCACGCGCACCCATACGGTTGCCATTGCCTATGATGGCACGGATGCCGAGGCATCCGCGCGCCGGCAAGCGGCGCGCCCCGCGCATATCGCCCGCATGCAGCCCATGGCCGCCGATGGCACGCTCGCGGTTGGTGGCGCCATTCTGGATGAGGACGAAAGCCGCATGATCGGTTCCATCACCGTCACGCGCCACGCCAGTGATGAAGCGGCGCGCGCCTGGATGGCCGAAGACCCCTATGTGAGGGGTGGCGTCTGGCAGGACATTACCCTGCATGCCACGCGCCTGGCCGCCCTGCCCTATCGGCCCTTGCCCGGCGCTGCCTGATGGCACTGATTGAATATGCCGATGCCGTGCCCGAGGTGCGCGCGGTATTTGATGACATCAAAACGACGCGCGGTGTCGCTGATGTCAATAATTTCTGGAAGGCGCTGGCGGTGCATCCGCCCACGCTGAAGCGCACCTGGGAAAGCCTGAAGCAGGTCATGGCGCCGGGTGCGCTCGACCCGCTCACCAAGGAAATGCTCTATCTCGCGGCCTCAGCGGCGGCGGGTTGTGCCTATTGCACCGCCTCCCACACGGCGGCAGCGCGCGCCAAGGGCATGACGGAGGCGATGCATGGCGAATTGCTCGCCGTGCTTGGCATGGCGGCGGAGACCAATCGCTTGGCGGAGGCACTCCGTGTTCCCATTGATCCGGGTTTATGAGCGGTCATAAAAAAACCCCGGGGTCTCCCCCGGGGTTTTCGTTCAGGCCGAAAGGCGCTGATCAATCGCTGTTGCGCTGGCCCATGAAGGACAGCAGCAGCTGGAACAGGTTGACGAAGTTCAGATAGAGCGCCAGCGCGTCCATCACGCTCCGCTTACCGGCTTCATCCGTGCCTTCCGCATAGGCGAACTGGACGTAATCCGCCTTGAT
>Ga0169931_10005792_pt1 | contig 18768 bp, 17 predicted proteins | sample Kivu_15m_20L_FD_129675 | JGI IMG/M metagenome (GOLD analysis project Ga0169931, IMG submission 129675) | Freshwater microbial communities from Lake Kivu, Western Province, Rwanda to study Microbial Dark Matter (Phase II) - Kivu_15m_20L... | ecosystem: Environmental > Aquatic > Freshwater > Lake... | reverse complement strand
GGTTGAGCGCAGCGGGGTTAAGAAGCTTTTCCAGGTTCTCCTTGGCGATCTCGATGCGCTTGAGTTTGCTCATGCCTTGGGCCGCGGTCATGGAGTCGAGGATCAGGTTGTCGTCGGGGGTCAGGTAGTTCCCGCCGCCAAACAGGTCGATGTTGGCGTCGTAGTCGTGCTGGATCAGGAACGGGACTGGAACCGGCGGGGCAGCCACGGCCGCGGCGAGGCCGAGCCCAACAAAGCCAAGCAGGAGAAAACGCACCCCCTGAGATTAATGGCGGCGGCGGGAACGGAAAGCCGTTAAGCTTTCCCGATGGGATGGGTGCGGTTCTTCCTGGCGGCGGCGGTGGTGTTCCATCACTCGTCGGTCCCTTGGAATTTGCCGATCGTGGATGGCCATCAGGCGGTACGGCTTTTTTACATCATCTCCGGTTTTTACATGGCCCTGATTCTGGACCGGAAATATCCGGCCACGCGGGAGGGAATCTGGCTGTTTTACAGCAACCGAGCTTTGCGGATCTTTCCGATCTACTGGCTGGTGCTGGTGGCCGCGGGGCTTTTCTACGCGGCGGCCTGGATTTGGCTGGGGCAGATCCCGGAACGCTTCGGCTGGTATTTACCCCTGATTGAAAGCGGACACGGCACGTTTCTGACCGGGCTGGGCGTGAGCCAGTTGGCATTGTTCGGGTTGGACTGGTTCAACCTTTTTGATTTTCACGGAGTCGCGCTGGCCTGGGGAGGGACGGTGCCGGAGGGGAGATCGGCCGGGTTCCTCTGCTTGGTACCGCAGGCTTGGACGCTGGCGGTCGAGCTGAGCTTTTACCTGTTTGCCCCGTGGATCGTCCGGGCCAGGACATGTTCCTTGACCTTGCTTTGTGCGGTTGGCTTTGCTGTGCGGATCGGCCTTTGGATGTGGCGCCCGTTAGAGACGGGCTCTCTCAACTACTTCTGGTTTCCGCTCCAACTGCCTTTTTTTCTGTTGGGGATTTTGAGCTATCGCTGGAAGGGGGTGGTTGGCATTTGCTGGAAATACCCGGGCGGGACGTGGGGATCGCGGGCCTTGATGTTGGGCCTTTTGTTTGGATATGGTCTTCTTCCGAATGCTTGGGCCCAAGGGATTTCCTGTGCGTTGCTGGCATTCCTGATGCCCGGTCTTTTTGAAGGAGAGGGAAAATGGCAAAGATGGGTTGGGGAGTTGAGCTATCCAATTTATGTGGTCCACATTCTGGTGAAGTGGGTCTTTTTGGCCCTGCTGGGAGCAGACAGAGCCGGCAGAGCGGAGATCTCCGGCCTTCTCCTGCTGGGAGGAGCCGTGTTGGCCAGTATCGTCATTGAAAAGGCTGTCGGAATCCCTTTGGAAAAAGTGCGACAAGGGAGGGCTTTGCGTCTTGCTTAAGGGCGCCATGCGGACGTCTCAGAAGAAGCTATTTCAGGGTGGTGATCAACCGACTTTCCTTTTGCGACCCTTCCTTGATGACCAGAGCCTCCCATATTTTTCCATCAAGGCCAACCAAGCGGAAATTCTCTTGAGCATCCATTTGGGATGAAATTCCCAAACGAACATAGCGTTCAATATCTTTAGCCTTGCCCCCATCATCCACAAGCAAGTTAAACCAAGAAAATTTCTGCAGTTCCCTCCCTTCAATTTTCAGACAGCGGGCGGCGGCCTCATTAAAGAAAACAATCTTGCTGGTAACATCAGAAACGATGACGGGATAAGCAATACGCGAGAAAAGCTTTTCAAGGGAGCTGGACAGGTTTACCGCGTTAATTCGAAGATAAGATGCATAAGAGGTAATCAGACCACCCAGAATCAGGGTGACTAAGCGCGTCCAGATAAACTGTGAAAAAGGATAGATCAGGTAGAAGCTCACCAGAGCGAAAGGCAAAATCCAAAAAAGAACAAATCCCGGACCGCGAAACATCGCCATAACAAAAAAGCTCATGAGTGACAACAGGGGGGCAAAAGTCACCTCCCCAATGCTTTCCCTTAAAAACAAAGATAAGAGAAAAACTACCGATAAGAGAGCCAAGGGAAGCCAGCAGAGCACAAGAAAATTTTGGACCCATCTTCCCTTCTTCACGACGCCAGAATCCTGCCTGAAGCTTGTTAGGCAAGATAAATGCGGAAATACCATGGAGACCGCAGCCTTAATCTGAGGGGTGGGCGTGCGATGAAAGGCGACACTTGTTGCTGACGGTGGGTTTCGGGTTGCGGGTGGCCGGCAAGGAACACGCGGCGCGGGAGATTTGAAGGTGGAAAGGCGGACAAGTAGGGTGGGGATATGGACTTCACCATTGTCACGCCCAGCTTTCGGCAGTTGGAGCAGTTGGAATGCTGCATCGCCTCGATTGCTGATCAGGAGGGTGTTTCTGTGGAGCATATTGTCCAAGACGGGGGGACGAAGGGATTTGAGGAGTTTGCGCAAAAGATGGAGGAAAGATGGCCGGATCGACCGGGGTATCGAAGGGTCATGGTCTCAGAGCCGGATCAGGGGATGTACGATGCGATCAATCGTGGGCTGAAAAAGGCAACGGGATCGATCTGTGCCTATTTAAATTGTGATGAGCAGTACCAAACCGGGGTTTTGCGTCGGGTCAGGGAACTTGCGGAACTGAATCCTTCCGATGAGGTGTGGGTGGGCGATGTGGTGGTAGTGGAAGACGGGGGGCAGGCCCTTTGTCAGCGCAAAGTTCTTCCGCCCACCCTGAGGCATACTTGGACCTGTCATCTCGGGGCCCTTACGGCAGCCACCTTTTTTCGGCGGCGTCTGGTTGGACAGGGGCTCCTTTTCAATCCCACCTATCGCGCGGCGGCCGACGCCGAATGGTTTACTCGAATTCTTCGATCAGGCCGCCAACCCCGAAGACTTGGCTTTGTTTGTGCCACCTTCATGGAGGGGAAAGAAAACCTGGGACTCAGCCCAGTAGCCCAAGAGGAAAGAAGCCGCCTCAATCAGACGGCCCCCCGATGGATGAGAATACTTTCTTGGGCATGGGTACTCGAACACCGGATGCGCCGCTGGCTGGGGGGATGCCACCATCCAAACGATGTCGCGTATTCTCTTTTTCTTGGGGATGCCGACCAAAGAAGCCACCGAGTGGCGCGGCGACTGCGTACTTCTTGGCCAGGTCGGCTCTGGCAAAAATAACATCAAGACTCGATGGGCTCTGCCAGGGCCTCGTGCCCCGAGAGTCTTTTTTGAAACTCCGAAGACCAAGAGCCATTCTCGAGAAGAAAGCTAAGGCGATAGCCCGGAGGAATCAAAAGGCGAATTTGATCATCGGACAGAAAGATGTGCTCAAAAAAGAAGACAGGCTTAAAGGCACTGATTGTTTTTGCCAAACCAGCGAGAACTTCCGGTTCGTGACCCTCCACATCCACCTTGATCATACTCGGAGGCTCCAGTCCACCAGCCACCAACGAATCCCCTTGTTCGAGCCGAATGGTCTCCCCGCCCTGGGAATCCTTTGCCTGAAGAACGGTGCCGTAAGAAGAATCTCCCGGACGGGATTTTAGAAAGCCCATCTGCGCAGAAGAGCTCAAACCAAACGAATGGACGCATACCCTCTCTTGGGATCCCAACAGAGCCTCCAGGCATCTTCGAGGTCCAGCCGACGGCTCAAAAGCATGCACTCTCTTTAGGCCAAAAGAAGGATTGGAAAAATGCAAGGAGACCAAACCGACGTTCGCCCCCACATCCCATAAAACATCCCCCGGATGAAGGCGGGTGGCCATGGCTTGAAAAAGAAACCCATGATTTCCCCAGTCCCCAGCCTTGTAGTTTAGAAGGCTGAATGAGGCCTGATCCCGGAAATCAAGCCGCGCAGTTCCGGAGCCTGGAAAGGCCAGGGGATAGTCTCGCAATTTCGGTAAAAAATGTCGGGAAAGACGCAATAGAAGCCCGGCCCCCGGCAGTTTCAGCCGTCCGTGCCAAAGCAGATAAAACCTGACCAGAACGGTGGCCATCATTGAATCGGGCGACTGCATTCAAGCGGGACTGGGAAGTCATTTGGCATGTTCTGGCGTAGCCAAGCTACGGTCCGGCGAACTCCCTCAGGCAGGGTTACGGAGCCAACTCCAAGAACCCGTAGACTCTTTTCCAACGGCACGGGGTAATCGCTGGTCATGCTCCGGGCCCGCGAGGAGTTAAGGTAAAAAGGCCGGCCGCTCAGCCTTTCCAGCTGGTCTCCCACCCGGCCCAAACCAAAAAGCACGGCGCGAGGGATTCTTCTGGCGGGAACGCCCCGCAAAGCCAGAGAGAATTCGTCCACCCACCGGGAGATATCCTCTACGGGGTCGCTGAGATAAAACACCTGTCCGGCCACGGCGGCTGCCGGTTTTTCCAGCGCCGCCTTCATTTGCTGCAGAAGATTTTCAACATAGACATAAGCCCGCTCGACCGGCCCCCCGGCAGGATGAAAATACCAACCCTTTTGCAACACCCGCCAAAATTCCCGTGGGTAGCGGGGATGCCAAGGGCCCCAGACATTGGTGGGACGAACGATGACCCAGGGGCAGGACAGTTTGCCCTTGCGGAGCATTTGTTCGGCCATCACCTTGCTCTGCCCATAGACCGTCGCAGGGGCGAAATCCTCGTCGTGACGGGGAAGGTAGCCGGGACCGCAAACAAATTGGCTGCTGACCAAAATCACCCGGCGCAGGGATGAGAGATTCGATGCGGCTTCCACCAGAAGCCGAGTGCCCTCCACATTGACGCGATAACCAATCTCGGGAGTAGAGGTTTCATCCATCTCCGTCCTAGCCGCCAGATGAATACATTCGGTGGGGTCAAAAGCCCGAACCCGATCGATCCACGAGGCCGGGGTCAGCAGGTCCGCTTGATGCCAAAACTTTTGATGGGACGGATGAAGGGGCGCCGAACAGTCCACGTTTAGAAAAGAGATGTTCTCGTTAGACCAGGCCGCCAAAAGATTGGTGCCGATGAAACCCGAGCCCCCCGTCAGCAGAATTCGGCGCATGACCTTACGATGGGCAGAAAGGCTTTTTAATGCGAGAATCCTTGCCAGACATGAGCCTCCGGAAGCCCCGCATCGGAATCGCCGGACAACTTCCGCCTCCCTGGGGTGGGCAAAATATTGCCATCTCAGCCTTATGGAAAGAGCTGCAACTTCACCCCGAGGTGGAGGCGGTCTTTTGCCCCTTTCGGTTCACTCCCCAAGCTGGGAATGTGAGAAGGGCCTCCTTGGGCAAAGTCCTGGAACTTTTTCGGGTGCGCCAGAGGTTAAGGGCGCTTGCCCATTCCCGTCCCCTCGATGTGCTCCTTTTGCCGGTCGGAGGGCCGCAAACCGTCCCGCTTCTCCGGGATCTTTTTTTGGTTCCCTGGGCCCGGCAAGCCGCCCGCTGTCTGGCGATTCAGTTCCACGCCGCGGGTTTGGCTGACAGACTTAAGCAAACCCCCTCCCTTTTACTGAAGCGAGTCGCCCGCCTTTTGGGCTCCGCCGACATCGCTTTTATCATGGCAGCCGCAAACCGGGCCGATCCTGAGGCTTGCGGGATTCAGAATATCCGCATCCGCCCCCACCAGATCCCGGACAAAAATCCCGAACCTTCTGTATCCCGAGGAAATCAAGGCCCTCTTCTTTATGTCGGCCATTTGGGCCACGAGAAGGGAACACCGTCTTTGATCCAGTCCATGAAGCACCTTCCGGCAAATATTCACCTGGATTTAGTGGGAGAGCCCATACCCCCTTGGACATTTGAGAAATTTAAAAAACTGGCCCACGAAGAGGGAGTCGCTTCCAGGGTTCGTTTCGTGGGACCGCGCACGCCCGAACAGCTAGACGGCTTTTATCGGGAGGCCTCCTTGTTTGTTTTTCCTTCCGTGGCCCCGTATGAGTCTTTTGGGTTGGTTTTGGCCGAGGCGATGATGTGGAGTCTACCGGTGGTGGCATCTGATTGGCGGGCCAACCGGGAAGTCCTCGGGCCAGGCGACAATTGGCTTTATGATCCTGCCAACGCCACGGGATTGGACCACGCCCTGAAAAAGGCCTTGGAACAAAAAGAGGGATGGGAATCCTGTGGCCGGGCCAATCGCCGAAGATATGAAACCAACTACCGCCCGGGCGCCGGCCCCACCGTTGTCGAGGATCTTATCTCGCTTGTAAAAACCACCCAACCGGGAGGCTTCCCAAAGTGAAGTTTTCAACGGGTCACCCGTGGAAGGTGGATTTGGTATGGGAAAGAGACTGGTTTTTGGGTTTGGTGAGCGGGGCTTTGGAAAAACTTGGATACCTGGGCACGGTTTATGGGGGATTTCCACGCTATCGGTACCTGCGTCTGGGGATTCCCGCGGAAAAAATCAAAACCCGGCCCGGAGCGGCTCTGTGGAATTATGGAATCAACCGGCTGCGCCTGCCACCCGGTTTGCGGATGGATGAGCCGCGACGAATCGGAACTTGGGTGGCCCGGCAGGAGAACCTTGACCCAGCGGTGCTGGTGAATGGAACAGCCTACCGCTTTCTTTTTCCCAAGATTCTTGCCCGGCCGGTCATGCGGCTGGTGGAACGGGGCTCGATGTTTCCGGAGGATTTTTTCTGCCTACCGCAAAAAGCCCGGGAAGAGGCTGGCTATCCCTACCAGAAGGATTTGCCGGCCGAAATTGTCGATGAGATGACCAAAGTCCAGCTAGCCCAGGCGACCATTTGTGGAAGTGAAAGAGTCCGGCAGTCCTACCTGCAGAGGGGATTTGCCCCGGAGAGATTTCACACGGTTCATTACGGGGTTGATCCGAACCGCTTTCCTCTCGCCGTGCATGAGGATCCCCGGGGAAGAAATTTGCGGATCGGCTGGCTGGGGGTGATTGGGTTTCGCAAGGGAATTGAGCGGGTACGTCGGATCGCCGAATGGGCGGCGGAGAAGTCCCTGCCGCTGGAATTCCACTTTGTCGGCCCGGTGCAGGATCCGGAGAGTTTGGAAATTTTGCGGAGGTTTCGGCGACCTTATGTTCTGCATGGGGTGAAAAAAGGGGATGAGCTGAAGTCCCTGGTGACCCGATGGGATCTGTACCTTCTTCCAAGTTATGAGGAGGGATTCCCGGTTTCGGTCCTGGAGGCAATGAGTGCCGGCATTCCCGCGGTGGTCAGCGATGACACTGGCGCTGCGGAGGCCATTGGTGGAGAGGAGGTCGGTGTTGTTCTAAAGTTCTCCGACCCTGACGAATTAAATGAAGGATTTCTCAGGCTTTGTCAGGATTCCGTCTTCCGACGTGAGGCGGGGGCGCGAGCCCGAGAAAGAATTCACAAACACTTCAGCTTGGAAGTTTACCGTTCCAAGATCGCCGCCCTGCACGCCGACTTTCAGACGGCGTGGGCCGGGGCCGCGGAGAGAGGCTGATTTTCCGGAAGTTCGACCGGCGCCACGCTGGAGGCGGCGAAGGCCCGTACGGCCAAAGGCATCAGAATAAAAAGCCTCGGCAAGGCCACGGAAAGATCCCCGTAAACGGTGAAATAAGAAAGAGTCTCGGTGAGCACCAGAGCGGACACCCAAATCCGATCCGGAGTCATTCGCGCCTTGGGAGTAATGTAGATTTTATGAATAACAAAAAAAGTGCATCCGGAGAATAAAACAACCAAAAGGGCGGTTCCTACCCAGCCTGTGGGGTAGTGGACGTCCAAAAGCCCTTCGTGGGGTTGGCGACGCTCAATAAAACGCCGGGCATCTGCCTCCTCATTTTCAAAAGGCATCCGCTGTAGCTTGAGGTAAAACTCCTCCGTCCCCTCTTGGGTTAAGCCGCGACTGTAGGTCATGCCCGTCCCGAACCAACCGGCTTTATCCCCATATTCCCGCCAGTAGACCCTTTTCATGGTTTCCCGCCAATTTGACGATCCTTCGGCCGATTGGATCGCGACCGCGTCCCACTTGCCCGGGAAGGGGCTCAGCGCCCTCTGCATCGCCGCCGGAAGGCGAAAATATGTCCCATGGCCAGCCACGAGAACGAAAATCAAAAAGGCGACCATGGGCGCGAAAAGAAAAACGACCCACCGCGAAGCGGAAAACCCGCCGACTAACCAGATCATCGCATACCGGAATAAATAGCTGCGGAAACCGCTAAACGCGCAAGCGAGAAAACAAAGCAGGGAAGCGGGGAAGCACCACCAGTTCTTTGGGCGCAGCCAAGTCTGGGCAGGGAAGTAAGCCAACATGCAAAGTTGGGCGGCGTTGGCAAAAAAACCGATACTTCCGACTCGAACAATATCCACCCCTCCAAATGAGCCGTAGAGGGTATCTTGGAAGGCGTCGAGATTAACAGAACTGTAGACCCTATAAATAAGCGGGGCCACTCCCGGTGCGGCCGTGGATACTAGAAATGGAATAAAGTCAGCCACTACTGCCAAAAAATAGAATAGAGGAGCCCAGCGAAGAAGCGGGTCTCCCGGTTTTACCATGGAATAAAGGATGGGCATGGAGAGGAATCCGAGAAAAAGAGTCCAATTCTTTCTGCCTCCGTACGTTTCCCCGCCAAAAATTCGCAGCCCGATGTCCCCGCTCTTGATCCAATGATAGAAAATAATTCCAAGAAAAAGAAGGGAGGGAATCCAGATCCAGGCCGGCCCCAAATTGAGGGGCAACTTTTTTTCGTAAATTGCCTCATAGAGCAGGAAAAGAAAGGCGATGATGGTGGCAGTCTCGATCATGCTGAGATTGGCCGGCAGAAAGTTAAGCCTTCCGGTCAAACCCAAAAAGGCTGGCATCAACACCCAGCAGTTTCGTCCGACAAAAGTGAGGAAAAAAATAGTTCCCAAGGCCGAGAGAATCCCTACCAGTGGCAAATAATTGCCAGCCAAGAGCTCATTGGTGATTAAGGGCGCTGCAATCAATCCGGCCAAGAAGATCAAGGCCAGAGCAAGCTTTTGCACTGTCAGGCTCGCCACAAAGCTCACAGGGATTAAGATAATCTCTGGTCTTATGGTCGCAACTTCCAATCCGCCTTCTTCTGCTCTTTCTTTGGGACAGCGAATTCATCAGGCCTGGAAAAAGACTTGGCTTGCTGGTATCGGGATTTATCTGACACTGCGGGTGGCCTTGGCCTCGCCTAACCCCGGGGAGCAGGCCTGGACGATCTCCCCCCCTGCCTTATCCGAGAAACCGGTGGTAATTTCCCTTGGGCTTGCTGAAAACCTTTCTTTCGATCTGTCCATGATTCGGAACTATCGGGCGCTGGTGCATGGATTTGATCCGACCCCCACCAGCCGAAACTGGGTGGAAAATAATCCGTTGCCGAAAGAATTTCATTATCATTGCCTAGCCGTAGCCGGGCATGACGGCTGGCTCGAGTTGTTTGAGCGACGCGGCAAAGGAGGCAGACGCAAGGGGCCTGCTTTTCAAAACGCTCCCTGCCGTCGCCTTTTCGGGATTTGCTGGGATCTGGGACTTGTGAAAATCGACGTTTTGAAAATGGATATTGAGGGATCCGAGTATGCCGCCCTGCGCGACATCCTCGATGAAGGTCTTTTTCCCGCCCAGATCGCGGTGGAGTTCCACCATCGCTTTGAGGAAATCGGAATCCAAAAGACCCGCCAAGCCCACCAAGATTTGGGCCGTCACGGTTATCGGCTTGCCCACATGGGCCCTTGGGCAGAAGAATTTTTATATATCCGACAAGAGCCTGCCAGCCCGTGAAGACCCAGCCCATCCACGTAGCCATGTTGGTGGTGGACGCCAATGATGTCCGTGGCTCCAGCATGAAAAAAGAGGCTCTCCCGTCGCCGGTAGTTCATCCAGCGATTGAAGCCCTTTGGGAGGGCTTGGCTCAGAGGGAGGACTGCCGCACGGATATTCTCTTTGGCCGCCACTGCCCGGCCAGCCGCGTGAGGCCTGCCGTTGGGTCTCTTGGCTTTCACGAAGTTCCTTATCGCCGGCTGGGGGGAATTCTGCCGGGGGCTGGATTCTTGGGGCGAATGCGAAGCCTTCTCCATGCCCTTGCGCGGATCCAACCCCAGCTGGTCCACGGGCAGGGGAGTGAAAGGGAAAGCGCGCTGGCCGCCGTCTCCTCGCCGTATCCCGGGGTCCTGACCCTTCACGGCCTGATGGGGGAGGTGGCGGCCATGCCTGAAAACCGCGCGCTTTTTCATTATCGGGTCGCTGGTTGGATTGAAAAATACGCTGTGAAAAAAGCCAAGGGAATGATCGCGATTTCGCCCTACGCCCTCAGGATTATTTTAGCCATCAATCAACGGTGCCGATTCATTCCCAATGCCGTGCGCGGGATTTTTTATGACTCTGCGGTCGGGCAGAGGCCTGCCAGCTTGCCCCGGGTGCTTTTTGTCGGGAATCTAACCGAGGTCAAGCGTCCGGACTGGTTTATCCAAGCGGTGCACCTTCTCTGGAAGCGGGGGCGGGATTTCGAGGCAAGGATGTTGGTGATGGGTGACCCGAAACACTCTTACTACCAGAAGACAGTTGAGTTGGCCGCGTCTCCCGTGGGCGACCGAAAAATCGAGGTGAAGCCCAATGTCAGCGAAGTTTGGAAGGAAATGGCGGGCGCCGACATTCTTTTTGCCCCTTCCACTTGGGAAAGCATGGGAATTGCCGTCTGCGAGGCCATGGCAGCGAGCTTATGTGTGGTGGCTTCCAGGATCGAGGTCAATATACCGTTGCTGGGACAAGGCTGTGGCGCGATGTTTCGAACCGAATCATTTGAAGAGGCCGTGGCCGTGCTGGAGAGGTCCATCTGTGATCCGGCTTTCCGGCGGCAAGCGGTGCAGGGGGCAAAAAAGAGAGTGATGGAATATCACCCCTCCAAAGTTGCCGAGCAGACCGTCGAGTATTACCGTGAAATTCTCGAGGGAATTAACTAGGGCGATTCGGGATTCCGCGGGCAAGGCCAGCCAACCACAAAGGGCCGAGCCATACGCCCCATCCAACCAGAGCCAATAGGCCTGTCACGAGCACCCCCAGACCAAAGGCCGGCAGATTGTCTGGAGGCATAAGAACCTGCCAATAGTTCGCAGCCAGCCACAGCAAAGCCACCGTCAGGACGCCCCGACTAAGCAAGATGAAGGTGCCTCGATGGAGGGCAGATTTATCCCAAAGTTCGCGAAATAAAACTATGCCCCGGGGAAAGGAGGAAGTCAGCGAAGCGAACAAGGAAGCAGCGGCTAGTTCCACCAACCCCCACCGGCCAAAAACAGCGAAGACCAAGAGAAAGACGGCCCCCTCTTGGAGAAAAGCCAAAGCCATGGGCCTGGTGCGGAGGAGGGACACGGAGGCTTCGGCCGACCAAGCGTTCCAGATTTGCATCCAAAGAATTCCGGCAATCAGGGCAGGCAGCAAGGGTGGGGCTATGCATTTTCCAGAGGTCCAGAGACTCACAAAAACAGAATCCCAGACCGCGAACATCGTCAGGAGCACCCACCCCAGGGAAAGGGAGGCCGCCGATAGGCGCGTGAAGGCCTGATTCATCCGACTCCTCTCGCCCCGGGCCATTAGGTCGTAAAAGGCCGGGGCCGCGGAGATTTGGATTTGCGCCAGAAGATCGCGCAGACAGGTTCCAGCTCGGGCCACAATGGACCAGACCGCGGACGCTTCCGGTCCAAAAAAGCGACCCGCCAGGACCAAGGGAGCGGATTCCAAAAGGAAGCGGAGCGAGTTCATCTGAAACACGGCCAGCCCAAATCGGGACAAGGCCCGCACATCCGACGCCCCCGGGCGCCCCAGTTGGAGGCGATGAGTCAGGTCTCCGCGGGTTGCCACCAAAATCACCGGGCCCAAGGTTTGAATCGCCCATTCGGCTGCAAAGCCCCACAAAAAGGAAGCTGGCCCGAAGCCCTGCAGCATCGTCACCGCCAACACGCCGAGATTGGCCAGAATGCCGAGGGAGGTCAGCAGGTTCAAAAGATGTTGGAGTTGGTTGACCCGGAGGAGATTGGGGAAAACACGCAGCCCAAACCGGACGCCGTTCAGAAGAAAAATCCAGAATATAAAGTTCGCCAAACACTGCTGGTTTTCCGGGTCCGTGACCAGCAAGCAGGCCAGCCCGCCGGATCCGATCCAGCCCGCACCAGCGATGAAACAACCTTGAGCCACCTGCACACACCAAGCCGCGGACATAGTTTTGCGGTACTCTTCGGGTTGAAACTTGGATTGGGATATCAAACGCAAGGAGGCACCGCTGATTCCCAGGTCAACCAACTCCAGATAGCGACAGGCTTGAAGGCCCAAAAACCAAAGACCCAAAATACTCAGGGAAACGTGAGCCAAGGAGAGAGGAACGAGCAAAAAGCTGTAGCCCACCGTACAAAGGAGGGCGATATATCCGGAGGCTAGGGCCAGGGTAAATCGTTGGTGCCGGATCCCGCGCATGTGGTTAGTTGAGCTTATTGATTCGCCAGGACTCGTCGAAGAAATCCCAAGGATTCCTCCACATGAACCCGAATCCGTTCGATGGTTCTGGCGGTGGGAGAAACCAAAGAGATAGCGTCAGAGGATTCCATGTGGGAAATCTGGTGCCGGGCGAGGTCATACCGATGGGCGAGATCTGCCAAGCGCGGACTGCGAAAACAATCCGTGGGTGAGATAAAAAACGGTTTTTGAAACTGAAGGGCAAACAAAACGGCGTGAAACGAGTCTGTCAAAAGGGCCTCGCATCCCTGAATCCATCCCAACCACTCTCCGGGTGCCGCATGCCAAATCTTCATATCGGCAGGGGGAGGCTTGGGGATACGGTCAGCCTGTCCGTTGATCCAGATCCAGAGGCCCGGGCCGTGTTGTTCCTGAACCCGGCGCATCCACGATGCCAGACCCGCAGGGCTGGGCCCGAGAAGGTAAATCAAAAAATATTTTTTCGGCTTATGATCTGGAACTTGGGTCCAGGGATTCGGGCTGACCAGAAGGGTGGGGTCGGCGACGACTTCAGGGCTGCGCCCGGCCACCTGCCGAATGAGTTGTGCCGAAAAGTCATCCCGAACAGAAACAAAATCGAAAGCCCGGACCCAAGAGCCGATCTCTTCAAGGTTGGCTTCCGGCTGGAAATCAGATCCGCAGGAGGCGGCGTAACTGACCTTTTTGCCGGCAAAAGGGGGATTCCAATGAAGAAAGTAGCGAGGTTCCCGAGAAAAATGCCAAACCTGATCACTGCCTGTGACGATCAAGTCCATACCGCGGGTAGCCTCCGAGAGAGCGCGGGAATCCGGCAAAAATTTTGTCAGCCGCAAGGCTTCTTGGCGGAAGCGCGCAAACTCGTCACGGTATTTGCGCTGATGGAGCAGGCCGCGAATTCTTTCGATAGGATTGGCCAGCCTGCCCCGAGAATCGCGCCATCGGCTCCAAGGACGACATTGGTGGGTGGCATGATTCAGGATGACAACTTGATGTCCCCAAGAGAGGAAAAGGGACTGGAGGGCAAGAGCCTGCAAAACGGCGCCAAAGTTTTCTGAATGATGAAAAGTCAGGACGCCTATTTTCATTTCGCCGCAGCCCCAATTTCTTCAAAGAGGGACAGAACCGTGCCAGCCACATGGAGATGGGAGAAACTGGCCTGAGCCCGGGAGGCGATGGCCTGGGGGTCCCGCCGGCACTGGTGCCATTGGTCCGCCTCCTGAACCAAGGCCTTGGCCAACTCTCGCGGATTCCTTGCAACTGGCGGTGAGCCTCCGAAAAAAGAAGAAAAATATTCGGTACTCGCCACCTCCCGTGGACCCACCACCGAGCATCCGCAACAAAGAGCTTCCGCTCCGGCGAGCAGGAAACTTTCGTATCGCGAAGAGAAGAAAAAAATTTGGGAGGCTTGAAGCTCTCGGGCGATGGCATCCGGCGGGACGGAACCCCGCAGGGTGATGCGAGAATGGGGAGAAGGGTAAGGCGCTCCCGGGCCGAATACCACCGCCTGAAAATCTGGACGCTGGCCCAGAAAACATCGCAGGGTGGCCACAAGAAGAGGCCAGTTTTTTTGCAGGGCTTGCCAGCGCCCCACCGAAACGATGACGGGGCGCTTGCGGAGGGTGGGGTGAGGCCGATGAAAAATCTGCGTATCGATGGGATGTGGAATGTGGCGGAATTTTTCTGCCGGAGTTCCCAGCTTTTGTGCCAACCGCTGTAGACGGAGGGTGGCGGTCGGTGTTTCCGAAAGAAAAAAAGGGAGGAGTCTTAAAGTGCGGCGTAGGCGAATTTGCAGGTATGGGGCAGCCAGCTCATAAGCAAGGCATTTTCCGGCCGCAGCGCAGGCGGACAAAAGCTTCCAGCTTGAGGGCGCCCGGTCCCATGCGGCGACCACTTGGTTGCGAAAAAAAACACGGTGATTGCTGGAGGGGAGACGGACCCCGTCGCTATCGCACCGTTCCACGATGCGCGGGGTGGCCGAGAGGGCGGCCGCTCGGATGGCGTCATATTTGGGCATGGTCCATAGCCCCAAAAGCACGGCGTCTGGTTTTTGGCTTTGCCACCAATTGGGGGAGGCTGCCATCTCGGGAGTAATCAGAAGAACTGGGCGCCCTGCGGGATCCTTGGGATGCGTGGTGGACCAGCAGACAAGCCACGCCTCGTGCCCCAAGTCACGGAAACCTCGGACGGTGAGGGCCAGGTCCCGGCTCCACCATCCTGTGCCATCTCCGTAAGGCAAAGGGGTAAAGCAAAGGATTTTCACGAGTTCGCGTTTGCTATGATGGAATCCGGCTGGTGGAGTGTCGAGGCATGAGGAGATCCTTCCTTGTCTGGCTGGCGCTGGGGCTGGGTTTGCGACTGGTGTTGGTCTCCCAGCTTCCGGTGGAGGATAATTCCTGGATCCGCCAAACCCAGACCGCGGATGCGATCCAAAGCTGGATCTCTCAGGGGCATCCATCTTGGGATGCCGCGGTAAGTTGGCGGGGGGATACTGGGGCCCGATTGGCCCTTGAGTTACCTTTCTATAATCTTTTCGTATATTTGGGTGCTTGGCTGGGAATTCCCCTGAATCTAGCGGGTAGGCTGACTTCGGCCGTTTTCTGGGCGCTCGGGTTTCTCTTGCTCCAAAAAATTTGGCGCCGTTGGCTGGATGCCCGAGAAACCTTTTGGGCCAATCTGCTGTTTGTCTTAAGTCCGGCATCGATCGCCTTTGGGCAGGCCATCATGCCGGAAATGCTGGTGCAGCTATTGGGGCTAGGTCTGATCCTTTTGTTGTTTCGTTACCATCGCAAACCGTCATTGCTTTGTTGGTGGGGCCTTGTCACGGTCGGGGCCCTTGGCGCCTTAATCAAGCTGCCTGGCTTCACCCAGTATTATTTGATTCTAGGAGTGATGCTTTTTTCCCGGGACCGTTGGAAAGTCTTCGCCCAACCGCGGGTCTGGGCTGGAGGCGTTTTCACCCTCGCCCTTCTCTGGCTGTGGAGCCGCTACACCCAGTCCGTGAATACGGAATATTTCCCTGAGTGGACGGCTTCAGCCAATCTGCAGGGTTTTCTGGGTCGATGGGAAGACCGTCTGGAACCGGTCTACTGGATTCGTTTATTCTTTTATCTTTTTCTTTTGGTGGGTACTCCCGCCGCCTGGCTCACGGTGCTCTTTGGGGGCACCGGCGGGTTAAAAAGCTGGCTGCGGGCACCCCTGATGGGAGCTTGGCTGGCTGGGTTGGGCATGATGATCTTGGTCTGGGGGCCCCGCACCTGCATGGGGCACGCTTATTATTGCTTGCCATTCTTGGTGCCGATCTGCGCCCTGTTTGGAAAATCGGCAGGCTTTGTTCTGGGGCAGAAAAACCGCCCCTCCTGGTTGGCTCCTGGGTTGGCGGGAGCTGTCCTCCTTGGGGCACTACCCATGACGGCCTACCTCTTACGACCTGATGCAACGCTCCGCGAGACAGCCACCTGGATGCAAAAGAACATCCCCCAAGGCGACTTGGTGATCATCAAGGCCAATCACAGTGCTTACACGACAGAGTATCCCGAAATGCCCGGCTTCAGTTATCTCAGCGGTCGGCAAACGTGGATTTGGACCCGCTTTTTAGGTTCTCAGGAAAGACAACGTGCGCTCGAGACCAGTAGCTGGATAGTGGAAACGCTTCCGGCGGGCCATCAGGTTTGGTGGGAGCGAGTCCGGCAAGCCATTAAGGGACACCACCGACCGATGGAGGATATTAGCGAACTCTTACGGCAATCGGACGCTCGATTAGTCCACGAGTCTAATCGATTTCGCGCTTTTCGAATAGGCCCAGGCAGGTGATGCCATGGAAGGGAAAAAAGTCTCTAAATAAGCCGGTCTCAAGCCGAATTAGCCATGGCCGGAAAAGGGGCGCCATGGCCAACCGGGCAAAAAAGGGAAGAATCGTGGCATCAAAGCCCCAGCTAACGAGACGAAGGCCACAATGTCTTTCCGCAAGATTTAGCAGATGGGCGTGGTCCCAAATTTGCAGGTGGCCCTCATTGACCTTGCCAAGCTCCATTTTCCGGCAAAACGGCTCCTGCAGGGTGCGGGCATTGGGTACCCCAAGCAGAACGTACCTTTTGGATACTTCGACAAGCCCCTGAAGAACTTTTTTTGGGCAGTCGACGTGTTCCAGCACATGCAGGCACAGAACCACGTCAAAACTCGCCGGAGAAAAAGTGTCTGTGGGGATTTCCGTTTTGACAAGATTCACGGGGTAGCCGTGATTTTCGGACAGGCGAACGCATTGGGGGTCCATGTCGGCTCCCTGTACTTTCCAGCCGTCCTCCGCAAAAAGGGGTAACGATTCCCCGCGCCCGCAACCCCAATCGAGGAGTGTGCCGAGGGGGCGGGCATGGTGCCGGAGTAAATCCCGGGCACACGCCTTCCAATTTTGTTCGTAAAAGTGGTGGCGATTGGTTGCGGGCTCAATCCGATAAGGCAGATGAGAAACCATAGGCGGTCGAGGTTAGGACTTGTGATAATCCCCGCGGCTGAAGTATTTCTCCAGCCATAGGTAAAGGACGATGAACAGGTAGCGGCTGCCCATTTCCCGGATTTTTAACTTGGCGATTCCGGTCTTGCGATTGCGCCAGGTGATGGGAATGACGGCGAAGGAGTAGCCGCGGATGATGGCCTTTAAGGGCAGTTCCACGGTAAGATTGAAATGAGGGGACAAAAACGGCCGCAACCCGTCTAGACAGCTCTTTCGATAGGCTTTGAAGGCGTTGGTGGTGTCGTTCAGGCCGTGGCGGAAAAGAAGCCGGATGTAAAAGTTGGCCAGGCGGTTGATCAGCCACTTCACGGGCGGGTAGTCGATAGTTCCGCCGCCCTTGAGGAAGCGGCTGCCAAAAACGCAGTCGTAGCCCTCGTTCAGCTTTTCCCAATAACGCGCCACATCCCGGCAATCATCCGACTCATCGGCCATCATGATCACGGCGGCATCGCCGGCCATACTGTCCAGCCCCCTGACAATGGCGCGGCCAAAACCGTGGGGTGCCGGATTTTTTATTGGCCGAAGAGCTTCGTCCGTTCTTGCGCATTCCTGCAGAATCTCCCAGGTGCGGTCGGTACTGCCGTCGTCCACCACCAAGATCTCATGAGGAATCCTTTTTAAGGAGAGCTCCAGGTGAAGGTGCTCGACGGTGGAGGCGATACAGCCCTCCTCGTCCCTAGCGGGAATGACCACGGAGAGTTTCCGCAGCGGGTTCACGAGGGCTTCCTCAGCACGACCAAGAACTGTTTGCCAAAAAAGCGCCAAAGAATCGGCATCGCCAAATAGACGCGCACAGCCCAGAGCGGTGGCTGAAAGCCTTGGCTCATGGAGTAAGGGAGCGTCGCAGCAAGAGATCTTTCCACGGTAAAGCCGACCAATTTCCCGGCCTCCGCGAGGGACCTTTCAGTCAGGGGAAGGTAGTGATCCCAAAAGTCCCAGTAAGCTCCTGGGACCAAGCGGATGTTGGGCCCCAAGGCCACCAAGTGGCCGCCTGGACGGAGGGCGCGGAAGGCCTGCTGCAGGGTCCTTTTCAAGCACTCTTTGTCGGGCAGATGCTCGAAAAAGTTGCTGGTAAAAACAAAATCGAGCGAACGGGAGGAGATTTTCCAAGGTCTTGAGCAGTCTTGCCTTAAAAAAGTAACTTTGGGCTCCAGGAATTTGCCGGTATCAGGGTTCATATCCATGGCCCAAAGCCTACCTCGCGAAGTGACTTGGTTGATGAACTCACCGTGCCCGGCACCTAGATCGAGTATTTGCCCGCCTGAAGGGATCCAAGGAGATAAAAGCTGAGTGATGATATGCTTCCAAATCGCTCGGCGATAAGAGTCGAGGCCAGAAAAGCGGGTCCGATAGATCTTGGAGAGCTCGTCCGGACCGGGAATAGAGGGGCGGGACTTTTTCATCCACAATGTTCCGTCATGGCTGCGCTGGCCCGGCATGAAGCCCCGAGCCCAAAAGAATTTTTGACGGCCGACTTGTTTAGTTGACCTTGAATCATCCCAAGAGCTGCTCTGTTGAGGATCAACCGCAAGATTCTCCTGCTAGTGCGAATGGGGTATTCCCATCTTGAAAATTTGCCCATTTCCGCAAAGATATCTCAATGCCTTTGGTAAAACATCCCCAAAAAAACATCCTGATAGCTGGGGCGGGTGGGTTTATCGGCGGGCATTTGGTGGCGCACCTGCGGAAGCAGGGAATCAAAAATCTTCGGGCGGTGGATCTGAAGCCCTTTGCGGAGTGGTATCAAAAGTTTGATGATGTCGACAACCACCAGCTGGACCTACGGGATCTGGAGGCGTGTCGGAAAGCCGCCAAGGGCATGGAGTGGATCTATAATTTGGCGGCAGACATGGGCGGCATGGGCTTCATCGAGCTCCACAAGGCGGAGTGCATGCTCTCGGTCCTCATCAACACCCACATGCTG
>Ga0169931_10005789_pt1 | contig 18773 bp, 20 predicted proteins | sample Kivu_15m_20L_FD_129675 | JGI IMG/M metagenome (GOLD analysis project Ga0169931, IMG submission 129675) | Freshwater microbial communities from Lake Kivu, Western Province, Rwanda to study Microbial Dark Matter (Phase II) - Kivu_15m_20L... | ecosystem: Environmental > Aquatic > Freshwater > Lake... | reverse complement strand
GATTCCTTCGGCGGCGGGGCGGCAGGGGGCTCGGGGCCGCCCTCCCACGTCCACCAGGGCCGCACGTTCTCTGGCAGCCCGGCGCCCTCCACGGCGCCCCGCACCGCCGCCTCATCCATGCCCGCCAGGCCCTGCCCCACCCGCGTCAGCAGGAACGTCTTGTCGGGCGTCTGCTTGGCGGTGGCTGCCAGCCGCGCCAGGCCTTCAGCCAGCCGCTCGGGGCTGACCACCTGCAGCTGCGCGTCCTTGGTGGGCAGCGCATAGCTCTGGCCGGTGAGGCCCTCGCCGACGCCGTACTCAGCGCCGAACTTCTGGTGCGCCGTCAGCGCCGCCCCCTTGCCATGGCGACCCGCCAGGTTGGAGCCGAACACGAAGACATCGTCCGGGCCCAAGGCCTCGATGAAGCCCTGGGGGCTGATGCGCCGCGCCGCCTCCCCGTTGTCGGCGGCGAAGTCCCGGCTCGCCAGCCACTCCTGCACTGGCTTGAGATGGACCCACTGCTCATCGGGCTTGTAGTAGGCGACCCGCTTGCCCACCAGCCCCTGGGCTGCAGAGCGGAACGCCGGATCGCTCTGGTAACGGGCCACGAACTCCTCGAAGAACAGTTCGGTGGCCTTCTTGCGACTGATGGCCCCGCCAGCGTCATTGGCGCGATCCGGGTTTCCCAGCCACCCCCGCTGCCCTGGCGGCGTGTTCTTGATGTTGTGGGTGCCCCTTAGGCCTGAGCGCATCCCCCAGACGTCATGCGGCTCGGTTTCACGCACGATCTGGAAGGTGCGGCCATCGTCCGGGCCAGCCACCGCCGGCCGGGCCGCCAGGATCTCCGCCAACGCCCGCGCCTGGTTGACCGGCGTGGAGGCGAAACGATCCGTCAGCGGCCGGCCCTGAGCTACCGCCGCCAGCTCATCAATCAGCTGCGGGTTTTCCTTGGCCCAGGTGTCCCACAGCCCCCGGTACTCCTGATAGAGCTGCTCCGGCGTCTTGCCGTTCACCGGTGGCTTGCCCTTGCCCGCCTTCCAGTGCGTGGCGCCCTGATCCCGGTAGCCCTTCACGTCGAGCTGGTAGGCCTCCTCGATCGTGCGACCGTCCTGCAAGCGGGCATTGAGGGCCGAGAAGCGGCGATCACCAGCGCTCGACACCTCGTAGCCGTTGGCGGCCTGCCGTGCCCAGCCCATGCCTCTGCCGCCGCCCCCTCCTGCCGTGCTCATGCTTCAGCCACCGTCCCGAGAGGATCAGCTGTGATGAACGGCGTGTCCGCCGGCTCCCCATCAGCCTGATAAGGGTAGGCCTCAGGCGCTGTGCCCTTCCCTACCCAAACGTCACCCACAGTTCCTTTAGTGGCATAGCGATCTTCCGTCGGCCACACCCGGTTGAAGCGGTCCACCACCACGTCATCGCCGGGAATCACCGGCGCCAGGTTCGGATCGGTGCTCACCCCCTCCAGCGGCAGCAGCAGCAGGCCGCTGGTCGACCCCCGGTACAGGGGCAGCTCATGGGCCGTCAGGGCCAGCGCATCGCCGGCCGACACCGCCGGCAGCAGGGCGCTCAGCCCGCGCCATTGATCCATGCGCGTCGCCACCGTCAGGCCCTCCCCCGGCCTGATCGGTGAATCGAACTCCTCCTGCTCCGCCATCGCCTTCGGGTCCGTCCAGTAGGGATCACCAGGCGGGGCCATGTCGCCGGGATCCGCCGTCGGGCAGCCCAGCAGCCAGCGGGCGGCGTGAATGTGCTTGCAACCATCGAGCGGGTTGCGCTCCCAGCTCAGCAGCCGATAAACCCGTGCCACCTCGTTGAGCACGTCTTGCTTCAGCGGCGCGAACGGCCCCGCCACCGGCAGATGGCTGGAGCGCCGCCCGCCGCCCGTGCGCCAGTCCTGCAGCTGCAGGCCCAGGAACGCCGGGCAGTTGCAGGCGTAGGAGCTGCTGGAGCACAGCCAGGCATCGCTGGCCCCGCGCCCCAGGAAGATGTCGGCCCCCTCGGGGACCAGCTCCTCCACCAGCTGGAAGCCGCTGCTGGAACCCCTCGGCCGCCGCTTCCAGCGCCTGCGGCCATCGAGGTAGATCAGCCCGGCTTCCGGGTTGGCACCGACGACCATCATGCAGGTGATGTCGCCATCGGGTCGAAAGCGGTAACTGGAGCGGGGCTGGATGCCCGGATCCACGACGCCATCGATCACCAGGGAATCTTCCACCAGCTCACCCAGTAGACCCCGCACACTCCAGGTTCCATTGGCGCTGCCATCAGCTCGAACAGCCACTTCCAGCAGGCGGATTGGCCCCCCATTGGCGGAAGCCGCCAACTGAATCTCCCGCTGGTTCAGCAGGCTCAGCGGTTCGGTAGTGAGGGGCCCATCGCGGGGATCGACCGTCACCGTCCAGGCGCCATCAGGCGAGCCGGCAGAGGGGAACAGGAACTGCGTCGCCGGCCGCAGTTGCAGACTGTCAAGCCCGGACCAGGGCCGCAGCGCCAGCAAGTTCACTGTCCGCGCCTGCGTCGCCAGCGCCCCGGCACGGGAGAAAGCGATCGCCATCCCTTCCCGCCAGCCCCGGTAGCGCTGATCCGCATCGAGCTGCTGCAGCAGATCCCGCACCCGCCCCAGCCGTGGCGCTGAAAAACCCTCAGGCGACGCCTTGGGTGCCGGCCCGCCTGAGCGGTTTGGGGGCCGCCCAGGCTTGCGGCCCCCCGGCAGCGGCCGGCGACGGAAAGCCACCGATCAGTAGAAGCCGCCCTGGACACCGATCTGGGGCACCGTGAACGCCGGTGTCGGCACGTTGGCCGCCGCCCACAGGGCCCGGCCCTTCTCGATCCGCAGACCCCGAAACTGCAGCGGCTCGTCGCCGGTGTTGCCGCTGGCGTGGACGACCGGGAACAGCAGCTTGGGCAGCGCGAACTCCACCGTCACCCCGATCGGCTGGGACTCCCCGAAGGCCGCCCTGGCCAGGAACTGGGAATCGGTGGGAGCACCGGAGAGGCCCACGCCCATCGCCAGGTTGGAAGTGGACAGGAACAGCCGGATCTCTGTGGTGTCGTTGGCCGCCCGCTGGATCAGCCACAGCGATTCGATCAGCGCCCCGTCATTGGCCGTGCAATCGACGATCAGGGCCCCGTTGGTGGCGGTGCCGGGATCCACGATGCCCGCCGGCATCGAGGTGTTGTCGAGCCGGACCACCCGCATCAGCGGGGCGTCCATCAGCAGGGGCTGCTTGTTGGTGCTGGAGCTGGCCATGACGTTGGGGAAGAGGGGATCGCTCAGGCAAAGCCCTTGCTGGAGTAGTTGGAGATGATGCCGCTGTAGCCCTTGTAGAAGTCCCCGCTGCCGGCCATGCGCGGCACCAGGGCCTTGTCGTTGCTGTCCTTGGCCTCCGTCGGCATCGGCTTGCCGGTGGTGACCTCGTCCCTGAAGTACCGATCCCAGCCGCCGCCGGTGCTGTCATCTTCAGTGGGCTTGCCCTTGTTCCGCTGCAGCCACTTGTCGTAGTCGGTCTCGCTGTCCAGGTACTTCGCCAGAGCGCCATCGCTTTCCACCTTGTCCAGCTTCTTGCCGCCCTCCAGGGAGCGCGGCCCCGGTTCGTAGTCCTCGCCAACGCCGCCCGATGGCGCCGGGGCGGCAGCGGCCGGGGCGGCGGCGGCCGGGGGTGCGGGGGCGGCGGCTTTCTCGGCGGGCCCGTCGTAGCGCCACGTCATCGTCTGCCCGCCGCTAGGGCCAGAGCCATAGCCGGCAATGCCAGTGGCGACCCAGTCATTACCCGGACGACTGGGGCTCCTGGCTGTATCGCCCTTCTGGGGCGTGACGTTGCCCAGGACGGACTGCGATCCGGGTGTCCCAGGCGATCCTTTGAGGAAGAACGCCGTCTGCGCACCGGCGCTTGGGTAGAAACTCCGCATGTCGGCTCCCATGGCTCGTCCTCCTCAGCGGGGCAGCCCGGCGATGGCCGGGCTCCAGGCGTTGGCCACCAGGGGCGCCATCCTGCTGGTGTCCCGGTAGCCCAAGGACCCACTGGCCATGCGCGGCTTGCGTGTGCCCAGGATGTTGGTGGCCATCGGCATCATCGACGCCGTGGCCGCATCCAGCGGCGCCGGCTCGCCAGCGTTGTGGAACGCCTCGATCATGGCGCTGGGAGACACCTGGTTCGCCCTGCCGAACAGCGTCGTCTGCGGCGTCAGGTCCACCGGCTCCCGGTAGCGACCCTCCTGCACCGCCTTCTGCAGCACGTCCCGTGTCTGGGCACGCATGTAGTTGTCCACCGAGCCCGAGCTGGGGGTGGTGGGCTGAGCCGCCGGGCCGCCCACATCCCGCGTCAGCGGTGCCCCCCAGGGCTGCACGGCGAAGTCCATCCCGAAGGACTTGTCGGGGATCGGCGCTGTGGCCTTGGCCCAGGCGTCCTGCGGCAGCGAGGAAGGCTCATAGGTGATGCCTGCGTTGGCCGCCACCTCAGAAGCACGGGGATCGGTGAACGCCGCCTTGTTCAGCGGGGTGCCACCGGTAAAGGCCGCCTTGGTTTTCTCGGGATCGATCGAGGCCGACCAGTTGCCGCCGTTGCCGCCGCGCTTGGCCAGCGCCATCGATTCGAGCTGGGAGACCTTGTACTTGTTGACGTCTGCCGGGTTGATGCCGGCCTCGTTGGCCAGCAGCTCCCGCACCTTCTTCATGCCCATGGCGGTGTCGGCCTCACCCATGAAGGCAGCCCGCCGCGCCGCGCCGAGATCCTCGACGGGCTTGTAGGCCGCCACCGGGGCTGCTTCCGACGTGGGGGCCGCCGCCGTGGTGGTGCTGGTGCTCATCGCCGGGGTGGCCGCCACCGGTGCCGCCGGCGTGGCGGCCTGGGAGGGGGCCGGGGGGCTCGCCACCGGAGCCGCCGGCCGGGCCGGCGCCGGAGAAACACGGGCCGCCGGGCGAGGCGGAGCCATGGCAGCAGCGGCAGCGGCACGGGGGGCGACCGGGTGGTTGATGCGGCTGTCGTGCAGCCGAATCGCCATGTTCTGCTCAGCGCGCAGATCCGACACCGACGCCGAAGGCGGGACAGCCGGAGTGCTGGTGGCGGCGCGGCCGGAACGCGCAGCCATCCGCCTGCCGATTCCAGAGACGTCACTGGGGGGAGAGGCTCGCGGTGTCTGCCGTTGGGCCGGCGACCTCTGGTTGCCCATGCGCTGGAAGAAATCCACCACCGGGCCCGATGGCTTCGGGAACCACTCCCCGTTCTGAGGACCGATCGGCATGCCAGCGCACCTGTTCTGCGCTCAGGGTACGGATGGCACCCGAGTGCTCAGCAGCAGGCGAAGCTGCCCGTGGCCAGGTCCACACGGGTGCTCACCGCCGTGTCCGCCGGACCAGGCACCGTCTGGATGAACGATCCACCGCTGCGCTGAAACGCCTGCATCCGGGCGTCCTCCCGCCGGTAGTTGATGATGTAGAGCGTCTCGCAAAGGCGATCGACTTCCCGCAGGTACACCTCCCGGTGGTAGCTGTCGGCCTTGACGGGATCGGAGATCGCCACACTGCGGTTGGTGTCACCGGAAATCACCTGGACCTGCGATGGAGCGATGATCCCCGTCGTCGCCACGTTCTTCATCACGTCGCTCGCCGCCCAGGCGCGATCACAGCGATCGAGGTGATCGGTAACGCGGGAATAGAAGTGAGAATCCGGGATTCGGCGGCAGGCTTCCCAGGCCCGAGCCACGTCACCGGCGGGAACTTCGGCGCCGACGTTGTAGCCAGCGTGGAACATCACCCGGCTGGTGTCGTGATCGGACAGGTGCATCGCTGAGGCCGTGACTGCCCGCAGGGTACGGGCCTCAGCCGAAGCCCTGCTTCACCGGCTTCATCACCTCGGCCTGAGGCCCGACGATCCCATGCCGCTGGCAGTAGGCGTCCCACGACGCCCGCTCCAGTCGGAGGCCAAGCGAGCGTTCGTGCTCTGCGCAGATCACCTTGCGCTCGTACTCCTCGGCGGTGAGCGTCATGAACTCCTCGGGCCAGATCGCCTCTTTGGCGTCCTGGACCCGCTGGGCAGTGAGGGCTTCCATCTTCTAATTTGGCAAAAATTAGGCGTTCGCTAGGAGTTGGACCTCATCCCCGCCGAGCGATGGCCGCATTGGCCCAGAACACCGCCTGCTCCAGGTTGGTGAAGGCCAGCGCGGATTCCCGCGAATCGGGGCAGGATTCGTTGATCAGCTGGGCCAGCTCCTTGGCCTTGGAGCGGATCGCTATGTACAGCACGTTCTGTCCCGGCTTGGGGGCGTGATACGTGAAGCGGTTGGTGAGTTCTTCAGGCGTGAGTGCCATGACAGCAGCAGTGATGAGGGGGATGGGCCTCAGCCCAGGAAGAAGAGGTTGGCCTTCATCACCGCGTCCCAGTTGACGCGGGGGCCCACCTCCTTGACCTGATCGACGTTGCGGAAGACTTCACCGGGCAGTGACAGCTGCACCTGCTTGATCTTCTTGGCCGTCGTGTAGCCGATGCCGGGGATGCGCCGGGCGATCTCCTCGGCACTGGCGGTGTTGATGTTGAGGCGCGTCTCGATAACGCCGACCTTGGGATCGGGGATACCTTCGGGGGTGTCTTCAAGATCGGGGATCTCGGCGGTGGCCTCCAGATCCGGGTTGCCCTCGTCGTCGCAGGGGATGAGGTGCTTGCGGGACACGTAGTAGGGCGGGCCCGAGTTGCCCTGCACCAGCAGGAAGCCTTCGGAGCCGCCATGGCCGCCCACCTGCTTGACGCGGGCGTTGTTCTTCTTGTCTTGGAAGATCGTGCTCACGGATGCCTGTTCTCCACGCTCCCAGAGTATGGACTGCACTGGCCAGTTGCCAAGAAAAAAGGGCGTCGTCACCGCCGCCCCCCCCCTTACTCCGGGCCCACTGTAGGCCATGAAAATGCCGCCCAGGCGAACCTGGACGGCATGATCGTCTCCCTGGGTTCAGGGTATCAGCCCTGATCAGCCACGGGTGCCGCCGTAGAGGGTGCCCGCCAGGTTGAGCTGGTTCAGCTCGGCGAGCGCCTCAGGGACCAGGTAGCAGACCTCGGCCACCACCGTTGCCCCACCTTGCAAGGAGGAGCTGATGCCACCGGCCGACAGGGAGGTGCCGGCGGTGACGGCCACGTAGAGCCGCAGGGTGAGGTCGGTGTTGGTGGCCACGGCACTGCCGATGTTCACCTGGATGCCCTGGGAGGCCACCTGCACCAGACCACCAGAGGGGATGATCAGGGCACTGGCGTCACTGCCGGTGGTGATGGCACCAGCGGCGATCGAACCGGCCGCCGAAGCAGCAGGGGCGGCCGAGGCCAGCACCAGCTTGTCGGTGGCCGTCCCGGTGATGCCGGTGATCGCCTGAGGGGTGTTATTAGGGCCGGCCGAGGAGGCCGACGGCTGCACCTGTTGGGAGATGGTGCGGAAGCCGGCCCGGTACACCCGAGCGCCACTGGGGATGTGGAGCCCGAGGATGTTGGCCCTCGGGGGATCGTCCTCCCGCTGGTCGGGGGAGGGCACGGTGAAGTCGAAGGTGTTGGCGGCGACGCCGATGCGGGCGACGCCCACCTTCTTGACCGCCAGCCAGCCGGGGCAGAACAGCAGGGCCTGGTGCTGGCGATCACGGGGATCACCGGTGGCACGGTTGTTGGAGAGGAAGGTGGAGTTGGGCATCCCGTAGGAATGGAGCGGAGCGACCGCGTTCCCCGGAAAGATGGGCTTGTAGGTCTCAGCCATTGGTCTGAAAGATCAGGGTGGTTAGGGGTTAGGGGCCAACCGATCAGAGACCGGGGGCGTTATAGACGAAGCTGTGCCCGATGGTGACAAAATCAGGGTTCAGAATTTCCCAGCCGGCATACAGCTGCCAGATGAGAATCACATACCTAGAGTAGTCGTCGTTAGAGTTCGTCAGCACCTGAGCATTAGGTCCGCCGATGCCGACACCGATGGACTGAGGCCCGTAGAACATGCCGACCGCCGCCTGGGTGACCTTGGCGGTGGAACCACTGAAACCAGTCGCCCCGTTGATGGAGACGTTGTACTGGTAGCCAGGCATGTTGGTGGACATTATGAACTTCACCCCCTCCCAGACGAAGCCGACCGGCATGGTGGGAGCACCAGCAACAAAGCCGCTCTGGCCATAGGCGGGGCCCATACCCAGGGCGAAGTTGGCGTTGGGCTGCAGGTAGGGCTGCATGGGGTTGACCATGCCGTTGCCGGCGTACCTTGCGACCTCCCTGAAGTCAGGATCCTGGCGCAGGTGCATCAAGAACGTGGGATCGCAGAGGCACCGATAGAGGCCGTCCTCGAAGTAGGGAACGTTCCGTTCCTGCATGTCCTTCACCACCTGCATCAGATCCTGCTTCACGGAGAAGCGGGCCTGATCGGCGACAGTGGAGACGGTGTAGCCAGTACCGCCGGAGGCGTTCAGGCCGGCTTCAGTGAGGCCGAGGGGGAAGTAGTACCCGCCCTTGGTTGCACTTGCGGGGCCGTTGGCGTAGGCCTTGTAGAGTTCATTGATGTGAACCCGATCACGCCAGCGGCGATAGTCATCGAGCAGGGTAAGACTGCCGATGCTGTTGTGAAAAACTCCCAGCGATCCGGTGTCGATCAGAAGGCGCTGGGCCGTCATGATGTTTTCCTTGCTGATCTTGAAGCTGGACGGAGCTTCGGCGTCGTTCGGATCAGCGGGGCCTGTGTATTCACGTAACGAGACGTTCACCTTCTGCTTCATGATCGAGCGGCCAGCCGCTGTACCGATCGTCTGAGACGGATCGCGTTCGCGGCTTTCCTTCGTCCCAGGGTTGCCCCAGAAGGAATAACGATCGAGCTGGATCGTTTGACCCGGCACCTTGCTGAAGTCGTGAACGATCGTGGGCTGAATGGCCATCTCGGCCAGGTAAGTCGGGTGCGGGCGGTGAAGCTCAGCCCCGAGCATCTTGGGGAAATCAGAGTCAAGCCACATGGAGGATTCTCCTTTCTGGAGGTAGCGATTTAGAAGTCGAGCCCCAGTGGCGACGCCTTCACGGGCGGAAGGTACATAGACTGGTGCCTGTGTTTACAAATGGAGCGCTATGCGACTGCGCAGGATTCAACTCAGTAGCGTCGAAAGCGCCGCCCTCACAAGGCTTGTCATCGCCTACTGCCTCGGCAGAGGGAGTCTCTGCTACGTCAGTAGGAGCATCAGCCTGCAGATCAGCCACGCTTTCAACGAAGAGGAGTACATCCACTACAAGTGGCGTCGCCTCTGCCAGTTCCTGCCACGGACCAGCGCACCCCAGCTGTACCGCCTCGGCCGGGCCGACAGCGGTGAGGACGAGAGCTTCGGCCAGTGGCGGCTACGGGTGGGCAGCAAGCACTTTGGCGTCGCGGCCAACCTGCTCTACCCGGATGGCACCAAGAACGGCATCCGCCTCACCTCAGAGCCCCTGGAGCTGGTGGGAGCCGAAGGAATTGGCGCCCTGTGGGCAGATCGCGGCCGGCTGCACTACAACCGCTCCTCGTCGTTCAGCCAGGGTCGCCTCAACCTCAGCCGTTACGACTGGACCAGTGCGGCGCTGATCGCCGAATGGATCGGCACCTTGACCGGCGCCCACGGCCAGTTGCTGCCCAACCCCCGGTTGCCGGACACGCCGATGCTGTTCTTCGACCACCTGGCGATCAGCCGCCTGATGGCCGTCCTGGCCGACACCTGGATGGCCCAGGCGGCTTGCCTCAAGCGGCGCTTCCGCCTGCGGGAATCCGACGCCTTGCGGGAAGCGCAACTGCGTCTTTCGATCAGTCAGCGGCAGCGGGTATTGGCGGTGGCCGAAGGTGAAGTTCCCCGCCGCCAAGGGAGAAAGCGCCGCGCTCTGCCGATCGTCGTGCCGCCCATCGGCCACGACCCGCTGGTGGTCTAGGCGCCGATCGGCTGGATCACCATGCCCAGGCGGCTGCCAGCCATCCGCTGACGCGGCGCCCAACCGAACGCCTTGGCGAAGGGATCGCCGTCACCAGCCACCAGCGCTTCGCCAAACCGTTGAGCGGCTTCATCTTCGGCTGTGCGCAGCGCCGCGCTCGCCACCGAGGCAGCAGGAGAGGGGGAGCCAGATCCCATCACCTCTGCTGCACTGGCGACGACCTGCGACCGCACAGGAGCGGCCAAGGAAACACCGCCACCCATCACCTCAGCACGCACCCGAGGCAGAAGATCGGCGACGCCGATGCTGGCCATGTTGCCAGCGCTGTCGCCGTCGTAGCGGCCCCGGCCGCTGCTGCCCCGCAGCGCCGCCCACTCCCCGGCGATGCCATCAATGGCAGCCGCCAGATCATTGCTTTTGCCCGTCAGGTAGCGCGTCAGCGTCGGCCGTTTGGTGCCGCCGAGAATCAGCTGCTGGGCCAACCGGTCCTGCACCTCTGGCGTGAAGCGAGTGGCAGGATCGAGGCCCGCATCTTTCACCGCGCCAGCCAGGGTGCCGGGGATGAACTGATAGGCGCCAACGGCGAACTTCTCACCGCGCCGCTGACTGGCCATCACATCGGCCAGTGTCATCGACGTCAGCTTTTTGTGACCGCCTGGGGTGTCACCAGCGCGGCCCCGGTTGATCGAGGTGTAGCTGCCTTCGCCGCTGCGGATGCGCCGCAACAGCTCCGCCATCGCCGCGCTCACGGCCTCACCCCCACCCCTCGGGTGCCTGCCCCTGCTGGTGCTGCATGCCGGCCTGGGGTTGGCCCTGGGCCGCCATCTGCTGGGCGTGGGCGATCACCTGCTGCTGTACGGCTTCGGGCTGGATCTGGATGGCCAGACCGAGGGCCCGCTGCAGGGCGCTGGGGGCTTGAGGTTGGTTCATGACTGCACCACGGGAAGACGACGTTGGAGTTCGGCGATGTCGGCCTTCTCACCATCGGTGTAGGCCATCTCGACCATCTGCCGTCCGAGGTAGCCCTCGTTGCTGACAGGGGTGCCCGGAACCATCGCCGGCACCTGGGCCTGGGGCGCCGGCGGCAGGGTGGCCCGGCTGTTGGCGTCATTCATGGCCGCCTTGAAGGCTTGCTCGCCCTGACTGTTGCCGGCGGTGGTCGTCACCTGGGCTTCGGCCAGGGCACCATCGGCCATCGCCGCCCGTAGCGGCTGCTGGGACACATCGCTGAGCGCGTCCTTCAGATAGGAGAACGAGCCCATCTTGGGCGGCACGGGAGTGGGGAGTTGGTGTTGCATCGATCAGTAGGGCGCAGGGGCGGGGGCCGCGTTCCTGGCGGCGAGCATGGCCAGGTAGGCGTCGTTGTCGTCCTGGGGTTGACCCAGGGCGGCCAGCAGGGCGACGAGGCCAGCACCCGCCCCGACGCCACCGGCCAGGTGCTGCCAGTTGGGCAGCTGCCCGAGCAGGGTGTTGTAGGCCTTGGGGTTCACCTCGGTGGCCCAGTCGCGGGCCTGACCCATCCAGCCGGGGCCTTCCGGGGGAGCCGGAGGGACCGGCGGGGTGTCCGGCGGGGGCGGGGGCGGGGGAGCTGCGCCGCCGCCGGCTGCCGCCGGAGCAGCAGTGCTGCCGCGCAGGAAAGCGGCGTGACCGGGGACGCCGTAGGCCATGTCGATCACCGCATCCAGCTCGGGGATGCCCCGTCCGGCAATCGTCTTCATGTTGCGGGCTGCAGCGCCCAACACGTTGCGACCGTGGAAATGCACCTGATGACCGATGCCCAGATTTCCGAGCAGCCGACCCTCCAGCAGCTTGCCCCGCAGGATGGTGTCAGCTTCCGGGCTGGCCAGATCAACACCCTCCATCAGCTTCGGGTTGGCCTCGGCCTGCTGGCGCAGGAAAGCCACATCGGCAGGATCCAGCGCCGCCATGGCGGCTGCCTGCAGCTGATCGGCGGTAACGGCCGGATCAAGACCTTCCTTGTCGATCAGGTTCTGCCGGGCAGCCTCAAAGACCTCGCCAACACTCTGAGGAACCCCCCTGGAACTGTGGGCGATGTAGGTGTAGGGCCGATCGCGGTTTGGCACCGGACCTTCCACCACCCCCGGCAGGACGCCAGTTTCACGGCCGAACTTCGTACCAGCCTGGTTCGAGACCTTGTTCTTGTCCCAGATGTCCAGCTGGCCGTACTGGTTCTTGGTGCCGCGATCAGCTTCGGCCCGAAGCATGGCGGCATGGAGCACATCGAACGCCGCCTCCAGGCGATCGTCGCCCGGCGCCATGGTTTGGACGGCAGCTGCCCCCCTGGCGATGCTGTCCCAGGAGCGCGGTCCCCCGCTGCGCACTGTCGCCTCCCGATCCACCGAGGAAGCACGGGGGGGAACGCCCGGCGGTGTGTTAGCCATCGCCGCCGCTTCCCGGCTGGCCGGGGCGACGACGGCCGGCGCCTCACCGCCAGCCCCGGATACCGGGGTGTCCACGGGCAGGTAGGGGTCGTTGCCCTGATTCTTCTTGATGGTCGGCGGCATGGCTGTTGAGGCGGGGTGGTGGATCAGGGCGGCAGGGTGATCAGGTGTCCATCGCCAGGATCTTGGCCCGCAGGGCCTCGGCCGGGGCGGCATCGAGCACCATCCAGGCCTTGGTGGGATCCATGGCGGCGGCCTGCTGGAAGCGGCCCCAGACTTCCTCGGGGCTGGCGGTGTTGCTGGCCGAACCGGGGCTGGGCATCGGCATCACCGGCCGCTGGCCCGTGGCCTCACCGGCCGGGCGGAACGCCGACAGGGGGATCCGCTCACCGCTGGCGGCCTGCTCGGCGGCAGCGACAGCCAGGGCACGCTCGAACTCGGGGTTGGCCAGCTCCCGGTAGGCCGTGGCGTTGGCCACCAGCCGCCCGTCGGGGGTGACCATCCCGGCCGCCAGGGCGGCACGGGCCTGATCGCCAGGGGTCTGCACCGGAGCAGGGCCGCCTTCAGAGAAGAAGCCCTCGGTGTAGCGGGCCAGCAGCTCGGGGACGGTGAGCAGACGGATCAGCCCTTCGCGCTCCAGCTCAGCGGCCTGGAGGACGTCGACGGCGTTGGTGGCCCAGGCGATGTGCTCCTGCAGGGCCTGCATCTGCTGGCTCTGGGCGTTGAGCGATTCGAGCAGGGCATCCTCGATCGCGTTGGCGTAGGTGTTGAGCTTGAACGGCGCCTCGGGGCCGAAGTAGCTCAGGACCTCCAGGGACTCGGGGGAGATGTTGTCCAGGTAGGCGTCACCGCCGGCTTCAGGAGCGGCCGGCGCCGGCGCGGGCGCGGGAGCGGCCACGGGCGCCACCGGCTGGGGCGCCAGCAGGGGCAGCAGCTGCTGGACCTGGGAGGCCGTCAGCCCAGACAGCGGGGACTCCGGCATTGCTGGGGGCTGCCAGGTCGGCTGCGCCCAGGCTGAAGCCGGCGCCCAGGCCATAGGCGCTGCCGGCTGGGCCGGCGCCATAGGCACCTGCCCCCAGTTGCTCGCCTGTTGCGGGGTAAGGGTTGGCTGGGTCGAAGCCCAGGGTGCCGCCGACGGCTGGGACCAGGGCCCCGGTGTCGGGCTCGGGCTGCCCAGCATCTGCTGGTACGCCAGCTCCCAGGGGGCCCCACTGCCAGAGGGAACCGCCGGCGCGGGCGCTGCGGTAGCGGGCTGGGCGTTCGCTGCGGCTCCGCTCCAGTTCGGTTGGCTGGCCGCTGCCGGCGCGGACGCGGTCGGCATCGGAGAGGTTGGTTGGAACTGTGGCTGGGTCTGCATTGTGGAAGGTCCCCGTGTAGGACAGCTCCTGGCGGAGGAAGCCGAGACTCCTCAGAAGGTACGGGGTGAGGTCGAACGCAGGGTCGGCCGCCATCGGCAGGTCCGGTTCGGCCGGGTGGGGCACCTGCATCAGAGCCCGCATCAGGTCCACGAAGATGCCGACCGACCGCTGGGTGGCCTCCACCATGCGGAACGGGAAGCCGCCCAGCATCGCGGCCCTTTCCTCCGGCGTCTTCTCGGGGAACAGGTACTGCAACGCCTCGATCGAATCGACACCCAGCTCCTGCAGGTTGCGGGTGACGATCGAGTTCTGCAGGATCTCCTGGGTAGACAACTCGAAGACATCGCCTTCCCAGCGCCAGGAGACACGGGTATCGCCATCGGGCGCCAGGCCGATCACATTGGGCGGCAGGGCGCCCTGCTCCTTGGCCTGTTCCAGGGCGGCGTTGAAACGCTGCTCGAACTGCTGCATCCGCCGGCCGTATTCGATCTCCAGCTGCTGCACCACCCGTGGGTTGCGCTGGTTGAACGGCAGCATCTCGACCAGCACCGGCTGGGGCTTCTTGAGACCAAGAGCCTGGGCGAACGAATCACGGAATAGCCGTTCTTCGTTCATGATCAGCATCGAGAACAGCCGGCAGAAGCCGTACTCGTAGAAGTCCCGTGCCTTGCGCTTCGCCGTCGAAGACACCCGCCCGTACAGCGTCCGCACCTCGTAGGCGGTGGCCCCGGAACTGATCGAGAGATCGTCGACACCGCCCAGAGCCGAGCGGATCATTTCCTGGTACTGCTGGGCGTAGCCCGTCAGATCACCCGGCACCGGATCAGGGCTGATGTACTGGACCCGATCGGCGTTGTCGACGTTGGCGATCAGGCGCGGGATGCGCAGTTCCCCATCGGCCCCCAGCAGGTTGGGATCGCTGGCGCGGCTGCTGCGGCGATTCAGGCCGGTGAAGCCACTGTTGGAAGCGATCGTCGCCCGCTGCGGCCGTCCGGCATCAGTGTCAGGCTCCAGCAGATCCGTCTTGGGCCGCGACGAGACCAGGGTGGGTGTGCCAAAGAAGCGCAGGTTCTTGCGGATGTTCCGCGTCATCCTGTCGTGCTCCAGGATGAAGCCGCTCAACCAATCGAACTCACCGTGGCCTGTGCCAGCGGTAAGACCCCTGTTGTTGAACACCTCGACAGCAGGGATGAACCCCATGCTGTTGACGTAGCTTTTGGTTTGATTGGCGATGCGTGAATACATCGCCGTATCGAACTGAGGCTGCTCGTTCGTGATTGTCTGCTCGATGCGATCAGCGAACACCCGCATCATCACCCAACGGGTAGCACCAGGGGTTGGACCGCCCATGGTGATGCTGTTGTTGGTGGAAGGGGAGGCGCCGAAGTCGTCCATCCCAAAGCCGGGCTGTACCCGAACCCTGAACGGATAGATGATCTGCACCTCCTCCAGATCGCCCTCTTCGTCGTAGTAGGTGCGGAACTGCTCGCGGGTGAAGTAGTGAAGCCGGTAGAGATCCTTCGACGGCCTTGCATACAGCAGGCCCCGACCATCGAGCAGGTAGGCGTCGATCATCGCCTCCAGTCGCCCGGACAGCTCGTTGTAGTCGACGAGACGCCGCAGGAACTCCCGGCGCTGGCCGTACTGATCCTGCTTGCAGAACCACTCGACGCCTTGGCGGACCATGAACAGGCGCATCTGCGCCAGGTGGGCCGGCACGATCATCGAGTCGGCGATGCCGCTCGAACGCCGGTCCCTGGCGTCGCTGATCAGCATCTGGAACCGCTGGGCGTCGAGAGACATCGGCCTGTCCTGCTCCGCTCAGGGTATGGACCCCAGCTTCCAGGCGCCCCCTGGGGTGCCCATCAGTCGTCGCCGCCCCACTCGTCCCAGGACGTCTGCAGCTGCCCAGCACCGATGACCGAGCGGATGCCCAGCACCATCGAGTCCGGGCAATCATCGTGATCGGCGTTGCCGTAGTTGAGCAGCTCGTTCCAGAACGGCTCCCAGTTGATGAAACGGTTCCAGATCACCCGGCCCGTCTGGAACAGGCCGAAGGTGCCCCGCAGGCGCGTGAGCTTATCGCCCCGCCAGGAGAGTTGCGGGCTGAAGGTGACGTTGTAGAGCCCCCTCTCTTCGTGCATGATCTTGATCGCATCCGCCTCCAGCGATTGCTGGTAGGAGATCGCCTCGATCTTGGCCCGCACACCCACATCAGTGGCGAACCACTTCTTCTTGGTGCCGCCATCTTCTTCTTCCATTTCGATGATGCCCCAATCGAGCAACATCTCGCAGAGCGCATCGATCTTCTCCAGGTTCCCCATCGCCCGCAATCGCCGGTAGTCGATCATCTCGACGCGATCATCAACCCGCCCCAGCAACAGGAACACGGTCCAGTCAGAACGCTCCTTGAGGGCCGACGAAAGATCGATGCCGACGCCGACCGCGTCGTAGGAGTTGCTGATGTCACCGAGCTTGAGCCAATCCTCAGGGAAGTCGATCTCCGATTGCGAAACCGGGCGGTTCTGGAACTGGTAAGAGAAGGAGATCGGCTCGTCCCGCCGCAGCTTCTGCAAGTGCTCCAGGGTGTACTGCTCTGGCCAGTAGCTGCGCTCGATGCCGTTGTGATCGCTGACGATTGCCTGCTGTGTCACCACCCGCCAGCCGTTCTTCTCGTTGAAGGTGGTGCCGTAGATGTCCGCCGCCGTGAAGCGAGTGCCCAGGGCAATGGCCCGGCCGCCTTCCAGCAGCGTCGGCCTGACCACCTCGTTCCAGTTGGTGATCAGCTTCTTGCGCATCGACGGGTTCTGGATCGACTCTGAACTCTTGATGACGTCATCGAGGATGATCAGCTGAGAACGGCGGCTGGTGATCGAGCCCGACAGGCCCTGGCCCACCAGCGTGTAGGGGTCGTCCGCATCGGCATCGATCTCGGCCACATCGAAATCAATCGACCAGAGTTCATCGGATTGCCGTGCCTTCGAGAGCGAAATCATCGGGAAGATTTCCCGATACTTCTGCGACGTGATGATCGTCTTGATCGTGTGACTTCTTGACCGGGCGATGTCAAGCGAGTAGCCCAGGTACAGCATCCGCAGCATCATCCGCTGCATGCCATGGATGCCGATCAGCCACGCCGGCAGCATCGCCAGGGTGGTGCTCTTGGCCGAACCCCTGGGAGCCAGGATCGCCAGGTTGGGCCCGGCGATCTTCAGCAGCTGAGAGCTGTCGGCACCGGTGACGATTTCGTCGTGCCACACCAGATGGTGGTTGGCGGGCGGCTTGTTGAAGACCGTGCAGAACGCCCCGAACTGCCGCCGTGCCAACCGGATCATCTCCGGCACTTCCAGCTCCTGGTGGATGGTGCCGGCCGCCAGGGCCTTCGCCCGGCTCAGGTGGGCAAGGGCCAGCTCCAATCAGACCCCGTCCGCCAGCTGATCGGCGCAATCCGTCCAAGAGCACCACCCTGGCGATTCCTTCAGCCGCGTCAGCGTGCTGTAGGTGACGGTGTCCCGATCCGCCCGTACCGAGAGTTCACTTCCTTCCTCAGGAATCAGCAGCCCATCGCGGGCACGCACTGGAAAACCCTTGTGGCGCAGCGTGTCGAACACCAGAGAGAAAGGATGCCCCCGGAATTGACGCAAGGCCACCACGCTGAACGTGTGAGACCTGACCTCAGTAGCCTTTCTCTTTGGGTCCACCTGGAATGAACATCAGTTCACTCCAGTGTATGGACTGCCTCAGGCCGCCTTGTGCCGCGCCTCGATGTCGGCCCAGCTGGCTTCGACAGTGGCTTCAATCGCGGGCCAGATCGTCTGATCCCGGCCGTACACCTTGCGCAGGTTCTTGGCCAGCACATCCATTCCCGCCAGCAGCAGGGAGCGGCGATCGTGCATCGACTGGATCTTGGCCATCGTCTCGACGTGGCCCCGCAGTTCCTTGGCCAGGTAGCTGATCTTGGTGGGCAGCTCGCTGATCCGAATCTGCGGCTTGCCGCCATCCTCCGGGTAGGCAGCAGCGCGCACCTGCTCCAGGTCTTCGGTGGTGCGCTGGATCTCGTTCTCCAGGATCGCCAGGTGGTTGGTGCGCTGGAAGCGGGCCATCACCCAGGCGTCCCATTCGTCGACCCCGATCGCCTCCATGCCCAGCAGGGAGGCGTAGAGGTAGGAGAGCACCGGCGAGCGTTCGGCCTGGGTGTACTGCAGCAGGGCCGCCTGGCGCCGGGGCGAGAGGCTGCGGATCCAGGCCTCGATCGGCTCCAGCCGCTGCAGCACCGGCGCGGCGGATTCCACCACCGCCAGGTCGACGGGCTCCATCGGATCCCCCGTCAACGGCGCAGGCCCGAGCGGGCCAGGGTGAAGTCACCCTGACGGCGATGGTCGAGGTTGCGGCGCTCCTCCTCGGCCGTGGTGCGGATCTGCTCGCGGCTTTCCTGGCCCACCACCCGCGTCTTGGCGATGTCGGACTGGGTTTCGGCGCCCAGGTAGTCCTTGCTCAAGGTGTTGGATTTCTCCATCCCTTCGAGCTTGAAGCCCTGCTCGGCCGCCATCAGATCCTTGGTGTTCTTGGCGTCGGCCTGCATCACTTTGGTTTGGCTGTCGGCGACCGAATCCATCAAGCCCTTGCTGAGTTCGTAGTCGACGAACTTGCTGGCGGTGGAGGATTGCAGGGCGTCCTTGTAGGTGCCGCGATCAGGGTTGGCCTGATCGTTGGTGACATTCCACTTCATCACGCCTTCGTAGGCGGCCTCCATCCAGGGGAACGAAACAGCCATCAGGAAGCACCTCCCATGAGACGAGAACCGGCTAGCATCAGCAGTTGACCAGGGCGCGAGGCGTTCTCCTGGTTCCACCGCCAGGCCTCCACGGCCGCTTGATGCTCAGCGGCGGCGGCACTCACCTCGTTCTGGTAAGCCGTTTGCCGGGCCTGGTTGGCGTTCGTCACCCGATCATCCATCATCTTGCTGTTGGCGAGCTGGTTGATGGACCTGTTCTGCTCCCTGTTGTCAGTCAGCTGCTGCTGGTTGGTGGTGTTCGTGCGGATGCTGTGCTGCTCCTCAGCCTCGACCCGCCGGTAACCCAGCGCCGTTTCTGCCTGCCGTGTCTCCCGATCCAGGGCCAGCCGGCCAGCCTGAATCCGCGCCATCAAGT
>Ga0169931_10005787_pt1 | contig 18774 bp, 13 predicted proteins | sample Kivu_15m_20L_FD_129675 | JGI IMG/M metagenome (GOLD analysis project Ga0169931, IMG submission 129675) | Freshwater microbial communities from Lake Kivu, Western Province, Rwanda to study Microbial Dark Matter (Phase II) - Kivu_15m_20L... | ecosystem: Environmental > Aquatic > Freshwater > Lake... | reverse complement strand
GTCTGCACTGCTCGCAAATCATCATAATTTAGGTAATTTAACAGTGATAATTGATAGAAATCGCATTCAGTCCCTAAGAGATACAGAAAATACACTCAAGCTAGAACCTTTTGCGGATAAATGGAAAGCCTTTGGTTGGAGTGTTTTTGAGATTGATGGCCACAATTATGTCGAGCTGGCTTCCAGGATTATGGAAAAAGACTCAAGACCAAAAGTGATAATTGCAAACACAGTTAAGGGCAAAGGAGTTTCCTTCATGGAGAACTCCGTACCTTGGCATTACAAATCGCCAAATGAACGAGAGTTACATCTGGCGATAGAACAGGTACTACGTTCAGAATGAGAGATATTTTTGTTCAAACACTACTTGAAGAAGCAAAACGAGATTCGAGTGTAATGCTTGTGACGGGCGATTTGGGTTTTGGCGTTCTCGAAAATTTCGAACGTGAGTTACCCAGTCAATTTCTCAATGCTGGAGTAGCGGAGCAATCTATGGTTGGGCTTGCGGCTGGGATTGCTTCAACCGGAAAGCGAGTCTTTGTCTACAGTATTGGAAACTTTCCAACATTTCGAGCTTTGGAACAAATACGTAATGATGTTTGCTACATGAATAATCCGGTAGTAATAGTGTCCGTTGGTTCAGGTTATTCCTACGGAAGTCAGGGCTATACCCACCACGCAATTGAAGATATTGCCGTGATGCGAGCACTCCCAAATATGAATGTAATTTCTCCAGCAGACCCAATCGAAACAGAAATTTTGACGAAATTCTTAGTAGGGGATCGAAGGCCCTCATACTTTCGATTGGGGAGAAGTGGAGAAAAGAATCTCAACTTGATTACTCCATTACTAAAGGACGGAAGGTTTAGCAAAATACGTAGCGGACGAGATGGGTCAATAATTTTTTCGGGATCGATTGGCGACATCGTTCTTGATGCTTGCCAATATCTTGACTCGAGAGGAATCAACATCAGCGTTTACTCGGTCCCTTTCTTGTCACAAATATCTCGAAATGATCTTGAAGCTTTAGATGGAACAAAACCAATAGTAGTTGTTGAAGAGCATTCTTTAAGAGGTGGATTGAGCAGCGCAATACTTGAGAGTATTGCCATAAATCAAATTGACTTGAAAATCGTTCCAGTCTATTCGCAGAACGAAAACTTAACTTTAATAGGTAGTCAAAGATTTCTAAGAGAACAAAATGGTTTAGGTATCGAAAAAATACTATGTCACTTCATTCCGAGATAAGGTGGAATATCGAAATCCAAATGCAAACCTTTGCGTGTTTTCAACTTCATACCTTGTTTCCCTGACATCCACTGAATCAAATGCAGTAAGCCGTCTTGAATACTTATGCTAGGAGACCAGCCATCAGCCGTAAGTCTCTCTATGGAGGGATTCATCAACATTACTTGATCATCTCGATAAGGTAGGGCACCGTAATTCAACAAGTGGCTTGATTTCATAATTTCTCCTATAATTTGGGTGACTTCGAAAATTTGAATCGTCGTCGAGTTAGCAATATTGACCAGACCACAAGTATCTTTAGCTTCGACTAAGTACCGAATTGATTCCGCTAAATCGACCGCATGCAAATAATTCCAATACTGATTTCCTTGAGTTAGTTTAACTTCTTGACCTCTTAGCAAACTCTTTATTGTTTTTGGTATTAACCATTCGTCCGAATCTAACGGTCCATAAGTAGAGAAGATGCGGCCCCACACGAATTGATTCCTTAAACTCAACTCTGATTTGAATGCTCTGAATACTGTTTTCTTGCAAATTCCGTATAATGTGGTGGGAGATCCAAATTCCTCTTCAATAATGTTACCGAGTTGTGGACCAACTTCCGCTTGGCTCCCTAATACAATTACCCGTCTAATATTTTGAAGTACATCTAATCTTTGAATATAGCGATGGACATTCTCAAATTGAATTTCTTCATTTCTGAAAACATTTCCTACTCCTTGCCAATCACAGAGAATTATGACGTCTATTGATAAACCCTCAATCTTTTCTCTAAACCTTCTTTCCTCGAATTGCACAATCTCCAAATTCGCAATTCCTTGCAAATTGAAGCAATTAGAGGTTGGACGAACGAGGCCAAATACTTTGTGTTGCTCGCTTAGAATTCGACAGATCCAAGAACCCAGGAAACCATTCGAACCACTGACCGCAATACGCATAATCTCAAACTATACGTGGAATGAAGTAGGAAAAGAATTACCAAATACCCTTCGAGTTACCGGTCAATCAAGTTCGACGAAACTTCCGGCATCTCCCAACCCTCCGGCACTCCACATCTTGCCGCACCAAAAAGAGGCTTTGATTCGAAGTACTTGGATTCAATTATCGACACCAATTTCAAACGATTCAGTTCAATCTGAGTTGGGACCTGAAACACCTTAAATAGTTGGTTCTCAGTGAGTAACTGAAATTCTACTGGCAGAGCATTAATCAAGCGTGAACTGCATCTTGTAGAGTAAACTATTGAAGAGATGTCGTATCTATCAAGAAATTCCAAGTGAGCATAGGAGAGTTGAGATCCAAAGAACAAAAACGAGTTTTGGAATTTTGTTGACCATGAGCTCATCATCTGAAAGTTTCCTGGCATAGAAAAATAGAATTGTGCATTGGTCAAGGCGCTAAGATATCCAAAATATTCACGTGTGTAGCCCTCGCTTGGGAAATAGAAGTCATTGGTTAATATATTGCCATTGCGCGGTAAGCTAGAAACAGCTCTTTTTGCATCATTTAAATCCGCAAAGTCATCAGTCAGTTGAGGTGTAAAAACTGAAAAAAAGAAAAATGCGAAAGACATAAATAGACTTAGTCCAGAGATTCCAAATACGGCAATTTGTCTCCACTTGAATACAGTCATAAACGTGTTCAAGATGACAAACAAATTGAAGAGTAAAATCGGGAGAAGTAATTGCTCATCATTTTTCGCAGATGATGTCGCGAATTCAGGCGTTAACCATCGTTCAACCATAATTTGAATCTGAACTATTTCAATAAATAGAAGAGAAGCTGTGTATAAAAATAAAGCGGATACAAGAATTCTAAAGCTATTTGATTTCCAAAAGTGTTGAGACGAAAGAGGTGTAACTCGATCGCGAAATAAAAAAATGGTCAATAAAAGTAATCCAAGAATTATCGGAGCAGAAGTAAGAAGCATTTTAATAAACGGAAGATCAATTGTTGCAAATGTAAAACTATATTTGATTGGAATTTGATTCTTCGAAGTGCTATTAAAGTTAAAAATGGAATAACTGATTATTATAAGAGACAACCTAACTAGGAGTACTTTTGAGTTCAATCTAGGTATAGAGATAAAGAGTAAAAGGAATATTAATGGAAAAAATTGAGGCTTTACTTCCAATAAGGCGAGCGAAACACTTATTGTTGAGAAGATAAGCAAATATGTCCGTCCTCGAATCATCAGATACCAGTAACATAAAAGCAGCAAGATTCCAATAATTGATGAAAACATCGTGTCAAAAGTCACGCTTGGTCGATTTACGATGTATGGAATGAAAATCCTGATATCTTCTTTAAATCTAGCAAAGGGCAGACTCAGCGCAATTAGAAATGCAAGGCGATTTCTAAGTTTGTCCTTTGTTAAAATATCTATCAGTCGAAGGCCAACCAGCATTAGTATCAGAAGGAATATCCCTTCCAGCCAGTAAATGGAGTTCAGTGGATCCGCATTGAGTTCTTTCTGTAGAGTCGCAAGTAAGAATGCTGGCCCCGTATGATAGTTGAGTGGTTCGTTAAGGATTCCCAAATTTTTATTTGCATCGCCATGAACGAAAATAGATCTTGCGTTTGACGCAAAAAAAAGATTATCAAGATCCCACACATAATTGGAACGCAACGGAGATAATCGAATTAGCGCTGGAGTGAATCCTTTCAAAGCGATTGCCAAGAGAAAGAAAACTTGGGCCAGTGTTTGAATCTTGTAACTCTTAAATTCTCTTCTGAGATTCTGAGTTTCAAAAATGAGAGTAATAATCGTCCCGAGAAGTATCAAGAAGAAGAGAGCGAGAATAGGAAGTCGTATTACCGCTAGGCCATAAAACTCGCCCAGTCCTAGGACCGAAAATAGGGCTAAAGTTAGCGCAGGAAGAGAATTTGAGTAACTACGCAGGCAAGAAGTTTTGTTAGACCTCAAAATATGCATAGTTCCCATAACTATACACGGGAAAGTAATGAAGATTGGTGACTTTGTTCGTGGGTGTTAAAGATTTTGGAATGATATGACTGTAAACTTGTGTTTGTATCATCAGGAGTTGGGTCGCGAACGGAGCGGATTTATGCCGAGAAAATATGATTATGTTCTGAGATTACTCGTCAAAAAACTAGAAAAATTGCCTCGAGAAACTAGGCAGTTCTTAAATAGGTTTATCGACCTGCTTTATTTTTCACGCACTATCCGAGAGAAGAAAAATTGTAAAAAGTTAGACTCTTCACCTTTATTTCTTGAATTCGAAATTAATAGGAGTGATGGATTTACCAAATTCTACTCAAATCCTTCAACAACAGATAAACTGATTAAGTTTGCACTCAATGAAAAGCGAATGCATTTAGAAGGCGAATCTCAAAAAGGAAACTCGAAAGATTATTTGCGTCAAATTTGGGATATGAGCAAGTTGGACAATAATTCATTGTTTATTTTAGAGTGGGCGTTGCAAGAATCAAATCTAAAGTCTATATCCAAGTATTTTGGTGGAAAAACTCCAATTCTCCACGAAGTATCAGTGTTCTACTCACCCGAATCTGTTGTAGGCGAATCTTCCAATTGGCAAGGAAGCCAACTCTTTCATATGGACGGTGGCGGAACTCAATGTGTAAAGCTATGGCTGCTTTGCCAAGAAGTTGATATAGAGCAAGGACCAACAGTAGTCGTTTCAGCGGATCAAAGTTCTAGATTGGCTAAGAAATTAAAATATAAGCCAGGAACTCGTATTGAAAATGATGAAACGCTTAGCAGTTTAGAAGAATTAAAGACGTTTTCTCTAATTGGCGAGAAAGGAACTTGGTACGCGACAGATACCGATAGAAGTTTCCACTACGGCTCTCGAACTACCGAACGCTCCTCGCGATTGGTCTTTATGTTTCATTACGTCGACAATAATTCGTCCTATTACATGCCGATACTTTCTAGGCATTACAAAAGACAATTGAAAGCTCTGCCTTCACTTGCAAGGGAAATTGCAGAAAAGAACTCATGTTCATTCGAAGCCATGAAGAATCGATTATTAGCCTGAGTCTTGACATCAAACATAAGGCAGTACTTCTCAACTCTTAGGTCCTTTGTATGTAGGTGTGGATGCAATACAAAGATACAGAGACGCACTTGGGCGAACAAATGGCATCTAGACTATCAGTGGACTGAGCGATCATGAACGCAGTGAGTCGATGTTGGATAGGAGGTCTGAGAACTCGTAAAGCGAAGATTGCGGGTTCGATTCCCGCAGGCAGCTCCACCTGCTACATATTGCCCGACAACATTTCAATCCAAAGTCTGTCATTGCTGTCATTTAATTGGATGAAACCTTAAATTAAGTAATATGCTTGTAAAAAGCCTTATTGGTTAGTCCTCCCGAAACGTATCTGCGGCTCACTTACAATCTAAGATCCTTTAATTCATTGAAAATTAGATGAGCAATTTGACTCAAAGCATGTAAAACTAATGCTCCAACCTCTTCTCGGGTTCATTCCCATGTCTGGCTCGGACTAATAGTACGAGTTCATTACTTTATGCCGCAAAGCGAACAATCCAAAAACTAGTTTCGTGCGGGAGAAATTTACTGAAGATCTTTTGTGACGATTTTCCTTAGGCTTTATCTGATTATAGTGTTGTGCTGTGCAAAGGCGCAACGACCTTGATGTGCTCCGGTCCATAGCGGTCACTGCTGTGGTCTTTTACCATGTTGGCATACCTAATTTCCAAAACGGGTTTATCGGTGTGGACATTTTTTTTGTTCTGAGTGGATTTCTAATTGTGAAATCCATACTTTTTAGGCAAGAAAAAGACAAATTCTCAATACGTGACTTTTTGGAAAGTAGGGCTCGACGCATCTTTCCCGCGCTTATACTCGTTCTAGCAATCAATATCCCAATTTTGTTTTACATTTTTTCACCTTTAGATTTCAGGCAAGTTATGGTGAGTTATTTGTCAATCGTGACTTTAGTCCCTAATCTCTATTTCTGGAGCCAGAGTGGATATTTCGATCCAAAGTCAGACCTGCAACCATTTCTTCACACATGGTCACTTGGAATAGAGATTCAATTCTATGTCTTAATTGGTATATTGATGGCAGTTTTGACGAAGTACTCCCAAGAGAAAAAGCTAGTACGCTGGCTAAAATCCATTTCCCTTGTTAGCTTTTTTGCATGTACGCTATTAGCAATCTATAAGCCAGGGATAAATTTCTATCTAATTCCTTCTAGACTTTGGGAATTTGCCTTAGGTGGTCTAGTAGCAACGCGTCTCCAAAAGCAGAGTTTTCCTAGGATGCCGAAATGGATCTTGATACGACTCAAGATTTTGGGACTGAGTCTAGTCATTTTCAGTATTGTATTTCCAATATCCATTAAATCCTGGCCAAATAGTTTCACGACTATTCCGGTGCTTGGCGCCTGCCTAGTGATAATTTCTGACGAGCAAACCAGGATTGCAAGTCGAATATTTGAGAATAGGTTTCTTATTCTCATTGGGAAGGTGAGTTTTGGTTGGTTTCTTTGGCACTGGCCCATCATTGTCTATTCAAACTATTTAACAGATTATCGGGTATCTCAAAGAACTTTAATACTAATTGCCTTTGTGACGCTCATAGTGGCAATGCTTCAATGGTATTATTTTGAGAGAAAGTACGTGACTATTGGTCGTATTACTAGCAAGCATTTTTTGAAAGTTACACTAATTTCCTTGATTGCACTCTCAGTTATAGGGACAAGTGCGGTAGTGCTTGAAGGGTATAAGCAAGCTTGGAAAATGATTCGAGTGTCCTCCTTTGAAAAGGGCACTACAAATGCATATTTGTCTCGTAGTTTGGAATCGAATATTGTAGTTCCAGATTCAGCTTGCAAATTCAACTTAGTAGAAATAAACAATCTCGAAAATGGTATATTCAAGAAATGTGCTAAAGAGCATGGTCCGGCCATACTAATTATTGGGGATTCCCACGGCATTGTTTTCTACGATATAGTCGAAAAATCCAAATTGCCTAAATTCGTGATAAATCTATCGCGTCCAGCTTCGAGGCCAAGCTCTGGTTTGGATGGTCAATATTCCGATGCCTTGAATTTGGTGTCAAACCACGGAGATAAGATTTCTAAGGTTCTTTTTTTGCAGAGTGGCTCTTACTTACTGGAAGATAAATTTGGCAGAGTTGATACAGTGGAATTGTTTCGCTCAGACGCAAAAATAAGTTTCTCGAAAAAAAACATTAGTGCGACAGTCAGATATCTTGAACTATTATCACAGTATGTTGAAGTTGTGTGGGTTGGTCCGTACGCACAAGGAAGGGTAAATGTAAATAACCCAAAAAACTGGTATCGTGCTAAGGCAATTTCCAATCACGTATTGGAAGAGTTTACAAGGTTGGATGCAAAATTAGAACAAAGTCTAAAGGCGAGTAAGGTCGAGTACGAGTCTAGCGTGGAAGAATTCAGATTTCAGAAAGATAGAATTCTAGTGAACGGCTGTATCGTCTGGAGGGACGAGGATCACTTTAGCGAATGTGGCCGATTAATGTTAGCTAGAGAAAAAATCCAGTTTCTATCTTCACTTCTTGAATTAGACGGACCTAGCGGTACTGATAGTAAGTGAATTACTTTCTATCTAGTTTGGAGTAGATATAAAGAATTAGAAGGCATTTGCCAGCTTACTTGTGGCTAACATTTGGATTCTCCAACAAGAAATCTTTGACCTTTGTACTTGGTAGTTTCAGGGTATTTGTGATTTTATTTAGTGGCGTCCAAGCAGTAAAGCATATATCCATAAAATTTCTAATTCGAATAGATGCGTTTAAAGTAAGATGGTAAAATATCAATGAGCAGAGAATCACAGCCAAGTGAAAAAAACTATCGATTTGATATTGTTTCTAGCTTAGAATTTGAAATGGGAGAGGGAGTAATTTGAACCAAAAAACAGAAAAGAGTTCTCGAATTACTAACTTTTCACGAAATTTTCATTTTCTACTTATCCGAAGCAACTACAAGCGAGAATGTTAATCGGCAAGGAAGTCAACTCTTTCACATGGATGGTGGAGGCACCCAGTGCGTAAAGCTGTGGTTATTGTGTCAGGATGTAAATACTGATCAAGGCCCAACGGTAGTTGTTTCTGCTGATTAAGGATCAAGGTTGGCAAGAAAACTGAAATATAGTCCAGGTACTCGCATCGAGAAAGACGAGATACTCGAGAGTTTAGAATCTCTTGAATCCTTCGCACTAGTAGGGCCAGAGGGAACTTGGTACGCAACAGATACTGATCGCAGCTTTCATTACGGATCTCGAACAACCGAGAAGTCCTCAAGATTAGTTATTATGTTTCACTATGTCGATAATGACTCTTCATATTATATGCCCATACTTTCAAAACATTATCGCCGCCAACTGAAGCGATTGCCAGAAGTTGCAAAAACTATTGCCGTGAAATCGAAAATTTCTTATGATTCGTTAAGATATAGATTGAATCCCTAAAGTTTAATTTTGCCCTTTACTCTAGGACTCCATTCGGATATCGCTTTGGCTGCATATGTGCCAGCTCTTCCATCTCCGTAGATACTGGAGCTTGGGTATCTACGTCCAATGTTCATATCTATTGCTTCTTTCAAGATCTCTACTGAAGGATTTAGAATATCAAAAACATTCGGACCTCTTTGTCTACAGTTTTGACGATCTCCTAAGTTTATTACCGGTAGTCCGATAAAAGAACTCTCACGAATTCCAAAACTTGAGTTACCTATCATGATGGAAGCATTGAAAGCTAGTTTCACAAACACGTCTGGAGAAGTGTTAATCAAAAAATGAACATTGGTCAGAAGGTTTGCCTCTCTAGCTCTTCTCAATCTCTTTGAAATCACACTGGTACCAAAGTCAGGATTTGGCCAGAACCAAAACCATTTCTTCAGAGATGCGGAGACGACCAATAAGATTGATTCAACCCATTTCTCATTGGAAAAGTCATCTAAAGTATCGGGATGAAACATAACTATTCCATATTCATCTCCAGGATTAATAATGGAACCAACACCTCGAATGTCCTCTAAATTCCAATTCTGGTTACTATCAATTACTTCTTTGACAATATCTATAGATGGGCATCCAACGACTCTTATATCTTCTTCTTTTTCGCCAATAGCTATGAGGTTGGCCTTGGTGAAACTGTTTGTGGTTAGGTGTAAATCCGCTAACTTGCTATTCGCGTCTCTAACTTTGTTATCAATCGAACCAGACGTCTCTCCACCCTGAAGATGAATGAGTGGGATTTGCATTAGTGCGGCAGTACTTGATACCCCTAATGTTTCAGTGCGATCTGCAATCACCAGGATGCAGTCAGGGCGAGCCTCTCCCCAATGACGCGCTAGCGCCTCTGCGCCATCGATACTGTTTAAGGCAATAGTTGCCAAATCATCAGAGTCCCTCAGCGTAGGAAATGTCTTGACAACCAAATTAACGGGGACTTGGTCGCTGATATCTCCATAACGTTTACTTACTGCTGGCCCTACAAGACTAATCCGACATTTATCCACGCCCGCAAGCTTGCTATATTCGTTTGCCAAGGAACGCACTCGAGCCCAACTTGGTCTAGCAGTGACAACAATTTCCAAGAGTGGAGGATTAAGAGTCACCATTCTTTACCTAATTCACTCTTACGCACAGATTCACCTTGCTTAACGTCGCAGTTTAAGACTTTCCCCAAGACTATTTCATATTCTCTTGCCTCAATCTCGGAATTCGGTTTTAAAAAAACTAAATCATTTAAAGACACTTTATGACCTCTTTGTAAGTTACTTTTCCAATAAGTTCCTTTACGAAAGATGTTTGCTGTATTAGATGAGGAATTGAACAATTCATCCCGAGTGGCCCCAGAACTTTTCAGCACATCCCACTCTTCGGAAATTCTTACCACCATTTCGATTTCCTCGGGAGTCAAGCTCGCCTGTGTGTCAGGTCCAAAAAAAAGTTTATGTGGCGTCATGTGCACTTCAATAGTTTTGATTCCCTTCGAATAAACTAATAAAGGAACCGAGACTCTACCTGAGTGGTCTGAATAACCAACATTCTTGGTTATTGAAGATAAGTCATTCAAAATATTTATAGAAATACTTTCTAGAGGGGCAGGATACATACTTACGCAATGTAGAACCGTAACTCTATCCCAGGCTTGTTTGTTTTCAAATCGCCTTTTTATCTCCAGCAATTCATCCCAAGATACTAATCCAGTTGACAACAGAATTGGAAGCTTTGAGTCAATCAGATAATCAAGCAAAGGATAATTTGTAGCTTCACCCGAACCCACTTTCCATCTTTTAATGCGCCCATCACTAAGAAGCCATTCCGCAGATTCTAAGCTAAAGGGTGAACAAAGAAATTCTAGTCCTACTGCTACTGTGTAGTCGATCAATCGTTTCCAATGATCAAAAGAGAAATTAACTCGTTGCCAATATTCAAATCTATTACTATCTTGAAGAGAAAATTTCTTTCGAAAAGGCTCTTTCACAGAACTCTCATGTTGTGCGAGATGCATCTGAAATTTAACTGTTTTGGCCCCTGATTTTGCTGCCATATCAACCATGCTTGTTGCTATCCCAAGGCTACCCTCATGGGCATTTCCAATTTCTACAATTAAGTCCAATGCCATGTTAGAGATGTTACACTACGGAGCGTTTGGAAAAGGCGGTGCAGTGGTTTTAGCAGTCGTACCAGCGCGGGGCGGATCCAAAGGTGTCAAAAACAAAAACTTGCGCAAAATTGGTCACAAAAGCCTTGTGAAAATCGCATGCGATTACGCTGCTTCTGAGCCTGAAATCAGTAGAACAATAGTATCGACAGATTCATACGAAGTCGCTAGAGAGTTCGCCAAAGAAGAGACATTTGAGGAGTTCGCCTCACTTGCCAATGGAAAAATTCTAATGACGGAAAATGGAGTTTATTTGCATAAGCGAAAAGCTGAACATGCAGGCGATTACTCCTCAACAATCGAATTAGTCCTAGATATTCTTTTGGACAAGAGTCTTACAGAGTTTGAATCTCTGCTGTTGTTGCAACCCACTTCTCCATTTCGAAAACCTGGAGAAGTGAAAAATGTGATTGAAGTCATGTCTCTAACTAGCACCAATGCATGTGTATCAGCAAAACTATTTAATAGTCCGCATCCGCAAAAGTCATTTTACCTCGATTCCGATGGGATATTGGAAGCGGACAAATTTCAGTTTCTCTCAGTTCCAAGGCAAAAGCTGCAAGACATGTATGTTTTTGATGGAGCTTTTTACCTGTCAAGAGTCGAATCAATTCGTAAGAATAGGTCATTGCTGGCTCCAAGAACATCTATTTATTTGAGGGAAGGCGTTAGGACTTTAAATATCGATAACGAGGAGGACATGAAGATAGCTGTTGCAGTAGCTAGAGATTTTATGGATCACAGCAGTGACTAAATGCTGGTGTCATATTTTTTATTGGACTTAGGTTGACTAAGTGGAGATTCCCCAACAGTAAAACATCCTAAATCTTGTAAACAGTGCGTGGTGACTGGCTTCAAGTTCAAGCCCAAATGCCTCCAAGACTCCTAAACATAAATCTCAGAGCGATAAACGCCTTCGTAGTCCAAAGAGACTCGGTGCCAAACTTCTCAAATATTGAACTTGTTTTTCGAATATGCCATTATGAATGACTTGTTTATCCCCATTAACGAAGCCCCATTTGTGGGCAGAATAGACTAGCGTGCATGGAGTTCCACTATTTGCCATGAAATTGGCGTACTGGTCTACAACCCTTGCCGCTAAAGAAAGATTGAGTTCTGATTTCAATGCAACTTGAATCTCCTCTCGATTCCAACATCTTAAAGCAGCGTCCCAAGACCACTTTGCAGTTGCAAGTGCAAATGTGGGCTTACCTAGAGCAAGAGATTCAAATCCAATACTGGATTTCCAAACAAATACTGCCCGTGAACTAATGATGCTAGATAAATTATTGAATTTTTGTGCAGGCTCAAAATATTTGACTTTGTTAGTGTCAAATCCTGAAATTGTCGAAATCCATTTTTGATTTTCTCTATCAACGCCATCTAAGCCTACTGAATTGGGATGTCTGCGAATGGCGAGCTTTAATCCAAGCTTAAGAACTTCTATTGCTAAATCCTTCACAGCCTCATACTGGTTAGTGTAACCGACGTTATAGTTGTATTCATCGAAAGGCGAGAATTCGGTTGAACTGGAAGTAAAGTAAAGTACGGTAGTTCCATCTACAAATTCATCAACTGGAAAATCTCTAGGCGTTTCCTTATTCCACAGATCACCAAAGTATGGGTCAATCCCCTTGAGCTTTGAACTTGTATAGTCGATTCTGGAAGTGGTGGAATCTGAATCAGTTATGTTTAGAGCTGAATCAGAGAAGTCTTCAATTATCTGCCACCAATTAGGGTGATAGTGTGGAGAATGCTCAAATACTTGGTACTTTGAGTTGTTTGAGCCCTTTTCAACTATTAGTACTTTTAGTCCATACTCTTTGGCTATCTTAATGAAAGTCGCTTCAAGAGGTTCTCGACCATTAAAAACTACAATTCTGGAAAACCTAGAACCTACTTTGGACAAAAAATGGTGGAAGTCAATTGAAGCTCTTTTCGAAACTAAGTAGTGTCTTGAGAACTCAAAAAAAGGCGTATCAGCCAAATTAAAATCTCGATCCCCCATGAACGCAGCCAGCCGACAAAGCAATATATCGGTGAGCCCAGTGTCAGATTTCTTTTCATGAATCTGCATGCCTGCACAAAATTTATGGTAGTCAATAGGAAGTGAAATTAAAGCTAGAAGAAGCGATCGCAGACTACCCAAGCGAACCTCAAGAAAATTCTTCTTTGCTGCAACAGACTTCTGAAAAATTCTTCGCTGCCTTGTTATAGGTCTCGGGCTCTGCAGTCTGGATGCATCAACTAAGGTCGCGAGACCAATTTCTTGAAAGGCAAAATCAAGGAGAAACGCGAAACCCTTTGCCTTAAAAGGAATGATAACTAATGTTACATCTTCATTGATCGACAATGTGACTCCCTGTTTTGGAGATAGCGTCACGTAATCTTCTTGCCGTAAATCGTTGCGCTTTTTCAAAAGCATCACTACACATGCCACCAATATGAGGAGTTACCACAACGTTAAATCCAGAACTTTGAAGCGACTGAAGTCGTGATATACCTTTTCCATTCGTTTCTTCTTTTGCTAGTACATCTATTCCAGCACCAAAAATATCCCCTGCTTCAATTAGGTCTGCGAGAGCATCTTCATCTAGAAGGGAACCCCTTGAAACGTTCACGACAACTGAATGTCGTTTAAGAAGTTGCAGATTCTTCCTGTCAAGAATGGGATATTGAGCAGCTCTCTGGCTTTCATGTGACGCGACTAAAAAAATTATGTCCGAGAGTCGGCATAGCTCCTCCAATGATTTACATTCATAAACAGAATCAGACTTGCCTAACTCAGGATTCTCAATGTAGGGGTCAAAATACAAAGTCCTCATGTCAAACCCGCGAGCATAAGAGCTCAACATTCTCCCAAGTCGACCAAAACCTATAAGCCCAACACTTAGGTGTTTGAGCTGAAGTCCAGCAAACTCACTACGCACCGAAACATCATCGCTGTATCTAAGTGAAGCCTGTGCAATTCTTCGCCAAACCATTAAGGCAAGGCCCCAAGCAAGTTCAGCAGTAGAAGTAATCTCTTTCAGAAATTCCGATTCTCCTTTTAAGGAGATTACTTGCAAATTCTTCATTTGCGAGTTCGATAAGTGAAGGTGCGTAAGCCCCGTTGTTGGCGAGGCCAAATACTTTAAATTAGTGAATCGGCTCAATAAAGATGAGTCAATTCGTGTCGTCATATCAACCCATATGCATTCCACTGCTTCAAAATCCAGATTGGGATTTGACAAATCGCAGAATTCAATTGGGATTGATAACTCCTGAGAGATGTACCCTTCAATCTCTGCTTGTCGCTTTAGGGCGACGACAAAGTGCCTAGTTGGAATCATGGAGTAGAGACTACAATATAGTGCAACATTGCGTTTTTAGGAGGTCATGGTGTCTAAAGCAGGAATAGTTTTCTATGCACCTTCACAGTTAAACTCATTCGCAAAGAGCAATGTACTGAAAAAGCTAAAAGAGAATTATGATCTAAGAATTTTTTCAACTCGTATACCAATAGCCGATTCCCTGGAGAAGGACTACAGAGAAATTGTTGAGCTAATCACTATCCCAGAAATGGTTCGCAAAGTTTCTGGCTTTGTGCAAATGGTAAGTTTATGGAGATTTCGGGATAGATCTATGAATCATCTAGTGCGAGCAATGGCAAGTTTTGGGACAAAAAAAGAACAAGATTCGTGGAAGTGTGTCGTTGTTTCAGAAATGAAGATTTCGTATTGGAAGCGGCTCACTGTTCGATTCGCGAGTCTCACCCTTGTATTTGTCTGCTTGCGCTTGCTCGAGCGATTACTTTTGGAGTTCTTTGCTGCAAAGAAATTCAAGTTATATTTCAAAGGAGTACGTGCACTTTTATTACCCTTCAGCGGACACATTGGTGCGGACTTCGGTAATTTAGTTTGGGTGGCAAGGAGATTAAGTATCCCTGTAATAGGCTTACAAGAAAACTGGGACAACTTAGCAACAAAAACATTCATCCTAGAGGAACCTGATTATTTTCTTGTATGGGGAGATCAAAGTGCCGGTCATATACGAAGTGTTCATCGACTCTTTGACGTGAAAGTTTCTGTTGTCGGAAGCCCAAGATTTTCTCCTTATTTTCAGGATAGAAGAGCAATTCCGGCTGTTTCAACTGAGAGCGGCAAAAGAGTTGACTTACGGGACAGGCAATTCATTCTTGTTGCGGGTACTGGGGATGGAATAGACGATGTGATGTTAGTAAGACTGGTGGCAAATGCATTTTCACCCAAAGTAAGAAAGAGGATTTCTGCGAACTTAACGATTGTTTATCGACCGCACCCCATGACGCGCACTGCAGTCGACTACACCACCTTGTTGCATGAATTTCCAAGTATGTTGATTGACGCTGGCCCAGAATCAAGAAGTTTCGGTCACCACAACGCCCTAGTAAAAAGTGCAGCACTAGTGATCAATCACTTTTCAACGCTAACTGTGGAGTCTTTGTTGTGCGGAACCCCCGTCATGGTTCCTCTTTTCTTGGGCAGATCTGAGGCAAGATATAGATATGAGCATATCTTGAACGAATGGCATCATATGATGGGGGTGGGTTTGATTTCTCGGATTAAGACTCCTCGCACTCCTGAGGAATTTACAGAACATTTGATTGAGGCCTTGCAGGAAGATGCATCGGAGGTTGGGCCGGACATTAATCTAGACTGGATATGTAAGAAGAGTGATTACGTTGAAGAGGTTTCAAGGTTCATTAATTTGAATCTTTAGCCTTTGAAACGGAGCAACGCGTTTTCGTAAATACCAATAATTGATTTTGTCATGGCTTCTGAGTCAAACAATTTCTTTTTCAACTCCATTTGTTCAAGTAATTCACTCACATGTCCTGAAGCGTAAAGCAGAGTTTTGCAAAGACTCTCTGGACTTTTAACCATGAAGAGACCCTTGTAGTCTGTCCCCAGGATTTCCTCCAAAGTTGTAATGTTTGAACATACGATTGGCACTCCAGCATCAATTGCCTCAAGAATCACCATGCCAAAACCTTCATAGATACTGGAGAGAATAAAGAAATCTGAGTCCATAAGGTATTCGAATACGTTGTCAACTTTGCCTAACCAAAGAATAGAGTGACTAACACCCAAGGACTTTGCCAAACTTTTAAGCTCCGCCTCAAGAGGGCCTTCACCTAAAATGGTCAATCTAAAATTCAGATTTCGCTTGTGCAGCATGGACATAGCAACTATTAGAGTTTCATAGTCTTTTTGGGGGACTAATCGGCCGATAGCAATAAATCGCATCGGACCAATTTGATCTGGCTTCTTCACAGCTTTTTTACGACAGAACTCGTATCCGTAGTGGACAGTAGAGAATGTATACCCAGGTACAGATTCATCAGAACTTTCTATAAACTGATTTACACCAGACGAAATGGCGATACGCCCACTGGACTTCCTTACAACGAACCGTGATAATCTTCTTGATAACCACGCCGGACCTTTTGGCATGAATCTCTCCGCGTTATGCCTGGAGATAATTAGAGGAAGTTTGTGAATGGCAAAACTTGCAATGAGTTCTGCTCTGGGCAAATGAGCATGTAGTGCATCAGCATTGGAATGTTTTAGAATTGACCTTAATCCCAAAATCTGCTTTAAGGGATTACCAACGAGTCTAGTAACCTTTACTCCCATTGATTCAAACTCTCTCACCAATGATGGGAATCCTTTTAGATAAACCACCTGAACTTTTAGGCCAAGCTTTCTCTGTTCTCGAGCAAGGATTACCAATTGATTCTCAGCACCTCCTCTTTCGATGGTGGTTATGAGATGAATAATTTGTTTCATTTTCTAAAATTAGCTAACTAGCAAACTTCCGATTTGTTTGGCCCATTGGTTAAGACTATGACGCTCCAGTGCTAAGTTGCGGCGTCTATCTAGTTCTCCCTGGAGATCTTCTTGGCTAAGCTTGAAAATTGATTCAAGTTCCGTCACAAGAGTTACAGGAGAATTTCCCCAACTACCAAAATCGCGAATGTATTCCTTGTTCAGCGTAGCAACAGGCAGTCCAGCGAGTGTAGCTTCCACAATTGTCTTGTCTAGGGAGCCTTCAAAAGCATGCACGAATACACCATTTTCTTTGTAGAGTGATGAAAGGCTACTTCTGGGAACAGCCGGCAGAATTGTCAAAAGTTTCTCTTTTATTGCCTTTGAGTATTTTGCTTTGATGTCAGATTCATAGTCAAATCCACTCTCAGTCGTAGGAGAGCCATACAAACTTAATTTAGTTTCTGGAAAACTAGAATTTATTTCTAGGAAAGATTCAATCAAAGCTTCGATATGTTTCGAGGGGTCAAATCGACCAACATGAATAATGCGATAACGGAAACGTGGATCCAGAGTATGTTGTTTAAAGAGAGTTTCATCAACCATTTGTCCAACTAGTCTAATCTTATTTCCACGCAGAGGCATGGAACCCGAAGTGCTACTGCAAATAAATTTCATGAATGGTTTTACGAAAAGTAACCGAAGTGGCTTGCTGGCATGTGCGTACCAGAGAAACTGAGGTATCTTTTTGCTCCACAAGAATGGACTTAGGATGGCGGCATGTGTTTCAGTCATAAAATAGAATACGACGTCGATTCTCTGTTTGTTTATTAAACCTAATGTCTCTCGAAACAGATTGATGGCATTCCTGAAGGTTCTATTCTGACTCCACGGAACTTCGAGAACTTTTATTTTCTTGTTAAGTTGTGGTATTTCGTGAGTCCAAAGCGTTGTGGATTTCTTTATTGTTGGAACTACCACAGTGACTTCTTCAAAGTTGGTTGCAATTCTGTCAATTACAGGTAATTGATGAGAAAAAACTTGATTGGAGGAGTCAGCCGAATAGGCATACACCAAGAGATTCTTCATGACCTGCTACTCTATAGGTGTGGCTGCAAGAATTTGTGAAAAGAATCGTTGTTTGACATGAAAGAAGCCTTTCTTAAGAGTTGGCGTCTATTGGAGCCTTCTGCCAAAAGAAAGATTCTTCTAACTTCATTTATAACGATTTCGCTCTCAGCCCTGGACTTTGTGGCTGTTGCTCTTATCGGTCTTGTGGGTGCCTTGGCGATTCGCGGCATACAAAGCCAAGGAATAGGTGACAGAACCAATCAAGTACTTTCTCTTGTGGGGTTGGAGGATCAATCGCTTGCTACCCAAATAGTTTCATTGGGTATGGCGGCATTTCTTTTGCTAGTGTTAAAGTCGTTTTTAGTCTATTACTTTACCCGTCGCATCTTCCTATTTATGAGCAATCAGTCTACAAAGCTTTCAGAAATACTTCTGAATTCTACCCTAAGCCAACCAATTGATTTTGTACAACGAAGAAGCAGTCAAGAATACATTTATCATGTCAATAGCGGATCGGGGCATCTGATGATGGGTGTTATCGGCACTGGGTTTGCAATTGTTTCTGATTTAGCTTTGTTTTCGTTCTTGGTATTACTCTTACTTATAGCGGACTTCAAATCTGCCATTATAACTACCGTAATGTTTTTAGCCATAGGTTTTGGTTTGAATCTAGTTATGCAGAAGCGAGCGATTAATTTGGGGATTAAGGCACGAAGCTCGTTAATAAGTATTAACGAGGCGATCACAGAGCTATTCACTTCTCTACGAGAGATAAGAACTAGGAACACTAGAGAAATCTACAAATCAAGAATTGCTCAGGGTAGATCAAAAATAATTGGTGTTGCGGCAGATCAAAAAATGATGCCGCTATTCAGTAAGTATTTGATTGAAGTATCTGTCTTTAGTATGTTTCTTATAATTGCTGCTCTTCAATTCACTTTAAATGACACATCAAGGGCGGTTGGAAATTTGGCGCTTTTTCTAGCGGCCAGCACCAGAAT
>Ga0169931_10005786_pt1 | contig 18775 bp, 17 predicted proteins | sample Kivu_15m_20L_FD_129675 | JGI IMG/M metagenome (GOLD analysis project Ga0169931, IMG submission 129675) | Freshwater microbial communities from Lake Kivu, Western Province, Rwanda to study Microbial Dark Matter (Phase II) - Kivu_15m_20L... | ecosystem: Environmental > Aquatic > Freshwater > Lake... | reverse complement strand
ATGGACAGATTATGTTTGATATCCGTAGTGTTTTTGTAATACAATACAGTATTTTTGTTTTGTTTTTTACAATACAGCATTGAGAATTGAAATTACTTGAAGAACATCATGATTGAAGTTACAGATGTGTCGAATACTGATGATGTAAATAACTTCATTGTTTCGCCGAAGATGGCGTTTCCGCAAACTTCCAGCAATCAGCAGGAAGCGAACATCATTTTGCGATACGCAGCACATCGGCACATCGTGCTATGTATCACGACGAACGCCGATTTCGTGCAGAAAAATCGCACGTAACACGGAATTCACGAATTCACAGATTGACACTGCGTTCGACACCTCTCGAAATATGAATTCGTGTAAAAACATGATCAAATAAATAAACGATTTATGAAGCCAACAACAGTATGACTAATCTTTAAATTTGTAGTCAGCAGTCCTATTTTTCTATTTCAGTATCGTATAATGAGATGAGAGACATCGTTACTGTATATTCTAGAGAGAACAGATATATGAAAAGCATTCCCCTTTACAGAGACTCATAGCAATATGCTTCCGGGGCCTTTTCATCATTCAAACTAAAAACTATAAATCGGCTTAATAAAACAAAGTATATTACTACTGAACAAGGAATATTCACAAGAAATGATTCATTCGGAAAAAAAGTGTGAACTTTATAAAAAGATCTTTGGGCGTTGAGTGAGTCAAAACTATTAGAGACAAATCATCTTTTAGTATCCTCCGCCACCACCACCATCTCCACCGCCGTAATCTCCACCTCCACCACCGCCGCCGTAATCTCCACCACCACCACCACCACCACCGCCGCCATCATGATACCCATGATCTCCATAGTCATTATTAGCAGCACCTAATAAGTATCCTGCTGTTCCAGCCAAGGCCACACCTCCAATTAAAGCACCAGCCCCCATTCCAGGTCTTTGAGGAGGTGGATAGTAGTTGTTATTGTATCCTCCACCAAACGGGGGTTGGTTATATCCTCCTTGATTGAATCCTTGATTTCCATACATGCCTCCAGGGTTGCCATACATTCCTCCAGGGTTGCCGTACATTCCGCCTTGATTTCCATACATACCCCCTGGGTTACCGTACATTTCACCCGGAGAAGGCCGATTATAACTACTATTCGTACTAGCAGTAGTATTGACAGGAACAGCTGAAACGATAGGTATTGTTGCAGGTGCCTTGACAGGAACTGTGACATAAAATTGTGTAACCCCCGGTGGTACTTGTGCATGCATCCTTTGACCATCCGGAGCTTGGACTTCAATCGTTTGTCCAGCCTGTACACCAGGCGGTATATTCACCAATACCATTTGTGGTGCTGGTTGTTGTCGTACTGGTTGTGCAGTCACAATAGGAATATTAGGATTCATGATATCGGAAATATAGGGAATTATGATCGATTATTACTGTATATATTTACATATAAAGAACGTCGTATAGCCCCCTACCGTACATGAGCTACATACGCCAGTTCGCGACAGCCCTCCTCGCTCGTCGGCGATCGTCGTCGCCCTCGATCGATCGCTATAAAAATTACTGTAATAATTCCTTTTAATTGATCTATAAAATATATAATGACAAGTCTTCCTAATAGACTATTAACTGCTGCTATTACTTCTGATGATACTGCTGACAATAATAATAATGAACCATATATTCCTGAATATGAATTGGAAAGTGTGACATTTGTGATTCCCAACACTAACAATAATAATGACAATAATACTAAGAAGATTGGTAGTGTTGCTGTTACCTTTGAAGTATATACCATCGTACCACCTCCAATCGAATACATGTCTACACTGTATAACAATCATACAGAAATTAGTGGACGTAAATTATGGTGTGGAAGTATTTTGTTAAGTCAATATATTCTCCATCGTCATAGAACAACATCAACAAGTGATTTTCACAACAAACGGTATGTCTGAATGCATGTGCATGCATGCACGTTTTTATAATTGTCTTTTTTTTAATAAAAAAAATCAGAATATTGGAATTAGGAAGTGGGACGGGTATCGTAGGTATAGTTCTGGCATATATATCATCCATCCGTCCCTCAGATCAAAGACGACCTTCCTGTCTCATATTGACAGATGGAGAACCCACGAGTGTTGAATTGATGAAACAAAATATTTTACATGCTCAGAATAAGAATCCACAACAACATTGTTATGCTTCTTGCGTGGATACTATCTTATTTACAACCTGTATGAAATGGGGTGATACGGATGAACAACAAAATCTACGGTTTCAACAAGAATGTTTTACACAGTTTCCACATCTATTCAATAGCCTTAGTAGTACTAGTACTGATGATTCAAAGAAGAAGGATATTGAATTTGATTATATACTTGCGGGAGATGTTTTATATAAGGAAGAATTACCAACACTCTTTTTTCAAACGGTACATAAATACTTGACTCGAAACTACTATACGAAGATGGAAGAAGAGGATGACGAGGAGGATGAAAACCGAACAACAAAAGAAAGAAGAGGAGAAGGATATCTTTTATTATGTCATGTTCCAAGAGCTAGTGTGACTCATGATTTTGTTTTGAAGGTTGCTATGGAATATGGTTTTCATGTCATGGAAACAATTGATATATCTTCATTTCCTTTTACAATACCGGATTCATGTCCTTTTGAGGATGCACAGCGTGCATGTATATATAAAATGTATTTAAAGGAATAAACGAAAGATACAGGAGTACTTGATGTAGTCAACAAAATCATTATCATGAATGTATCTGTTTCTGAACACTAACCATAAATTCTTGGATCTAGTATACAGAAACTACAAAATAACACAAGTGAAAATATCCAAGATAAGATACTACACTTCTTTTCACATCGATTCATGCATCAAGAACATCTCTATGCTTCAAGAGGTTTGGGGGTTATTACAGGTGCTTATAACACCATTATATCGTACATTTCATCATGGATGGACAATATATCCTTGGAATGTATTGGTTGAATGTAGTGAAACGAAAAGAAGAATGAAAGAAACAGTAGAGCCATAATACGTTGATGTTGTTCAATTATGTTACTGGTAAAACGTCTGTTTGTACGAAAGAGGTAACGACCCCCCATCACCAAATGTCCTCTAAGTCATACAATTCGTTTTCTTCAATGCTCTGGAGAAGTCGTTTATATTGAAATATATGCCTTTTAATAGAGTTTTAAGAAGATGATCTTTGTACGATTACCGTCAAGACGAGCATTTTCATAATTTCATCGTCATGAGGATCATGAAAGTATCCAAATGAGAAAAGAATATAGAGATCAGCAATATAGGTATAAATGAGAAGATGCGATACATGCTTTTCATATCGATTCACACAATATCCACATAATCTTTCTTTCTTTCTTACATATCCTCTGTACACGTATTTCTTGTTAACATTCTAGCCATCCAATACAAATAATGGAGGCATATTACTGACTCTGGAATACATATTATCACGATCTTCCATTTTTTTCGAACAGGAGATTTCAAAATCATATAATACAGGTGGGATATGATCTAAATCAGGATGATTGGCTAAATCTATAATTTTCATCATAGCAGCACGAAGCATCCCATCCGACATGTCTTGCAATCTTTGTCTTTCTAGAATTGATGTTGAATCATCAAAAAGGGGACGAGGTGTATTATTGACAACGACACGTATATGCCATTGTTCAAATCTTTGATATAGTACAAATAGTGTAAAGGTATCATGAATATAGATATATATATATAGGAATATGAAATGATATAACATAAACATAAAGTCAAAACTATGAAGGAAAAAAATAACATGATTCTTACATAATCTTTTCTTCATTAGAAAGAAACCCAAATAATTGTCGTGTAGTTCGTCTTTCTAAAAAGGAAAGAGTTAGACATCCCTTTTTTTAAAAATAAAATTGAAGAAAATGAATCATTCCATAATGTGAGTATTATGAAAAAGTAAAAAAAACTAATTTGAAATCATACATTATTTAATATACCGTACACTTAAAAGTTCTGGACCAATTTGAGATAAGGATCGTAAAAAGACATCAATGGCTTGATCGACACGTGTATCCATGTCGCATATAGAATTCGGTTGTTGTATGGTAGATTTATGAAGAGATGGCGTTGTTGAAGTAGAATCCGAAGAACTAACAATATTGGTTGCAGAGGAGTCTATAAGCGTGGATGGATATGTTAGGGATGCAAAGGGGATGGAGCAAGGTTTATTATTTATACATGTTGTTGCAATACGAGTGTATGTCAATCCACGAAAGCCTTCACAGGGTACATCTTGAGGTTCTACAGGTCCTGGAGAACGTATACTAATTCAAAAAGAATCAAAGAATAAGAGATTGAGAGATACATAACATATAGTGCAATCATTTTCCAAATTTCACGTAACGTACAATAGAATCGTATGCAGAAGACATTGTAAGGCCTCTCGAACATGACACGTTGGTAATTCTAACTCCGGTAAATACTGTTCACGAATGTTCATGGCGACACTTTTTGTTGTTGGAGGACGATGATATATGTAAATAGGTTTATAGGGTTATATAGGTATATTATGATGATGAATCTCACAGCGCAACAAAAGCGCAAGCGCGAAACTATATATTACATTTGGCGATATCGAGCGTCGTGATCATCAATCAGCTTTAACATCTCCATGAAAACCATCACCCAAACCCCATCTTTTGTGTTCATCCTACCGTGCACTAGAACAAAGCATTTTATATGAGAACTGGAACATGAGTCCCAGGATACTTGTCAATGTAAACAAACATCGGATAATAGTATTCACTCTAAGTTGTATATGTGTAATTATTCTACGCAATAAAGGATTCACCATGAGAATGTTGTCATTATCAATATCAAGCAGGGGAGGGGGTTTGTCTGAATCATCCTCCAAGATTACAGGAAATATTATTACTAGTGATCAAAATTTAACAATTACAGCTTTTGACAATTTTACTAAGAGTGGTGTTATTCCTACCTTACCGCAACTGGATCTTGTAATCTTACTACGTGGTGAGCTAGGAAACAACATGTTTAAGATTGCCTATGGGAAGATAATACAACTCTATGCATTGGATGAGGGGATGTTTAATTTCACCTTAAGATTTGTTAGTGAGGGATTCATTAAAAGTGAATCAGCACGGAGAGACTTGGAACTATGCTTCTCCAAACACTTTTCATCTCAACAAGTGAATCTTGCTGAATGGACAGTCAACTCTGTAGAATGGATGGACATTGTTACCCAACAGTCTACCTTACTACAAAGGTATATTATAGAAAAAGGTAGGACAAATATCACACAGTATTTGTTAGACTTTACTACAATCAAAGCGAGATCCCTGGCGAATATCCGAACTCATCTAGAAGAATTACTAGAGATCCTTCCACTGATGAGTCAGCAGAAGGATCTCCACGATACTCACTATGGTGACCATTTTTCTGCAATTAAGATGCATTACAATTTATCCTTTCCCTATGTGATCGCTGACGGATGGGTCCGACCATCACTTTTGGATCGATATTGGGATGAATTATCTGAGCTTTTTACTTTCACGAATACCGATCCACAGTGTTGTAACATCAGTGTTCAACCAGAGGTAGAGGAGACAGTGCTGCACATACGGGGCTTTCATGTGGAAATCCCCAAGCACTATCACAATGGATACCGTGAGTTAGATCCAAATCAAATATCGAAGGAGCTCCTCGATCATTTAAGGCCTGGTGATAAGGTAGCCATTATCAGTCGATTTGATCAAGAACAGTTAGCTAACTACACAGGAGTTTTGCTTGAACGTGGTCTACAGGTACGATTTATTCCTCCTCTCTCTGGTATACAGGGGTTCTGTTTTCTAAAGTCTACCTACAAGGAACTTTTCGGTACCATACGGTCAACGTACTTCCGTATGGCATCGATGCTTAGTGACGTAGTGTCTAACGTTACTACCTATTGTATCCTTAATGATGTGTATCATTGCGACTCTCGTATTCGGGAAGCGCAATTCACTAACAAGAAACTCCATAGGATCAACTGGCATTACCCAATCTTTCCAAAAAATATCACTGAGTAATGCGAATACTATGTTTACTAATGTAATTCTATTTTTTTCATAACTTCATGAGAGTCTATGGCCACCTCTATTGATGTACCGTAATTACAGCTCTACTCCTTACTAGATGTTGAATCGATTGCGAAGAGGGATTTTCCTATTGACACATAGTGCCTCCATTTCATGACTGTGTAGAGAGATCAAAAAGCCTAAAGTACATGAAATCTTGGGGTGAGATCTTTTGAATTTCTAAACCTGTCGTTCAAAAAGTTTTCAACGAATCAAAGATAGTAAATAGACTTAAGGAGAAATAATGTTTTTATGGTAATGATTATTAATTGGTTCAGTTCATGTTCTGAGTATTTTTAAGCTTTTAGGATTTGTAAATAGGACAATACAGATGAAGAAAGGTTTCGGTGTATCTGAGCAACAAAGCATATAAAACAACACACCGCTATTATTGTATAGAAACTGTAAATGGATAGGATATGAGTTCACATGTTCACATTGGATTTCCTGTACTGCGTAAACGTACGTACGATTCAAAAACTGTACGTGGGACTTTATACTGACTGCAGTTATGTAGCCTTTTTGTTTCCCCTTATCAAAAGTCGGCAACGATCATAAAATCAAACCAACCTCTTCACTCGTCGTCGTCACATGTTCGTATCAATAAAGAAAACGTAGAATCCAATACCACTAAACATCTTTCAGATACATATATTCCGTATTTCATCATTGTTTTCACCATTAGCATTTCAACCATCAACATCAACACAATGCCCTCTTTTGCAAACACTCCTATCGATCTCGGTGTATTGCCAATGGATATTCGTATTCACATGTATGAATTTGCAGATTTACAAACGGCAACGAAATGGGATGATACTTTACTTCCATGGGAACGTGTACTGATCATGGCAAGTATGATTCATGATACTGAAACGTTAGAATTAATCTATCATCAAAGACCGGGGGGAGATGAACCATGGCAGCATTTGTCTTCCTATACTGCATTTACGGGGAATCTCAAGGCTTTAAAATGGAGTCTCAAGAAAAATTGTCCATTGACAGAACGGATTTGTGCTTGTGCTGCTGAGGGTGGACATTACGAGATTCTACAATATGCGCATGAACTTGGTTGTCCATGGGATGAATCGACATGTGTAGGTGCTGTCAAGAGCGGATCTCTAACCATACTTCAATATGCCTTGGAACATGATTGCCCCTGTGATGAACAAGCTTGTGCATTTGCAGCAAATGATGGACATTTGGACATGGTACAATATCTCTTTCTTCAAGGTTGTCCATGGGACGCGAAAACATGTGCCAATGCAGCATTACAGGGACACTTGCATATTCTTCAATATGCTCGAGAACGTCATTGCCCATGGGACGAAGAAACTTGTTACAATGCTGCATCCAAAGGATTTCTAGATATCCTTCAATGGGCAAGAATTCGAAACTGTCCATGGGACTTGTTGACTTGTGCTAATGCTGCAGCTGGAGGTCACTTACAAACTCTTATTTGGGCAAGACAACATGGTTGTGAATGGAATGAATATACCTGTGCATTCGCTGCCGAGTTTGGACATTTTGAGGTTTTAAAGTGGTGTCGTGAGAACGGTTGCCAATGGGATGAAGAAACCTCGGCTATGGCTGCTTGTAGTGGGAATCTAGATATACTTACTTGGTGTCGTAGTCACAACTGCCCTTGGAATGAAACTGTTTGCTCCGAGGCTGCAAAAAAGGGTTTTCTACACATCCTACAATGGGCAAGAGAACATGGTTGCCCTTGGGACGAAAGTACATGCTCCAAGGCTGCAAAAGGTGGACATTTGGAACTTTTACAGTGGGCCAGACAAAATGGTTGCCCATGGAATAAACATACTTGTTCCTCCGCAGCTCAAGGTGGCTTTCTTCCAATTATCATTTGGCTACATGAGCAAGGTTGTCCCTGGGACGAAGATGCGACTTTCAAAGCAGCGCGTGGTGGATATCTGCAGACCTTAAAGTGGCTTCGTTTCAACGGCTGTCCGTGGGATCAACGAACATACTATGCAGCGCTTGGACAGGGCCATTTGGATATCGTTCAGTGGTTGTTGGATAATCAATGTCCAACAAATGGTGATGAGGATGATTTCGAATACGAGAAATATTATGACCGCACGACATGGAGTGATGAAGACGACGAGGAAGACGATTATGATGCTGTCGACGAAAATGAAGAATAACAAGATGATGAAAAAATGTACAGCGTATATGTAGAGCTCGGATGTAATAGACTACCATAGTTTCTTGAATCAGTACGTAAGCAATTTTCAGTTGGAACTTGTTTGTTTCACTGAACTACATAGATTTTTTTGCGATCGTAATTTTTATTTGATATTATGCTCTTTATCACCCTTCTGATCCCCTACGATACGGGATAACGTAAACATGGAAAGAGTTGCAAGAGTCAAGGCTGTTGTACTACACAAAAGTGCCCCATGGACACCGAGCCTCTTAATACTCAAAAATACACCCACAACCATGGCGTTTAGTGGAATACCAAATATGTTCATAATAACACTACGATGTGAATCAGGAATATATTTACTTCGTAGTGTGCCAATAGACGGGAAATACATACCGACGCATGCCTCAAAAGCAAAGAATGAAGCAACTAATATAGAAAGAGGTTGAGTCCATGCATTAGTTAGAATTGATGCTGAGGAGGAGGAGGCCCATGAGGCTAATCCCATAGCTACGGTCGCTAATGTCAGCATGATAGAACAAAACGATTCGGTTGACACACCAGCTTGAGTCAACTTTCCAAATATGGTTGATCCCAACAAACAGCTTGCCATGAAGCATGAAAACACAGCCCCATATGGTGTAGCTGCTGATGAGCCGAAAGCGGTTGAAATAGCTTTAGATATTGCTGGTGGCCATTGGAGAACGAAAATATACATAGCAGCCTCGAAAAGAGATTGAACGGCTCCAGCTAGAAGAATTTTCTTATCAGAACGTACGACAGTCCAAGCATCGGCGATCGATGGGTTCTTTGACGATACAGTCTTTTCAGCAACATTTTCTTTCCAGAGAAAACTGGCTAATAAAGCTCCAATCCCCAAGAAACCGATTGACAACTCAAATGGACCCGACGGTCCACGGATACCCGCAGCAGCCCCTGCCATTTGTCCAGCCAAAATAGCTACTAGTGAATCCCCAGCATAGGCTAATCCAAACGTTTCCCCCAAGTAATCTCCACCTTTCTCATATTGTAAGGCTTCCCCAACTAACCAAGATTCTGGTGCACTAAAAAGCAAACTGGTACCAATACCACTAAGTACTCGGCCAAGCAACAGCATACCCAAGAGTGGACTTTTCGTACTTGCTGCACCAAGACTATACAATAATGCAAAAGCTAGGGTACCCCTTTTCCGTCCATACACATCTGTGGCTCGTCCAACAAACGGTCCTAACAAGGCTGTAGATGCAAATCCAGTTAAGAATAATTGAGATATCAGTGTTAATGAAGCTGGTTGACCATGAAATACTTTTGTAGCATATACTTCATAAAAGTAAGGTCCTTGAAGCCAATCAGCACATCGAAGTAACCAAAATACTATTAGGAAACGAAGTTGCAACGATTTAATCGAATTTGGTTTTTCTACTTTTACAAGTTTTGATGATGAGGACGCGTCTGATGTTGTTATTGATGATGGTTGAAAATTAAGAAAGAATTTTAATAAAACGGTTGAAAGAGCGAGTCCACCAAGACAGCTATGAAACAGAGATGACGGTGTCGATGCGAGACAAGTTACCATGGTTGATAAAGTACCGCCTCCTCCACGCATAGACAGTATAGACGACATGTGTAAAGCCATATTTGACTGTATAGTGTTTACCCGATCCCTCGATATTGTCCTTGTTTTCAACATATAACTAGTTGATATTAGATGGTTTTTAAAGGGTATCTTTACGTCCCCGACCCGATTTCGTTGCATCACTGGGGAGGATGAGAATGCATCTCCTGAGAAAAATGCCAGGATGAGAACAATCATATGTCCTGCTAAGTGCACCATTTCGTGCGACTTGAACTTGGGTAGAAGATGCAGTAGAGATGAAGAAACCTGTAGTGAATATCGCCGACCTTATATTAAATCATCATCCTATTATAGCATTTTCATTTTGACAAATTGATTGATATGACACTTGTAAGGTTGGGGTTAAATAAATCAGTGTCAAACGAGTGCGTCAGTGCGACCCTGTGTTCTCGGCTCGTTCCTTGCTGCATACATACAAATCCGGTTTTTATCATCATCAGCAGCAAAAGTATCAAAAAAAAAACGTACGGCTGAGACGAAACTCATCTCTTCAGTATCGTAGCCCCACCACAAGATCTATACACGATACTTTCACTTGGGATTGATTTCATTTCTAGAATGAGACAAATGAATCTATCCTTCGTACTTTCCTTTATTTTGTATGGTTTCGTATCAGCTTTTGCTCCATCGGTACCAGCTTTTCATCGTAATGCAGCTGCAGTAGGTACGTTTTCATATTCACTTGGGATCCTGATGCCTTTATAAACGCAAAGCTTTTACGTTTGTTGCGATAATCCTGACCCTATTATATATACTCATTTCTTCTTTTTCATTTCTGATCCTTTCTCATTTTATAGTTCCTTCATCTACATCCTTGGGCGTAGATGTCAAAATTAAAATCGGCGAAGGCGAACCTATCGAAGCTGCTATGCGTCGTTTTAAAAGAGAAGTGAATAAATCTGGACATTTGATGGAACTTCGTCACAGACGATACTTTGAAAATGCTGTAGAGAAAAGGAAACGTAAAATTAAAGAAGCTAGGCTACGTAAGAGATTGGAGAGGATGCAAAGACAACGAATGAATCGAATGGCCAATCAAGCTTAACGAGATTCATATTGGTATAAGTCTTTTCGATTTCTGGAACTAAACTAATTTTGATTGATTGTTCGTAATTAAAATTGTTAAGAAAATGATGTAATTTTTTTATACAATAGGTATTATATCAACGAGAAACGATTAGTTTTGAGGCGCCCTCTTTACTCCACACTATTTCACCCATATCGTGCTGTTGCGGTATTTCGTTCTAAATATATGGACCAGTTTCAATAATTGGCTCTTTCATATATGTTTGGAAAGCTTCTCAAGTAGCGTCTGTTCCTTCTTTTGCCATTACTTTCTTGATAATAATATATCATTTTGATAGGAAACGACACGCATTTAAATAGTTTATATGATATCCTTTTACGAGAACTATCAAGGTTTGACAATAAAAGAGTAATTCGTCCATGGCCATGGCAACATAATGAATGAACCAAGAGAAATTTTATGAAGCAGAGATTCGCACAGTACATTGCCGTATGTGGAGAAACGCACGATTGCATCAGCTTGCAAGTCAAACCAAAGCTCTGCATTCTGCATGTCTGCATTCGTCGGCACTCCAGTACTGCGCTCTATGTACTAAACAAAGCCGTACGTGTTTCTCACACTGCATCCGTTACTTTGAGATGCATGATCCGTGTGCTCGCTCCCTGCTCCCCTCTCGTCGTGGTCCTTTCGCTCATATACGGCATAGAAACAATACCAAAGTCAAGCAACAAAGCAAGCTAGAGGATCTTATCGTCATCACCTCTTCTTGTTGAATCACATCTATACCGCTTTGATTCTACATCCCAAAGAAACACATTCTTAAAATTTCTTTGAAATTTTCAAAAAAGGAAACAATGGTGACTGTCAACGGAGCGTATACTAACAACGATGTGGTGAATGAGGTAGATATCTCTAAATTAATGGTTTCGTCCGATGAAGCCACATCCTCATCTCCAAAACATAGACGTAGTACGAAACAAGTCAACCCGCTAGATTGGGGATTCCCAGGACATTTAACGAAAGAAGAAGTGGACGTTTATGTACGTTTGGAATGAGACACACATATCTTGGTCTTTGTTCACGTGTATTTCTATTTACATTTCATCGTCTCTTTTCCAACTCTTTTTTTTAAAAAATAAATGTTTCCTGTTACCATCATTGAATCAATATCTCATTTCTCACTCACTGAAATCTTTCTTCATTTTCATAGATCAAATTCAGAGCAGAAGTTGAAAAACGCGGCGGGGAATTTAAAAATACCATTTACTCCTTTACGGAAAAAGAAAGTGAGGAGTATGCCTTGACACGTTGGTTACGAGCCAGGAAATACAAGTTGGATGATGTCATTGAAATGGTAGAGCAAGCTACCGCGACAAGAGCAGAAGCTCGTGAACATGGATATTATCCAGATGCAGCTGCTGCTCTTGGCGTGGATCCCTCTGTGTTTGTGAGTCAGGTACCACAATTGTATTCAGGATTTGCAAAGAATGGTTGTCCCGTCTTTTACAACAAGCCAGGTGTTTTAAATGTTGATGGACTTGAATGTATCACCACCCTGGATGGTATCATCAAGTTTCATTGGCATATCATGCAACATGATTATGTCAAGAGACTCTTAGATTACAAGGAGAAGAATCCTGCCTTTGTTCGTTTTGAATGTATTACTATTTTAGATTTGGAGCATTTGACTACTGCACAACTTTCAAGTCGAGCTTTGAGTATTGTGAAACAACAAACAGCGATCGACTCACTTTGCTTCCCAGAAACTATGCACAAAATGATTATTGTCAATGCTCCTCGTTTCTTTTCCGTTACTTGGAAATTGATCCGAGGTTGGATTGATGCTCGTACTGCCAGTAAAGTAGAAATGTACTCCAGTAAGAGTGCTATGGAAGAAAGATTATTGGAACTGATTGAAGAAGATCAATTACCTGCTGACTATGGAGGAAAGGCTGAAGATACCAGAATAACTCTTGCACATAATGCTGGCAAGGAGATGACTCGTTTAATTACCGAAGTGATGCACCTCAGGTGAGTCTTTTCATCGTTGCTTTAATTGGGCGATTATTCATTCTTCTGTCTGAAAAAATTACGATAATGCATAAATTTTTCTTTCCTGTCACTATTATTTACGTAATAGATCCTATTCAACATTATCTGTGGAACTAAGCAAGTCCGACTTTATGGACGTTTCTGTGTATACTCGTGGTACGACTGGGGCTTTATTCTCTATTGCAGATGAATATAAAAATTCAATCTTAGGTGATGTTGACGTTACTCATGTCGGTCCGACAGATGATCATTCACCCCCTACATGTAAAAAAATAACATCTACAAGAATCCGAGGACCTGTCAACCTAAAGATTAAAGGAGAGTCAAAAGGAAGTAGATTTAGCCCAGAGAACTTTTTAGTGGTGTGTAATATTTTCTCCCAGGCCGACTAGAAAAGATGTTTTTCTTTGTGTTGTTTCTGCATCGTACACCATAAAATACAGATTCGATGGTTACTTTCTTTTATATCAGTTGTTTTATAAAGGCTACTGTAGGATTTAATACTCGATGTAGAAAAACTTGGACGAAACTTCCTATAACAAACAATTACTCACGACAAATATCTGTAAACTCATCATAGAACAACTTTAATAGACTTCCACATGCCATTGATTGTTGGCTTTTAGACCTTTCTGTTTTTCCTCCCAATTCACCCCCCTAGAAGCGGCGACTTTTTCCAAGGTTTCTAATATAGGTGGCATCATGCCCTTCAATCCACAAAAGTATACATTGGCACCATGATCCAATCGTGTAAAGAATTCATCCGCATGGTTCGCCATGATATGTTGAACATATAATTTACCCCCATCGAATGGATTTGTCATTTCTCTCGAAATGGCATAATCTACTTTTAATTGTCCTGGTTGTGCATTAGAGATCATAGCATCTAATTCATCCTTGTAAAGTAATCCACCAGTGGTAGGTACACCGAGTATTAACCATGCTGTACCTGTAAACATATGTCGAGCAACGGTTTGTTCCATAAACAACCGATGTAAGAAACCCCGAAAGGGTGCAATCCCTGTACCCGTTGCAATCATAATAATGTCTACATTGGGATTGGATGGTAAAAGCATCGTTTTTCCTACAGGTCCAGCAACTTGGACAGTGGTTCCTGGTAGTGCATCACATAAGAAGTTACTACATATACCCTTTTTCGTGGAATCGATTGTACCTGTATTTGGATCATAATACTCTGCCCGTCGGACACACAAACTAACGGTGGTACCATCATAGGTATCTCCATATCTTGTAGATGCAATGGAATACAATCGTGGTGAATATGATTTTTTAGTCTTGGGATCGATCCCTGGCGGAAGAATACTTATGGATTGTCCCTCAACGTAATGCATACCTGTGGGTAACTTGAGAATGACATGCTGTATATCCCCCGGTGCATCATTCGATATGATACGTGATCGTGCCAAAAGTGTTGCAGTCGCAGGTTGTGTAGGTTTCGCAAAGTTTAACGGAATGTTTAGAGTCAAGTCTTCTAGCCATTCATCTGCTGCTGTGACTTGAAGATCTTCCAGGTCTTGCTGCTGGTTCAGTGATTGAGGATACGACGAGGATACGGGAGGTACTGGTTTATATTGATATCCCAGTTGCACTCGAAGAGGACATTGACCCGTACCTTTAAGTTTACCCTCCAACTCAGGATCAAATAATTGGTTGTTACCCGTAGGAACGATTGCTATTCCCCCACCCACACGAACGATCCGTTGATGGCTCGTGTTTTCGGCATATCGAATCAAAAGAGAGGGGATGATCTCATCATTTTGAGATCCTAATTTCTTTATCGATACGTAAGAATGGCGAGTCCTCTTTGGGGATGCCACAAGAAAAGACTGAACCGTAGTCGCAGCAATAGCAAAACACATCACAAATAGTAACAACCACATGATTGATATGCTTCGATTCGTATTGTATCCCTCGATTTTATGTAGTTTCAGCATAATATGTTCATATATTACTCAAGACAGTTTTCATGCTCCTTGTTGCATGTATGTATGGTGTGTAAGATTAAGATTACGGAGATGTAACAATAACTGCATGCAAAAGTGAAACCTTTCCTCGATCGATCCGTCTTTTTTTACATGGATCTTTTTTAAAAATCTTTTTTCAGGCAGACAGACAAAAGACAGGCGCAGCGTTGGAGCCGTGCCTGACTCTAGTTACTGTGCCTATGTACGGTACGGTAGCACATCTCCAGAAACCAGAACCGGTACGGATGGACTTACAGTCCTACTGTAGGTACATGAAACACATCCCAGTTTTGGTGCCGGAGTTTACGCAGTTTACGCTATGTACTACAGTAGGAGTGTAGAGAAGGCGTTCCCATGATGGATCGATCGTTGATCTTTTGTCACTTTTGTACAAAGACCAGAAGAATGCGTTGTGGCCCACCAAAGTTGCGTTCTTTGGATCGATCCTTGTTATACTCCTTTACGGAATTACTTGCGCAATCTATGTCATAATTTAAAATTTTATTCCTTTTGTTCACGGCATCAGACTAGTAATAGGAGCACATATCTCGAGTTCTTTGTCATCATGTCATCAACAGAAGTGTCATCAAAAGAAGAACCTACAGAACTCAAGGTTGCATCAGGAGAGGTATGTATACATATATATCATTCGTACATATATATATATATATATCCACTCATAACATTATTTTTCCATGATACAAATCTCTATCCTATATGTATATGTTTTTCACTTAAACTATGATTTAGCCTGAAGAATGGAAACGTTTTCACAGATACGATCTGAAAGTCGACCCTGATCAAGGGGATAGAGCCAGTGAAGTCAAATTCTTCAGTGTCAAAAGACCGCACATGGCAGCGTTCCATATGGTTTGGTGGGCCTTCTTCAATGCTTTCGTGGAATGGTTCGCCATAGCCCCTCTCATACCTGAAATTAGGAAAACATTAAACATGAGCAAGGCCGATGCTTGGACCTCAAATATTTGCAATGTTGGGGGAGCCGTTTTATCACGCATTATTGTTGGGCCACTTTGTGATGTGTACGGTCCTCGAAAATCCATGGCAATCGTACTCATACTTGGTTCCATACCTGTGGGATTAGTGGGTCTTGTAAAAACCAAAGAAGAGCTATATGCACTTCGTTTCTTCATTGGTATGATTGGTAGTACCTTTGTAACATCTCAATACTGGTAAGTTTTATGTGTCAAATTATTCTCACTCCTTTTTGTTGAAAACAAATCTCTTATAGAACACACGATTTCTAAGGACGACTGCTATGTTCACGAAAGAGATTGTTGGAAGTGTTAATGCATTCACAGCTGGATGGGGTAATCTTGGTGGTGGTATCACGCAATTATTCGTTGGAAGTTTTCTATTCCCTATATTTCGTGATGGTCTCTTACCCGACAATTACACTAAGGCTCAACTGCAAAATGCAAGTGAACTCTCCTGGAGAATTGTGTGCTGTATCCCTGCATTTATAGGACTTACAACTGGCATTTTATGTTGGTTTACAACCGATGACTGTCCCAAGGGTAATTATAGTGATCTCAAGAAACACGGATCCCTTCATACTGAATCTGCTGCAAGCTCATTACGTAAAGGAGTGTTCAACATCAACACATGGATTCTTTTTATCCTGTACGCTTGTAGCTTTGGTGTTGAACTTGTCAAGTTTAGTGGTGCATCAGAATACTTCAATTCAGAATTCGGTCTCACAACAGAAAAGGCTGCTGCTATCGCATCAATCTTTGGTTTCTTCAATTTTTTTTCCAGATTTCTTGGCGGATACTTGAGCGACGTTGCTAATGGGTATGCAGGCATGAGAGGACGTCTTATTCTTCATTCACTACTGCAAATTGCACAAGGAGCGTTGATTGTAGCCTTTCCTTTCGCCCCAGATCTCAATTCTGCCATTATAATTATGGCCATTGCATCTCTCTTCTTTCAAGCCTCAAACGGAAGTTGTTTCGGGATAGTTCCATACGTAGACAAAACGATCGGCGGTGTGAAAGGTATTGTCGGCGCTGGAGGGAATGTGGGTGCAGTATTATTTGGTTATGGTTTCCGTCAAACTTCCTATCATAATGCGTACATCATTATGGGTGCATGTGTTCTTGGTTCAGCAGTGTTACCCTTTTTGATTAAAATTAAAGGGCATCGAAGTATTTTATTTGGTGAAGATTCTGAAGAGGTTAAGGCTGCATGGCAATCAAAAGGTATTGGGAAAAAAAAGCGCCAAGAAGATTCGCTGGAAGTTCCTGCTGTAGAGAAACTCTGAGAAAGAGCGTCGATTATACGCTCTCAGTTTTCGTTATTCCATTCAACATTTTTGATAGACTTTTTTCAACGCTACATTTTTAATTTTATAAACGGTAACCTTTTCGTCGACTCAATTTAAAGTTAGCTATTCTCTGCAAGACATTAGGTGGTAGAAATAGTTGTGGTTCAATTGATTTACAGCTATCAAATGAAACCTGGATCACATGCCTCAACAGAATTAAGTGCTATGGTATCTTTATTAAACAATTCGAAATGATCTATAATAAAATCTATGAAATTTACTTCTTAAGACTTGAAAAGAATAGCCCAAGACCACCCGTTACAACAGCCAAGGGTACAAGAAGTAAACCCGCAAGAGGAGCAGCAGATAATCCAACAAAAGGAACTTCCACGTTATTTACAACAAGTAAAGCTTCGGTTCCAAGCAAAGAAACGGATGCAAGGTAAAAAGCGATCGGTCCAGCATCTAATGCACCGGCAACTAGGGGTAGAAGAAGTGGTGCAGGTTCAATTAAAAGTGGTGCTACAAGGTTAATCAGTAGTTGTTGGTTATTACCCACAGCAGACAAGAGTCCCAAACTTTCAGCTTGTGGGAGGAGAGATTCAATCTTTGCAAGATCAAGACCATTTTTCTCAAGTTTAGATAAGATTTCATAGTCAGCCGTAAGCGTTAGTAGATCCAATTCTCGGATCCGACGAACTACATTGTACTAATAAATATCAATAAATGGATGAGAAAATCAACGAGAGAAAAACAAAAAAAAAGAAAATAGAGGATAGGTACAAATAAGATGAACATATGGCACATACATACCTGACGATTCAAAAAGGAATTGTCTGTAATTTCACCAACCCATTGTTTGTATCTTGCCTCACCGAGAATAGGAGCCGGGGTATTACCATACGAGTCTTCAGCAAAATCAAACCCAAATGATTCTTGTAGAGGAGATACCGTATTGGTCCTACGCCCGCTTACTATGGAGGATTGTGGTGCAAAAGCTGTGACAGAAGATACTGTAAAGAAGACCAAGGTTACCACTGGAGAAAGGCGATACATTCTTGTTCTATTTTAACAAAAGGAATCGAGGGCACAAATTAGTGGATGGAATGAATCCCTTCGTTTTCCAACAATGATGCAACACGTATTACAAACAATTATACTTTGCTTTTTTTATTAGTGTCGTCGTCGTCGGATTTGAAGAATGTACGTCACACTCTTCAATACACGATGGATCTCCTCACGCATGACTGATGCGGTTTTTGTCTGGTTTTTATTGTCCATTGCATTAGCTATTAGCTATTATTATAGGTGCAGTGTGAAAGTGTGAAGTGTGAAGGTGATCAGTCCAAAACCCAGTCAAACCTCCAACCAATACATTCACACGCTGAGGCTCTGGGGTCTGAGGTCTAAGGTCTGGGGCCCCTTTCAGCGTAATGATCGGCGAACATGATGGAGTTTT
>Ga0169931_10005785_pt1 | contig 18775 bp, 11 predicted proteins | sample Kivu_15m_20L_FD_129675 | JGI IMG/M metagenome (GOLD analysis project Ga0169931, IMG submission 129675) | Freshwater microbial communities from Lake Kivu, Western Province, Rwanda to study Microbial Dark Matter (Phase II) - Kivu_15m_20L... | ecosystem: Environmental > Aquatic > Freshwater > Lake... | reverse complement strand
TGCTGCCAGCCATGCAGGCCAGCCACTGGACCACGCTCAGGAACAAACCTCGCCGCCGGCTCTGCATACTCCTCAGGCGACGACAACCAGCCGTTCTGACCAGGCCACGGCGAAAGCGGCCACTCAGAAATTCGCTGCCCGCGCACATGAGTAATCATCTCGCGGCCGCCCAGACTGTAACGTCGGTATCCGTCAAACCATGGCGAATAATACGAGTCAGGACTGCCCCACGCATCTGCAGGATTGGCAGGCCCCTGCCACGTGTAATACACCGGACCGGAATACCCCCCCTGAACACCTGCCGGGTACTGTGCTCCCGGATATGGGGCAGGAGCAAACTGGGTTGTCTGCCACTCACCGGCGGCTCGCAATGCTTCCTCCGGCAACACCGCACTGTCATCACCACTCGCACCAGACTCCGCGTCCCCCGAAGAGTCTCCGGCATCCGGCCCGCCCCGAGCCGGGCCGCGCGCCGGCGGTGCCCCAGACCCGCCAGGCGAACCGTTCGAACCGCGAGTCCCACGGACGCCCGCTCGACTCGGCTGATCACCGCCAGTCGGACCCTCAGAACGCGGCTCAGTCGCCCGCATCTGCAAAGGTGGACCCGCCGCCTGAACGTCAAGGTCCCGCCACGAAGAAGGCGCAGTCCACGCCAGTCGACGATTCCTTGAAACCGCCTCGTATCCCGTAAAACCAAACGACTGATCCAGTGCATTGAACGCACTGGATAAATCCACCAGCTCGCTGTTGATGGCATTCTGCACAGCAGTCAGACCCGTTATCAGGCCCAACACGACCATCGTCCCTACCACCACCAGCTCGGCCGAAACAACAGCTCCGGACTGGCACCTGTAAAATGACCGGCTGCGGTCCCGCATCGAAACACCTCTCGTTCGGATTTCTGCAAAAAAAACATCCGATGCGAGAGCAGGGCACTCCAGCCCCGTCTCGCATCGGATGCAGTCGACGATCGGGAGTCCCTCCCGATCGAAGGGCGGTTTCTCAGGCCGCCGTTCTCTCTCGCCGTGAACAGAGCCGATCGAGGTCGCCGCAAAACCCGGCGCATGCTTCCGAATGTTCCCCTTGAACACTCATCCGACGCTGCGAAACAACAGGCCTTACAGCTATCACAATCGTTACAGTCACAACATTCCGAACATACGGCACATCCCGTACCAACGGCAGAATCGATACAGTCGATACAAATTAACATTTTCGCAAATTCATTGCTGACAACGTGTTACGAAAGGAATCGCGTTTTTTCGAGGAATCCACACCCCAACCTCGCGCTAAGCAACCTGAACAATGTTGTTTGCGCTTTGTCAACTTCCCTGATCAGTCGCGCCCTCGGGAAGTCGGTTTTGTCCGTGGAGTTCCGGGGGCTGTCAGTCGATTCCTGCTCCGCGAACTGCTATTTTCACACTGCCCGGTGCACTCTCCATCCCGGCACCTCGGCCCATCTCTCTGGATTCAGCCCCATGGCAAAATGTCTGGTTACCGGCGGATCAGGCTTCATCGGAAGTCACCTGACTGAACTGCTGCTGCTGCAGGGTCACTCCGTCATCGTGCTCGATAACCTCTCCACAGGACGCTCCGAAAATCTCGATCGCATCCGCGATCACGAAAAACTCGAAGTCCGCAATGCCTCCATCACAGACCCGGTGGCACTCAGCGAAGCCGTTCACGGTGTCGACATCATTTTCCACCTCGCCGCCGCCGTCGGTGTCAAACTGGTGGCAGAAGACCCCGTCCGCACCATCGAAACCAATATTTACCCCACAGAACACCTGCTGCGCCTGGCGGTACAGAGCAAAGTCCAGCACTTCTTCCTCGCCTCAACCAGCGAAGTGTATGGCAAAAACCCCAAAGAACGCTGGACCGAAGAAGATGACCTGCACCTCGGCCCCACCAGCCGGCCCCGCTGGGCCTACGGCTGCTCAAAAGCCATCGATGAATTTCTTGCGCTCGCCTACTGCCAAAAATACGGGCTCGGCGTCACGATCGGCAGATTCTTCAACGTCGTCGGACCTCGCCAGGTGGGCAACTACGGCATGGTTGTGCCCAGATTCGTCGATGCTGCCCTCCAGGGCCTCCCGCTCACTGTCTACGACGATGGCTCGCAAATCCGCTGCTTTGCTCACGTTCACGAAATCGTCCGCTGTGTGCTCGACCTGACTCTCAGTCCCGCTGCCGCCGGACGAGTCTTCAATATTGGCAGTGATCAGCCCGTTTCTGTCATCGACCTGGCACGTAAGGTCCTGCAAAAAACCGGCTCACGCTCAGAAATTACCTTTCTGCCCTACCACCGCGCCTACAGCGAAGACTTCGAAGATGTGCAAAGACGAGTCCCCTGCGTGGATCTGCTGCTGCAGACCATCGGCCGCAAACCCGTCATGACCCTCGACCAAATCCTCGAAGACATCATCGCCTGGAAGACTCACACTCAAAATTGCGGGAATTGACAATCCCGGACCACCCCAGGCCTCACACACTTGATTCTTCAGGTCCCTTCACGGTATCCTTTTCCGTTCGCCTGACGCTGACAGTCTCTGCAGTTCAGGCCCACTGCGGTAGTGGCGAAACTGGCAGACGCGCACGCTTGAGGGGCGTGTGGAGCAATCCGTGCAGGTTCAAGTCCTGTCTACCGCATTCAAATTACCATGTCGCAAAACGCACCCGCTGGTTCAGCCCCGCCTCAGGTAACCTTCGATCTGCAGCTCTTCAGCCGCGATCTGGCCCCAAACCTCAGCGCCACTCCCACACAGATCCTCGGCGCCGCACAACTGCTGGATGATGGCAATACCATCCCCTTCATTGCCCGCTATCGCAAAGAAGCCACCAGCGGACTCGATGAACGCCAGCTTCGCTCCATCGAAGATGCACTCGCCAAAGCTCGCGAACTCGCCAGCCGCAAAAACACAATCCTCAAATCCATCTTCGAACAGGGTAAACTCACCGCTGACCTGCAACAACAGATCCAGAAATGCCGCGATCACCGCAGCCTCGAAGAACTCTACCTGCCCTGGAAACCCAAAAAACGCACCCGCGCCGCTATGGCCCGCGAACGCGGACTGCAGCCCCTCGCCGATCTCCTCCTCGCACAACAAAACCTCACGCAAAATCGACTTTCAATTCTCTCACGCTTCAAGAACCCCGAACTCGGAGTCCCCGATGAACAGGCTGCACTGCAGGGAGCCTGCGATATCGTCGCCGAAACATGGGCCGATGACCCACACAACCGCCGCATCGCAGTCGATCTCGCCAGCCGCGGTAAACTCACTTCATCCGTGAAAAAAGGACGCGAAGAAACAGGTGCTCGCTTCTCCATCTACTTCTCCTTCCACGAACGCATCAGCACCATGCCCTCACACCGATTCCTCGCACTGCAGCGCGGCGAATCGGAAGGAATACTCAAACTGAACCTCGAACTGGATGCCGAACAGGCCCTCCGACAACTCACCCACAATCTCCTCAAAAACCCTCGCTTCGAATTTCATACCGAACTGCAAAACACCGTTGTCGACTGCTTCGAACGACTGCTCCGCCCCGCAGCCGAATCCTCCGTGCTGCAGTCACAACGCGAAAAAGCAGATGCTGAAGCCGTCGAGGTCTTCGCAAAAAATCTCCGCGATCTGCTCATGGCCGCCCCCGCAGGACAACAGGTCACCATCGGTATCGATCCCGGTTTTCGCACCGGCTGCAAAATGGCCGTCGTCGACAGCACCGGACAGTTCCTCGCCAGCGAAACCATCTACCCCACACCACCGCGCGAAGATCTGCAGCACGCCGAACACGTCCTGCTGAAACTCATCCGACAGCACAACGTCCAGCTGATCGCAGTCGGAAATGGCACCGCCTCACGCGAAACAGATCGCTTCGTCGCTGATGTACTCAAACGCCACAACCTCAGCATCACTCAGGTGTCAGTCAGCGAAGCCGGTGCCTCCGTCTACTCCGCCAGCGAAACCGCCATCGCCGAATACCCCGAACTCGATGTCACCGTCCGCGGCGCTGTCAGCATCGCTCACAGACTCCAGGACCCCCTCGCAGAACTCGTAAAAATCGACCCACGCTCCATCGGAGTCGGACAGTATCAGCACGATGTCGATCAAACTCTGCTGCAAAAAGCACTCGATCGGGAAGTCGAATCGTGCGTCAATGCAGTCGGTGTTGACCTCAATACCGCCAGCGCACCACTGCTCACTCACGTCGCCGGCATCGGACCTGCACTCGCCGGAAAAATCGTCGCCTGGCGCAATGAAAATGGCGCTTTCAGCTCACGCAAAGACCTCCTGAAAGTCCCCAGACTCGGACAAAAAGCCTTCCAGCAGGCCGCCGGATTCCTCCGCATCCAGGGCGGCGCAGAACCCCTCGATGCCTCCGCCGTACACCCCGAACAATACAACCTCGTCCAAAAAATGGCCCGCAAACTTCAGATCGACCCCAAAAAACTGATCGGTGCCCCACAACTGACCGCTCAACTCAATACAGCTGACTTCATCAGCAGTGACGCCGGTGAATTCACCGTCCGCGATGTCATCGCTGAACTCGCCAGACCAGGTCGTGACCCACGCAGCGAATTTCGCACCGCTCAGTTCGCTGAAGGTATCTCCGAACTCGAACACCTCCAGCCCGGTATGGAACTCGAAGGAGTCGTCACAAACGTCACGAAATTCGGAGCCTTCGTTGATGTCGGAGTCCATCAGGATGGACTCATTCACATCTCACAACTGGCCGATCACTTCGTCCGAGATCCCGCAGAAATTGTGGCAGCCGGACAAATCGTCAAAGTCGCCGTTCTGGAAGTTGACACCGCCCGACGACGCATCGCTCTGCGCCGGCTGCGCTGACCCCACACTAAACACAGCCCGTCGGCTGCACCGCTGATACCACCAACTCACCCGTACAGCCACTGAAACGACAGGCCGTGATCAAACTTCGACCAGCCTCACCCAGCCACTCAATCGCATGCCGCTGCAACGGCACCTCGCGACGATCCTCAATCGATAACCCCATCAAAATCATGTCCCGGCATTCACTCAGCCAGATGCCCGCCGGAGCAGAATCCAGAATGTGCGAATGACTGATCGTCACATTGCGACAGCCCTCCAGCTCAAGCAATCCCCGCCGCTGCAGCTCAGGCGCATCCGGAAACTGATGGCGACCCGTCTGACAGTCCTGCAGAATGTTCCCGCTAAACACACAGTCACGACAACCCCGCAGCGTCACACCCGTACACAACTCACGCTCAACTCCATAGTCCGCATTGTGACCCAGACTGTTGTCACCTATCGTCACCTGAGAACAGTCCTCCAGCAATATGTTCCGGTGATGACCCGAATAAATACAGTTGCCACTCAGCGAAACACCCTGCACCGATGACAAATGCACATTCACCCACTGACTGCCAATCAGATTCCCCGAAATCGCAATCATCCCTACCTTCGCGTTCCGAGCAGACGGCTGACCAATCATCCGAATATTCGCGCCGTTCGGACTGTACGTCGCCTGAATCGTGTTGCTGCAGATCGTACCCTCACGAATACTGCCAACACTCGCGTCCAGCCAGATCTCTGCCGTCGGAACACCATCCGCATCCGGAATTCCATGCCCGCCGTTGTTGTTGTACTCAATGTCGTTGCCCGTAATCTGCAGATTGCGAATCTCACTCTTCTCAATCCGAATTCCACCCAGACGACAGTAACTGATGTGACTTCCAGTAATGATCGTCTGATGCAGATTCACCCCGTCCAGCCACACTCCCACACCAGTGTTGTGATAAATGTGGCAATGACTGATCAGGACATTTCGAGCACGACCGGTGATGTGGATGCCATGCCGCAAATGCCGCAACAGCACTCCACTCAGCGTCGGCTGCACCACTCCCTCCAGACGAATCCCGTCCGCCTCCGTATGCAGTCCAGTAATCTCAAGATCTGACACCATCGGCAATCGCTCGTGAGCCCAGATCGTCTCGCGAAAATCCTTCGGCGCAGCCGTTCCAGTGTGCGAACCCCGAAAAATAATCGCCGGACCAGGGCCGTCCATCAGAATTCGACACGTCCCGCTCTCACCTCGAATCGATGTACGCCCAACTGACGACAGCACGACAAGCAAAGGGCGAGTAATCCGGTAGTCGCCGCGAGGCAGGCAGACTTCACCCACCGACTCGTCAATCGCATGCTGCAATGCCTCAGTGTCGTCCGTGACACCGTCACCCGCTGCACCAAAATCCGCCGCCTGAGCCATTGCATGCCCCTTAGCTGTCACAGCAGGCAACAGCCACAATCAGCGTGGCACCACCACCTGCAACTGATTATCAATTCTATAGCCAGGATACATCCGTTCAGCCGCTGTCGTCGCCAGCTGACGCGCCAGCCACGAAGCAGCTCGACCCGTCAATGTCACCGTCTGAAATCCAGCCTCAACATGGAAATCAAGGATCTCCACTGAACCCAGCTCGTATATCAAATCCAGACAACGGTCCGTCTCAGGACTGGTCCTGCGAGCCTGACGCATAAATCGCCTCCGTACTGACAGCCGATTTTCGATACATCATTATCGAAAAAACATCGCACGTTTCAAAGCCAGCACAAGGATTCTCTCCTCGATACCCCCGACACACACCCACAATCACTCTTCACACTCCCGCTGCAGATACTCGCCAGCCGACCGCATCGCCCAGTACCGAACACCACAAACCAGCAGCCCGTAAAAAAACAAACTCAGCAAAATACACGCAAACTGCAGCTCCACATCCCGACCCGGAAAATCCCGCGCCTCACAGCAAATCCACATCCCCACCGGGTACACCGTCAACAACACCAGCACATCATTCGCAGACAGCCGAAACAATGAGAAAAAGCCGTACACGAAAACCGGAGCCAGCGCAAAGATCAAAATCACAAACAGTGACCACGCAGCAGCCTTCATCTGCGAACTCGCTCGCAAACTGCACAACACTCCCACCCACAGACAAAACAACAAATGCAGAAACGTGAAAACCATCGACCTGACCCAAAATGCCAAAGCATTGTCGCTGTTGCGCAGCCACGGCTGCAATCGATCATCCAGCAGTACTCGACACGCCTGCAGCACCCCGGATGCCACCAGCACAAATACACAAATCCGCATCGCCCCCGCTGACTTCTCCAGCAAAAACTGACGATTCGAAATCGGTGTCGTCAGCAGAATTTCCAGCGTCTGCTTCTCACGCTCAGACACCACACTGCGAGCCGCCGTGGAAAGAACTGCCATAACGCCAATCAGTACCAGCAAAAAATAAGCAATTATCACCGGACCCGGCTGCCGTATCTGCAGCCCCTCGTCCAGTGACAGCCACAACACCAATACCACCAGCATCACCGACACCAGAATCTGACCAGATCGCCGCGCCAGAATCGACAAAGAAATCTCACGCCAGGCAATCACACCAGTCGCCGGCAACATGCGCGACTCTTCAAAGACCGCCGCCGCTGCCACTCCAGCACCACTGCCCGCCGGCCTCAACAATCCGATACGCCGCAGCAACCACTCAGGCCTCGTCAGCAGCCACGCCAGTACCCACGCCACACCTCGAATCACCCGCTTGCCCGTCAGCGGAGCTTCCTCACGACAGCGCGATACCGCCAGTCCACTGATCAAAATCAACACTCCCGCCGTCACCACAACAGGCAGACCGGCACTCAGCACACTCCACACGGAACCACCAAACTGAAACATCACGGCACTCAGCAGATACGAAGTAAACAGACTGCTGAAATAATCCGCGCCATCCGGAAAGAAAACTCGCAGACCGCACACATAAATCAAAAATGGTGGCCCCGCAGCAAGGGCAATCAATGACATATAGGTCATCCAGAAGGCACCCTGCGAACTTCCCAGCAGACTTGACCAAAACATCGCCACACTGCTGATCTGCAGCGCTGCCAGCAGCAACACCGTCAGTGCAACCGAGATCGCTCCCTGCGAAAATCCGCCCATGGAATACGTCACACCCAACAGTGGCCCGGTCAGCAACAACAGCCACGCCATCGGTATCAAACGCGCCAAAAACTTCTCAAACACAATCCCGGCAGGCGTCATTCGCGATACCAGCACCAGGCCCAATGTCTGCCTCTCACGCTCCGCTGATATCGCTGAACACGTCAGCGCCGGAAGCAACAGCAGCATCGCCCACAAATCAAACAGCACCACACCGGCCAGCAGCTGTGTTCCCGCACCCAAAAAACTCAGATTCCCCGCCCCCATCAGCGACGATCGCTGCAATACACCGCCATACCAGCTCAGCATCACTGAAACCAGCACCAGCGACACCACACCCCGCAGCACCCACGTACGACGCCGACCGGCACTCTGAATCAACTCGCGACGCAGCAGCGGAAACTCAAAACTCTCTAAAACTCGCTTCCACATCGCAAGTCCTCACACCGCCAAACAACCGCAGACAAAATCGCCGCAAACACCACAAAACCACCACCCACAATACCATCCCCACAGCATCCATGACCAGCAATACCCAGTCTCCGCCTCGCCAGCGCAACAGGCGAGTCAAATGCGCCAGCCAGACCAGCAACGGTGAACAAACACACCACAACCACCGCTGCTGCAACACAACCGGATCACCACCCAGCCGCAATACCTCAACCACCAATGGCAGCACACCAGCCACAAACACACACGCCGCTGCCAGCATCGAGCGACTCAGGGCCCTCAACAAACTGTCTGACCGCAGCGACTGCCACACCGACAGCCACTTCACCAGCAACAACAACAGCAGCAACAAACCTGATCCCCCCAGCAGATACAGCAACGCACGCCATCCCAATCCCGTCTGCGACATCGGATCCAGAAAAATCCTCGCCGCAGCCAGTGTCAGATTCGACAGCATCACTAACCACAGCAGCCGATCAGCACCCGCCAGCTTCTGATTCAGTAATTCCACGTTGCGAACCGGTATCAGCCACAACAGATCCCGCGTTCCCTGCTGACGCTCAAAAGCCAGTGACTCGCAAACACAAACCAGCACACCCAGCATCGAAAGCAGACCATACGCCACCTGCAGCCCCGGCAGACTGGCCGCGAATTCCAGCGGAGTTAACGTGCGACGCAGCCACAACACACCCGCCAGCACTGTCACACAATACAGCAGATGCGGATATAATCTCGTCTGCGGATTCCGCGCCAGCTCACGCCACCGCACCGGATCACACTCCGGCAAATGCCGCGATTCACGCCCCTCAACCTCCCCCCTCGCTACCCGCCCCCGCAACCGCAACACCCAGCCCGATACCTGACGCTCCAGCCACTTTCGCGGAATCTGCACAGACTGCGGATTCAACAGCGCACGCCCCGGCCAGCGACGAATTCCCTCCACCGCCACCAGCAGCATCAATAACGCCAGTACCAGCGGCGGTACACAACTCAACACAAATTCCAGCCCGCCCTCACCCGTCCGCACCACTCGAAAACCAGCCACCAGGTGCACAAAAGGCAGTATCGGCAACACCGAACCTGACCCGCGAAACCAAAACCATCGCGGCAGAATCCCCGCGTCATCCAGAACCCCCGGAATCGCCAGCAAACACATCCACAAAAACCAGATCACACCCAGTGATATCGCAGCAGAACTGATCAGTGCCGAACACATCACCGCAGACGCCGACAGCTGCACCCCCACCACAAAAATCAACAGCCACACAACCAGCAGCCCGCTCAGAGAACCACCCCCTGCTGCATATGCCAGCGCCGTCAGCAAAAACATCGGTGCCACCAGCAACAGCGACTGCACCAGCACCGCCGCAAACTTCTGCCAAACCACCTGAACAGCCGTCAGTCGAGTCAACAGCAACAGCTCCAGCGATCGACGCTCACGCTCAGACGAAATCGTCGCCGCACCCGCTGTCGTCGCATACGCAGCCATCACCAAACAACCGGCACAAAACTGACCCAGCAGGGCCCAGTGGTCACGAAGACGCAACACCCCGGAACGCTCCGCCGCATTCAGCAGCAGAAACACCACCGACAAGACAGCCGTTACCAGCCACACACCCGCCCGGAATCGACTGCCGGACAATCCACGCAGCTCCCACATAAATAATGGAAACTCACAGAGATCCGACAGTCTTCGTCCCAGCATGCAACAGACCTCCCGCGCACACTCGAACACCACACGGCACCGCCAGCACTCGCCCCCGGCTCAGTTTCGCTCCACCGTGATCGCCATAATGATCGGTGCCGTACTGTCCGGCCCCTTCACAAGTTCCAGCTTCTCAATCACGTCACGACGGCCAGGTGTCACAGTAACGCGACGAATCTGCTGACCACCCAGCATATACGCAAACTCAGAACCCGGCACATCCACACGCCGAATGTAGTCCGCAAAATGCACCCCATTCAGCAGCTTGATCTCCTCCTGCTCACCACCCTTGTAGTGCAGCCGAACTATCACCGATACACTCTTCTCCTGAGAATACGGGAAGCTCCAGCCACCCACACCACTCAGCATGTGAATCACCTTCGCATCCGAATTCAGCGGCAGCGCCACAGATTTCGGCATCGTCGGAGGCAGCGGACCAAATGGACCGTTCAGCAAAATAATGTTCGGCACAGACTTGCCACGCGGATCCGTCAGCAAAAACGGCACGTCCTTGAAAATCTTCGGTGACCAGTCACCAAACACCATCCGGTCCGGACCGTTGTCATCATTGCTGAACAAACCTTTCGTACTGACAGCAGTCGCATAGCGATCCAGTGACACCGGCAGAAACTTCCCCTTGTCCGTCAGGAATTCCAGCAGATGCGTCAGCTCTTCTGTGTTCATCTGCTTTTCAAAACCCTCCGGCATCAGAGACTTGCGCGATCGCACCAGCTCTTCAATGTCCTCACGAGCAATCTGATTCTCACGGCCCTCAGCGTCAATCAGCGTGATGGCCGTACGTGACTCCCCGGACATCATCCCGTTCAACACCACACCGTCCGTCTTCACAACCGTGTAAATCCGGAAGTTGCCCTCGACACTGCGACTGGGATCGATGATATGCGTCAGCAGCTCATGCTTCGGATGCACCGCCATGCCCGTCAGGTTCGGACCAATTGCCTTACCCTCTGAACCATGCATATGACACTTCGAACAGTGCTTCACATACATCGCTCGACCCGCCTTCACATCCCCCTGCTGCTCACACAACGGCAACAAACCCTGCAGCACACGATCACGATCCGCATCCGGCAACCCGCCACCAGCAGCCATCAGCTTTTCCGCAGCCGCCCGAATCGCGCGATCCGGATGAGCCCTCAAAGCCTGCTTCTGATCCAGCGTCAGCTCGCCCAGATCCATCGCACCTGACTCAAATGCCTTCAGCATCGCAGTCGTCGTCGCCGGACGAGACAACAATACTCGCACTACCGCCGATTTGGCCTGTGGAGTCAGCACGCTGCCTCGGTCGATCAGCGCAGCGCCCAATCCTTCCGACGTACTAAGGGCCGCTGCATCAATCAGCCCCACAGCCAGCTCAGGAGCCGCCGTAGGAGTAATTGCACTCAACACTGCCGTCAAAATCTCCGCATTCTCAGACTGAAAACCAACCGCCTCACGCGCCGCATTCACACGCTCATCCGTCGCCGCACCAGCATCCGTCACAACCTTCAGCAACGACTCAATAATCTCCTTCGCATACGAATCCAGCGCCTTCGAACCACACAACGACGCCAGCTGCAGCAGCTTGCCGCGAGCACCCGCGGGAACACGCTCCAGCAAACCCGTCAGTGATGCCTCCAGCTCCTTCGTCGCCACAATTCGATGATCCTTCGGCCAGCCCTCCGCCAAACCACGAATCACAACCTCCAGCAGCTGCGGATGAGCTGACTTCAGACCACCCAGCAGATCCTGCACCTCCGCCACCGTCGGACGGCCACGCGCAATGTGCTCAGCCACAATCGCCGCCGTACGCATCGCCGGACCCGCAGGAGCTGCCTCGGCACGTGACTCATCCGCCGATAATGCCTTCAGAAACGGCGCTGCCTGAACCGCCGCAGCACACGTCACCGCATCACTCTCCCACTGATCCAGACCCGGCCGAACAGCCGCGGCAGCCACCAGTCGACCCGCCTCAGCACTCACTGCAGATTCCGCCAGCGACAAAATTCCCTGCAGACGCACCTGAGCATCAGAATCCGTGGTCAGTGCACCCGCTCGCAACAGCACCTCCTGGCCCGCTCGAAACTGCGACAGCACCGCCACCGCATTCCGCCGCACTCCCGCTGAAGGATGACCCAATACACCCTCGGCTGCTGACAGCCAGACCCCGCCGTCAGGCTGCAGCCCCTGCAGCGTCCACAGCGCATGAATGACCCCCACATTCAAACCAATCTCATCCGTACTGGTATCAGACAACAGCCGCACCAGCATCGGCACAGCATCCACACCACCACGCTCCAGCAGCAGACGCTGCGATTGCAGACGCCAGACCATCGATGGATGACGCAATCCCTCTGCCAGTGCACCCGGGTCCGTCGAAGACAATGACTTCCAGTCGTGCAGGACGTCAGCCTTGCCGCCGTCAGCACCAGCAGAAGTCGGCACCACCCGATAAATCCGCCCGCGCTTCTGGTCACGCAGATCACTCTCATACGCATTGCCACGACCAGTCTTGAAGCCCTGTGGAGTCGGATTGTGCTGGATGATGTAGTTGTACCAGTCAATAACCCACACAGCGCCGTCCGGACCAACTTCCGCCATAATCGGAGAAGCCCACTCGTCGTCACTCGCAATCAGATTGTTTGGACTGGTCGACTTGTATCCCGTACCGTCGCGACGCAGCACAAATGTTCCCACCAGATGCCCCGTCGGCTCACACACAAACGACGTACGATTCCACCACTGCTGCGGAAATGTTCGCGCTGTATACAAAGCGTGACCAGCACCCGCCGTATAACCGCCAAACTGATCCACCTGACGGACGTTTTCAGTAATCGGCTTGAACAAATGAGTATCTGCGATCGAACCGATGTCGCTGGCAGCCCAGCCCCGCACCTTCTCATAGTAGCGATTCGCAATCGGCATGAATGTGCTGGGATTGTGATTCGCCGTCGAACCAAAAATCAGCCCCTCTTCGCTGAGCCCCAGACCCCACGTGTTGTTGTTTGTCGATCGCACAAACTCCAGATCCGTCACCTCAGGAGGATCCGTGTTTGACAAACGAAAACGCCAGAAACCCTGTCGGAATGAGTCCGCTGACTTGCGCGAACCCTCTGCACCATACTGCGGACTGCTGTCGTTGTACCCCTGCATCGACCAGATCCAGTTGTCCAGCCCATAACGGAAATTGCTGACGCCGCCATGAGTATCCCCGGCACCCCAGCCCGTTATCAAAACCTTCCGCAAATCCGCACGACCGTCTCCATCCGTGTCCTTCAGATAAATCGTCTCAGTCGCGTTCTGCACAACCGCACCACCACGGTAAATCATAATCGCTGTCGGAATCGACAGGTCCTCGGCGAAGACCGTAAACCGGTCCGCCACATGATCCCCGTCCGTGTCCTCACAAATCCGAATCCGGTCCCGGTTGCGCCCCAGCTCGTTCGGATAATCCACCGTCTCACAAATCCACAGCCGGCCCCGCTCGTCCCAGTTCATGGAGATCGGCTTGGCCACAAAACTGCGCTCGTCCGCATACAGCTTCAAAGACATGCCCTGCGGAGTCACATAGTGCTTCATTGACTCTTCAACAGATAATGGCTGCTGCATCGTCGTCCGCGGCGCACCCTGCACACCCCACTGCCGACCAGGTGTGTAATTCGGGATCTTCGGACCTACCTCGACATACTCAAAAGGTGCCACATCCGTACGCGGCTCCGTCATTGCCGGAATCGACCAGGCGTCCCGATCCACAAATGCCGGCACACCACTCACATCACCGCCACACGCCCAGCGAATGCCACGCTCTACCAGATTTGAAAAACCCGGATTCGTCCACGTCCGCTGATCATGACCCCACGCCGTGTAAAACACCCGGCCCTTGCCGTGCGTTCGAGTCCACGTCCAGGGCTCTCGGTCACGGCCCTCAGCCTGCTCACCCTCCACTCGATACTCCAGAACCTCACGATTCTGCTCGTTGTGCAAATGATGAATGTACGTTTCATCCCAGCTGGAAAATCCACCGAATCCACGCATGATCGGATGCTGCGGAGCCGCATTCACTGTGCCAAAAACCTGACCACCATGCCGCTGAAACTGAGCACCCATCAGCTGCACCATCTGCGGATGGTTCCGCCAGCAGAAAGTTGCACAGTGCACCGGAATAAAACCCTTGCCGCCAGACACAAAATCCAGCACAGCCTGAGCCTGAACGTCCTCAATTCGGTCAATGTTCGCGAACAGCACCAGACCGTCAAAGTCACGCAGGACCTCCGCAGTCAAATCCTCCATCCGATCCGTGTACTTCATTTGCACACCACGCGCCTCCAGCACCGGTGCCAGCTCATGGAAACGATCGGCCGGACGATGATGGCCGTTATCGCCCATAAACAGCAGCCGCAGATCTGCAGCACTGGCTGAATTCAGCAGCAAAAAACACAGCACCAGCGCCCGCACAAATCGAAAAACAGTTGGATTCACGTCAGAGCCCATCAGTAAACAACGTGGGAAAACATCAACTTTCAACAGCAGAAACACACGGTTGCAGGAAACCGCTCAGACAGCCGGCAGCAGAATAATCTATGCACGCTCAAAATCCCACAAACCGCGGGAATATCACCCGGAAGGCGTCCGGATTTCTGCAACTGCCCGTCAAAGCAGTCAATTCGGTCACTCCGACCCAGAGCACAAAACCACAGCGCGGGCGTTCCAGCCCAGGATCTGCCCACACCTGAACACCACCGCCGCCTCAACCGCCGGACGGATTCCACAAACCGCCCCCAGCCACCACCCTTAACCCTACTGCGCACTCTTCAGGTCAGGACGCAGCCTCTGAGCATCCCGCAAATAAACATGCTCGATGTCCCGCGGTGCAAGCTCCGTATTCACATGCAGCAGAATTCGCAGACAACGCGGCATCGATCCGGGTACCGGGATTTCCTGAGCACACAGCAGAGGCACGAAATTCATGCCCAAAGCCCGCGCAGCCTCAGCCGGAAACGCTGCCGTCAGATCCTGCGTCGTCGTAAACACGGCCGAAATCACATCGTCAAAACAAGTAATCTGATTTCGCTTCAGAATCTCCTCCATCAGCTCCTTAGCTGCTCCCCGAATCTGATCCGGAGTATCCTCGTCGACCGTAATCGCACCACGAATCCCACGCACACCCATCTGCAACTCCACCTGCTGTTACTTGCTGACAACCGCCAGCATTCTGATAAATCCACACCCCACCGCAAGTGCGAATCCCTGTCACACAGCAAACTCCCCCAAAACCCTGAATTCCCGCAAATCCCGCCACCACGGCTCTGACCCGCTTGCCAGCCACTTAACAGACCACGAAAATCCGCCCGCCCGCCCGAAATAACGCACATCGGCAGACCCGATCATGACGACAGCACAACACCCCCGCCTGCAGCAGCCAGACACCGGTATACCACTGCAGCCCAGCCTCGATGGCACCGCACTCGTCGACAGCCACGGCACCGTCGCTGCCCCAGTCGTCAACAACATCCCCCGCTTCGTCACCGATCAGCACCTCGAATCCTTCGGCTTCCAGTGGACCCGCTTCAATGTCGCCCACGAAGACGAAGACAAAGCCACATTCCTTGCTAAAACAGCAGTTTCCCCGGATTCACTCCGCGGCCTCTCTGTACTCGACGCAGGCTGCGGCGGCGGACGCTACACGCTCCTCTGCGGATCCGCCGGTGCACTCGTCACCGCCACCGATCACTCCCGCGCCGTCGACAAAGCCGCAGAACTCTGCCGACACCTCCCCAATACCCGCTTCCTGCAGGCCGATCTCAAACAACTGCCACTCCCGGAAAACTCGTTCGACTTCGTTTTCTCCATCGGTGTCATGCATCATGACGCCAGTACCCAGGCCGTCTTCCAGGCCGTCGCCAGACTCGTTCGACCCGGTGGTCGGCTGTCCGTCTGGCTCTACCGCCGCAATCAATGGTGGCAGGAAATCATCAATTCCACACTTCGCGCTGTCACCACACGACTGCCCACAACTGTCCTCCTGCCACTCTGCCACCTCGGTGCCATACTCGGTGGTACCCCCCTGATCAATCGCACACTCAATAAAATCGTCTGCTTCAGTGCTCACCCCTGCTACGAAAATCGCGTCTGCGACACCTGGGACTGGTGGGCACCGCAATATCAGCACCACCACACCGCCGCTGAGCTCGCAGACTGGTTCACCGCCGCCGGTTTCACAGACATCCAGGAACTGCCCCCCGAAAAAACCGGCACCTGGTACCGCCGACTCTGGCAATGGAACCTGCTGCCCGGAAGCGGAGTCAACATCACCGGAATTCGCCGCCCCTGAACACACCACTGCCAGCCCGCAGCCACTCAGTCCAAATTCTCCCCCCGTCGTGCTATACTACACCCAGTACTCCGCCGGATCACCGCAACTATCTGTCTCCCGCGAGCCCGCTTATGCTGAACTCAACGCGCCTGCTCACCACCCTGCTGCTGCTCATCACCACTGCAGGCTCAGCCATCCCCGCAGCCGTCGCACAGACACGCTCCGCCGGACTCCTGAACTTCAACAGCGATGGCTCACGCTTCGCCTGCTCCAACCGCGACAGCGGCACAGTTTCCATCGTCAGCTGGCCTGACATGAAACTGCAACACGAAGTCCCCGTCGGTCTGCACCCCGAAGGCGTCGCCTGGATCGGTAACTCCAGCAGCCTCGCCTGCTGCGTCTACGGCAGCGACGAAATCATTATCCTCGATGCCACAGACGGCAAAATCACTCGTCGAGTCCCCGTTTTTGATGAACCTTACGGAATCGTGTCCTCCGCCGATGGCTCACGCCTGTTCGCCACTCTCGAATACCCCGGGCAAATCCTCGAACTCAACACCGCCGATGGTGCCGTCCGAAACACATGGCAAACAGGCTCCATGCTCCGCGGTCTCGCCATCTCACCCGCCGGCGACTTCCTCCTCACCACAGAATATCTCACCTCCAAAGTCCTCCAGGTCAGCACCGCTGACGGCAGCATCCAGCGCACCTGGGAACCCGCCTCCACCGATAACCTCGCCCGACAGATCGTCATCGCGCCGACGGCCGATCGAGCCTGGTTCACACACATCCGCTCTCGAGTCACCGCAGCTCACGGCAACGGCTCCATCTTCCCCTACGTCTCCGTAGCCAGACTCACAGGAACAGACGCCGGAACTCGACTGCGAGTCCCCATGGATACCATTCGCGGAACTCGAGTCACCGCAAACCCCTGGGACTGCGACATCACTCCCGACGGTCGCACACTGTGCGTTGCCTTTGCCGGCACCAATGACATGTACCTGCTCAATATCACCGACAATCACAGCGAACTGGACTTCAAAGCGGCCCTGCAGCTGGGCAGCAACCCCCGCGCTGTACGCTGCTCACCAGATGGCGCTGCCGTTCTCGCTTACAATGCACTCGACTTCAGCGTCGTCGCCTTCAGCCTCCAGGACGGACGCGAACTCGGACGTATCGCTGTCACACAAAACCCGCTCAGCGAACAACTGCTCCTCGGAAAGAAACTCTTCTATACCGCACTCCCGCCCATGACCTCCCGCGGCTGGATCTCCTGCTCCAGCTGCCACCCCGACGGCGATGCCGACGGACGCACATGGCAACAACCCGAAGGACTCCGCAATACTCAGCCCATGAACGGGCTGGCATGGACACACCCCCTGCACTGGTCCTCCGACCGCGACGAAGTTCAGGACTTCGAACACACCATTCGCGGCAAACTCATGCAGGGCAGGGGACTCCTCCAGGGCACACTCCCCGCTGCCATGGCCGAACCCATCGCCGGACGCAGTAACGCACTCGATGCCCTCGCCGCCTATACCAACTCACACGGCTTCACACTCAGCCCACACGCCACACACGGACTCAGCGAATCTGCCAAACGCGGCCAACAGCTGTTCCAATCAGAAAACACCCGCTGCGCCTCCTGCCACAAAGGCCCACTCTACTCAGACTCCCAGCCCGCTCCCGCCGACAAACTGACACTCCATGACGTCGGCACCGGCACTGCCGACGCCACAGAACTCATGGGACCACGCTACGATACCCCCACACTCCTCGGCGTCTACCGCAGCGCCCCCTACCTGCACCACGGCCGTGCCGCCACTCTGCACGATGTACTCACAACCGAAAATCCAGCAGACAAACACGGGAAAACCAGCCACCTCTCAACCTCCGAAATCAACGACCTCGTCGAATTCCTCAAAGCCCTGCCATTCCAGGACCCCGAACCGCAGGCCAGCGCCGCCGGACTCAGCAAAATCAATAACGCACCCTGAAAAAACAGCACAACACCGAACCTAAACAAAAGTACACATAAAACAGCCTGCCGGACCGGGATTAATCACCTGTGAACCACCACAAATTCCCCTTAAATCTGCCCGCACGCGCGTCAGCGACGGATTTGTCTGCGGAATCCAGGTAAACTGCACCGACTTTTCAGCCCTCTCCGTTGACTCACACCCCGCGCTTTCCCGATTCTGCACACCGCCTCGACCTGCCTGTCTGCGTACCAACTGCCGTCACAGCCTGAAAAATCCGGGAAATAGTGATTGACAGTGTTCGCAAGGTCGAAGCTTTTCGTGTCAGGGAAGAAGGTGCGCTCT
>Ga0169931_10005784_pt1 | contig 18777 bp, 18 predicted proteins | sample Kivu_15m_20L_FD_129675 | JGI IMG/M metagenome (GOLD analysis project Ga0169931, IMG submission 129675) | Freshwater microbial communities from Lake Kivu, Western Province, Rwanda to study Microbial Dark Matter (Phase II) - Kivu_15m_20L... | ecosystem: Environmental > Aquatic > Freshwater > Lake... | reverse complement strand
TAGAAAAGTGCGCTTATAAAAGTTAACCTCTCCAATTAAGTAGTTTTGTAGGGTAAGAGTAAAAACTCACAGTTAAATCTCTGAAAAAATGAGTTAATCCCCCACCTGGGCCCACTACCCTAGCCACAAGACAACTAAATAATGGGCCTTAAGCAGATTTGATTAGGGGGAGTAGACAGAGTGATATAAATTGATATCTTTAACCCTATGAAATCCTGCGGCAAGGCAGGGACCGCTATAAATCTAAAAAGGGGAGCATAAGTAAAATGACTAAAACCACAGCTAAGGCAAAACCAGCTCTGATCGCCCTTACTCTTGGACTACTTATTTCCACCACCTCAGTTATTACAGCGGCCGAGGCAGCCACAGTTAAAAATGGTGTGGCGTGTAAGAAATCGGGACAAAAGACTAAAGCTGGTAAGAAAAATTATGTTTGTGGCAAGAACCCATATGTCACCCCAACAAAATTGACCTGGATGCTTACTAGTTGCCCTGAGGCTTATGATCTATATGTCGAGGCAAAGGACCAATACGGTATTTTTAAGGATATTCTCTCTACCTCCCCTGAAGGACTTACAGAGCTTGGAAATCTTCAAAAGAGTATGGACTCTCTAGATACTCTAATGAAGACTCAGGTTTGCAAAAGGGGCAAATAAAGCTCTTTAATCTCTACTCCCGCAATATCAGTAGTTGAAAAGCATCTGTTCAAATAGGGATAGGATGCGCCCTTGGTGTACTGGAAAATACGCCTAAATGAATGGGGCCTTTAGCTCAGTCGGTAGAGCAACAGACTTTTAATCTGTGGGTCGTCGGTTCGATCCCGACAGGGCCCACTTTGTTGTACGACAATCCTTAATCTTCAAAAATCTAGTCATGCACCGGTCTAGATTGGTGGGTATTGTCAATTAGGAAAAAGTTAGGTTTCCGACTGGATCAATTGATACAAGCCTTTGATTTTGTAAGGTATTTCCCATGAAATTTTATCATTCTGACTCATTGCTTCATAAATCGAAAGGCTTTGAATTTTAATTTGATTTTCTCATATAAACAACAATGCGAGAGGGGCTTGCCTAAATAATTTTCTATATATTCTAAAAAATTTTCCACAATTACTTCCAACCTAAATTAAGCAGTTGTCAGTGATGATGGTATCAGGGTAAGAGCGGCTACCTTAGAAAATTCGAAAAGAATCTATACGAGCCTGCCCGAGAACTTATGCCAATATTACTCAAACTAAAAATATATTAAAGGATAACCATAAGCACTAATTACTAAGCCTGTATCCCGGCAGCGTTTGAATTAAAGTCTGTAACTCAATCTTCAGGAAGTCGTAACCAGCGCTTCAAATGCCATAAAATTATTCCCTGTGGTTAATCAGTTAATTTCTAAACGTTATCTTTACTTTACTTGGAACTATTTATAACACATGAAGCATAGTAGTGATAAATGAACTCCTGATAGTGTAAATTTGGTTTTGTGTCTATCAGTGGTTTGAAATTGAATTTTAAAGCGTCTTTAATGAGCCGTCACGTGATTAAGCCATTCGAACAACCTCACTTTACAAATCCAACCTGTATCTCATTATTTTCGCACGGCCTTGACAAAAACTCTGAGGTCTTCAAGTATGACTTAAGGCCTTTTACACATGAGTTAGCGCTGAATACTAAATTTCAGGATTTAATGCTGCATTGGAAAAAAGGCATAAAAATCTCAGACACTAGTTTAGTTGATTTCATGTTGATGAGAATAAAGGAGAATGGTGGTGAGTATAAAGGTCTTAAAACCAAAAGTGATGTCACTAATTACTATCGAGAGCTTGATCTGATTTACGAAAGTGTTAGACAAAACGGACTTATTATTCCTCCAGCTAGTAATTTTTTTTCTTGGGGTAGTTTCAATATGAATGGAATTGTCTTAAACATCGATTACGAAGGCAACTTGATTTTTGCTGGCAGAGGTACACATCGCTTAGCAATGGCTAAATGTGCCTTGCTCCCACTTATTCCTTTTTATATTAGGAAAATACATGCTTCATCAATACGAACGGGTAGCTGGAAAAAGAATTTGCTCAGTCCTGGATTGAGGCTTAAAGCAAATGAGTAAAGATTATTTTGTTGCAATCATAAAGTATGGAGGAAACACCCATTCAATTTCGCAGGCTTTAGGTAGAATTGGTGTGAAATCTGCTGTCATTCAAAGCCCACACGACACAAAACTAAATTTTGCGACTCACATAATTTTACCAGGCGTAGGAGCTGCTCCCAGCGCGATGAGACAGTTGCAAGTCAGCGGTTTGAACCAATTTTTAGTGGGCGCAATAAGCTCGAATATTCCAATACTTGGAATATGTCTCGGCATGCAATTACTTTTTGAATCTAGTAGTGAAGGTGGAGTCCAAACACGGGGCTTAGGAGTTTTTAGTGGCCACATTTCTAAGTTAAAAACTAGCTCAGTTCATAAAGTTCCTAATGTTGGGTGGCGTACGCTTAGTATGAAAAATAGTACAAAAATGTTCGATCATGTTCCTGAACCTTACGAATTCTTTTTCATTAACGCTTTTGGATCTGTATTTGAGGAACAGCATTTTGTGACATCTGTAACTCAACACAGTGTTAGTATTTGTGCCTCTGTCGAATTGAAAAGAACTTTAGGAGTTCAATTTCATCCTGAATTAAGTGGTGAAAACGGACTTCAATTTTTATCTAACTTCATTTTTGGTTCTTAAATGAAGAGAGTTATTCCAATAGTACTAATTGCACAGGGTAGGGTCGTGTTAAGTCGGAATTTCGCTCGCCACAGTATTCAAGGTGATCCAAACCAAATCTTAAGTAGACTTTTAGCTTGGGACTCAGACGAAGTAATTATCTTGGATATTTCAAGAAACGATAGAGTAAAAAATTTTCGAGATGATTTAAAACTTAAGCCAGACTTTAATACTGGCTCCAGCTTAACTGATTTGACTAGACTGAGTTCTAAACTTACAATGACACCATTATCAGTAGGTGGCAAAATTAGTAATTTAACTCAGATAGAAGAATTGCTGAGCTCAGGTGCGGATAGAGTAATTATTAATTCTAGTTTTTCTACAAATAGAAAGTTTTGTGTTGACGCAATCAAAGAATTTGGGGGATCTACAATTATCGCAAGCGTAGACTATAAGTTTTATAAAGATGACTTCAAGGTTTTTATACGAAACGGTACCGAATGTACTAATACTAACCTTGTTACATACTGCAAATATGTTTCGGATTTAGGCGTTTCTGAAGTTTTAGCGAATAGTATAGATAGAGATGGCTTAGGCAAAGGCTTTGATATTGAAGTTATCAATAAACTAGTTTCACATTTACAAACTCCTATAATTGCTTGTGGAGGTGCGGGGAAAGATAGTGATTTCATCGAAGTACTACAAATAGAAGGCATTTCGGGGGCGGCGGCTGCAAACATTTTTCATTTTAAAGAAAATAGCATGTACCTTTTAAAAAGAAATCTTTTTGAGAGTGGACTACCTGTAAGAAAACCCAGGATCAGAGATTAAATGATATGATATGATATGTCTTTGAAATATTGTAAAGCATGCGTTTACCCAGAGTCAGCAGTAAACATTTTATTTGATTCTGAGGGAATTTGTAGTGCCTGTAGGTTTTCTGAAGAGTATAACCGAATTAGTGAAGCCGAATGGGCCGAGCGACAAGAGAGACTATATAGAGAAATAACCGAGGCTAAAGGTAATTCTACAAGTCGTGGGAATTACGATTGTATTATTGCTGTAAGTGGAGGAAAAGATAGTTACTGGCAAACGCATGTGATAAAAAATATTTTTGGCTTAAATCCTCTTCTTGTTACGTATCACGGAAATAATTATTTACCAGAGGGACAAAGAAATTTAGATAATATGAAGAGAGTTTTTGATTGCTCTCATATAATTTTTTATCCGGGCAGTGAGAAAATTATCAAATTAAATCGTGCGGCATTTAAATTGATGGGAGATATGAATTGGCACGCGCATGCAGGAATAAAAACTTTACCAATGCAAATAGCTGTCGCGTTAAGGATCCCAATAGTTATTTGGGGCGAGGTTACCTGGAGTATTTCAGGTATGTTTTCTGCACATGATTTTGTTGAATACAATTATAGGACTGTAAAGGATCATGATTTGAGAGGTTACAATTACAAAGATTTCTTGGGGCAAGAGGATATTTCGATTAGTGATGTTAACTGGCTAGAAATGCCTACTGATAAAGAAATAGCTGAATTGGGACTTAGAGGTTTATACGTTGGTAACTACTTAAAATGGAATCCAAATGAACATACAGAGTTAGTTCAAAGAAAATATGGATTTGAGGTGGCTTCTGTACCTTTTCAAAGGACATATAGAAATATGTCCAATCTAGATGACATGCATGAAAATGGGATTCACGATTATCTAAAGTATCTAAAGTTTGGGTATGGGCGAGTTAGCGATCATGTGAGTAAAGATATTAGAGACGGCTACCTAAGTAGAACTGAAGGGGTGGATTTAGTAAGAAAATATGACCATGTTTTCCCCAGTACCGACTTATCGCGGTGGCTAACTTATGTGGGCATGAGCGCCAATGAATTTACAGAAATTTCAGAGCGCTTTAGAAACAAAATTATCTGGAAAAAAAATGAAGAAACTCTAATCTGGGAAAAAGACGAAATCTGGGATGAACAAGATTAGTCTAATTCTTTAAATATGAAAAAAACTCTTGAAATGTAGAAATTTGTTGAAGCTTTATTTCATTTATACGCGATGAAATAGGAATTAAATTAGTTTTCAATTCGTCAAGCTTACTGATTTTGTCCCTTACTTTAAGTAGATAATTTTCCTCAAATAAATTTATGTTTAATACTCCAGCTTCTAAGAATTTCATAAGTGAATTTGCTCTTTCATCGTAGGAGATATTTATAGTGGGAACTCCAAACTTAATTGAAGGTAAAGATGCATGTAAGCGATAAGAGATTACAGCGCTTGAACTTGCCAGAATTTTCAAGAACCCAGGTACGCTTTCTTCATATGAGTATGGAACACCTACAAAGCTAGAGGCGAATGCAATATCTCTGTGATCATGACATAAAAGTTGTGGGTTGTAATCAAGCGATTTCAGTAAGTCGATAATTTCCAGTAATTCATGAGTTATACTATTTTGAAACCTTGGCATTATATTCATTAAGGCTGGATTACGAATAGGTATCACAATATCATTATTATCCAATAGCCTTGTATTAAAATCTTCACGCTCAATAAATAAAGAAGGACATCCGTCTGCACGAGCATCGTTACGAAACTGTTTTACGTATTCCAAGGTAGAGTATTCGCGAACAGATACAATTTCTGCAGATTTTAACAATTGGCTTAATTTATTACTTTCTAACGAGTCGGTTCTTTCAACTAATTGACCCTTTGAATTGTAAATTCTCCCCCAGGAAACGCCATAAATAATCATGGGCACTCTTAATGATTTTAAAGCTTGGATATCTAAGTCAATCTCTCCATTCTCAAGTAGGTTTCCACCTCCTACAATTACAGCAGCTCCATATTGATTTATCTCATGGACAGACGCTGTTGTTAAGCCAGGTTTTCCAAAATTATCATATTTCCCCGATGCTGGAATAGAAATGAAATTAAATCGTTCTTCAATTGACTGGCTTACAAGCTTGCGCAATCCAGCAAAAATTACATGGTTACCAATATTGAAACCAGTTGGCCTGACTACATATATATTACGCATTTGAATCCTTACGGTAGAAGGTCATCATAACCAATTGAGTCACAAATTCTTTTCCATGTGATCAAACGCCTTTCGCTTATTTCAAACCTATTGAGAATCGAATTAATCTTACTCGAATCCTCAGGTTCATCGATCACTAAGCGCATTTTGCTTAGATTTATGTCCTCTTCTAAAATTATCGATGCAATGTTTAAACTGTTGGAGTCCTGGTAGATATGATCAAAAACGTTTTCGTCGTCTTTAAGAGTTCCATTATCAATGGCATTTATAAAGAGACTTGATTTACATAACTCAACTGACACTCCATAAGGGTAAGTTCTTGGTTTTAAATTCGTAACAAAATCAGGTGCGTTTGAGGGATCTTCTATTATTTTATCGATTGCAATCTGTAATAATTCGATATCGACAAAGGGACTATCACCATTTATTCGAAAAAAATAATCATAATCATTATCCCTTAAAATTCGTCCAATTCTGTCTTTTGGAGATTGACCATTTCCATCTAAACAATAAACACGGTAGCTTTTGGCTATCTCAGCAATCTGATAGTCAGTGCTAAGATCTTCAATCGCTACAAAAATGTCAAAATTGTTAATGCTTGACCACGGAACTAGCCGGTTTAAAATATATGAAATTAGAGGTAGGCCTGCAATCTGGCAAACCGACTTTTTTGGGTAGCGACGAGAATTCATTCGGGCCAAAATTATAAGTACAAACTTTATCCGATTTTGCTCTTTATTCTTAATTATCACTTTAGATTACCTCTAAAATCTCATACCAGATCTTTTTTGATGAATTTGCTTGAAATCGAATGAAAATATTCAAATATTCACGAGGGCTAATTCTTTGTTGCATCCACGATCTAAAAATCGAATAATATTTATCACCCTCAATATTTTTGAAATTAAAAATTAGCTTACTATCTAAATCTTTTAAGAAATCTTCTTGAAAACTATGCACTGGTAAAACTATACATCTGAAACCCAGTGATAAAAATTCCATAAGTGTTAAACCGCCTCCAGTAACAACATAATCCCATTTTTGAAAATCACTAATGTCAATACCGTTATTAAGGGTTATATTAACTTTGAAATTATTCGTGTTTAAATTAGTTAAATTCTGGTATGATAGGTCTGGAACTGTAATATAAACTTCAACTAGATCTAGAATAATTAATTTCTGTAGGCTTTTTAAAAATGATATAATTAACTGGAGGCTAGATGTATTTGGAAATTTACCTAAGGAAATTAGAATTTTTACATTTCTTTTTTGGAATCGGTGAACTTTCATCTCTAACATTAAATTTCTTAAAATTCGGAAAAATCTAAATTTTGAATGTATTAATCTGAAAATCGAATATTCAGGACCTAATAACAATGATCTAAAACTATCAACCTTCCAGCAATTAGGCGGACTACAAGCACGAGATACGCCGATTTTAAATGAGTGGTTAATATCAAATAGTGGAGTTAGGAGAACTACAACCTTAAAACTTTCCGAAATATTTTGGACAAATGACTTGAATTTTTCTGATGATCCATCAATCACTAACACAGAGACATCAGCTGAATTTACCATTTTCATTATTTCTATTAATTCTTTAGAATTAAGCTCACTTATCAAATCTTTCGAAATATTATGGATATTTAATTCAACTATTTTAAACAAATCTTTTGGAGCATTTTCTAAAAAGACTTTAACTCGTTCGGTATGGCCATAACCAATTTCATCCCCATACTCAGACAAGGCTAAAATAAAATCTCGGTGTTTCCTAATTTAGCACATCCTTAGTCACAAGATCATCAGAGAATGCATTGTCTTTCATGGTTCTTCCAACTATTTCTTCAATTTCTGTTATTCCAGATGCTGAGTAAGGTCTAACAAATTTAACATGGTCAGGTCTAATAATTGTGTCTTTTTTTAGGGGTAGAGAGAAGTAATAACTTCTGCGTGCGCGATTTTTCGTTTCAAGGTCATAAATTGAATCAACTTTGTGAGTCATGTAACTATTGCTACTCAATTCATCTGCATAATTAATTACATTCATATAATTCGTGAATTGCTCTGGACAAAGTGAATGGTCATAATCTGCTGTTTTAGGTGAGTTATTCAAACGAAAATGTTTTTCAAAGACTCTAACATCCAAACTATGGGCTAATAGCGCAGACTCGTTACCTAAAGTATGATCAGAATAACCAATTGGCAGCCCAAATTTCTTAAGATTTTGAATACGAGATACGTGTGAAAACTCAATTGGACAAGGATATAGAGATACGCAGTGCATTAAGGTTATACTTTTATTATTCAACAAATCCAAAGCTTTGGTAATATCTTCTTCACTACTCATTCCAGTTGATAACATCACCGGTAATTCTGTATTACTAATTTCCTTTAAAAGAATTTTGTGTGTGATATCGCCAGAGGCAATTTTTATAAACGGGACAGGAATATCCTCAAGAATTACTAGGGAGTTAATATCAAAGAAAGTGAATGCGAATTCTATTCCAAGTGATTTAGAATAGCGATATAAGTACTTCCAAGTTTCCAGAGAAAGTTGTTCAAGTGTTCTCACTGAGAAAGGGGCATAAGGAATAGTTTCATTGTTCGCTGTTCGGATAGTTTTTATATACATGCTTGGGGGATCAATTAGTTGAAACTTAATGACATCTGCTCCAATTTTCGATGCTGTGTAAATTAGTTGTTGGGCTTCATCGACACTACCCCCATGACAAGTAGCCGCCTCTGCAATTATTTTTGACTTCATACTATAATCATATTGGTAAAAGAGTTATACATCAATAATGATTAAATTTGTTAGGAGCCTACATTTGTTTCCTACGAAACATCAAATAAACCTAAAGTGGATTCCGACCTCATCTATCTTGAATATGGTGATACCAAAATACTTCAAAAAATTCTCAAGAAATTTTAGTCTAGATTCGGTTTCGGGGGAGTGGGATAAAGCAACAGTCCCTCTTGAATTTCATCCCAAAGCCATATATTGCAGAAGTAGGTGGCAGTCTGGTTTAGATTGGAAACAAACGATAGCCCTGTCATACTATAGAAAAATGATTTCAAATTATGGATCATTTGATAAATGTACGAACGATGAAACTGTGCTCAAGAGACTAAACGATTTAGATTATGTTTTTTCATCTATTCAGGGAAATGGAGCCCTAAAAACGCGATTCGAATTATCACTTACAAAAAATTCGCAAGACGAAACAGGGGGAATTTATGTTCATTTTGATCGTAATGGTGACCCAATATTTGCTGGAGGGGGATGGCACCGCTTAATGATTGCAAAAATATTAGAAATAAAGCTAATTCCAATTCAAATTGGTCTAGTGCATAAAAGTTTTTTACAAAACATAGATTTAAAAGGCTGGATCACTTCAAATAATTATTAAACTCATAAATTCTAGTATTATTCAAACTTGTTGAAACTCTCTGGTCAGCAACTAGCCTTACGTCGTATTTTTGAAATAATTTTAAATAATAAATCATAGACATGTTGGAGTTTAAAATCCTTAGCAACGTATCTCTGTATTGCCACGAGTCTATTGAATATGAATCACTGTTATAAAAATGGTGCTCTTTTAAAACCCAACCTAAATTGTTGTTGTAATCTATAAATTTGTAGTAATCAAGATCAAGCCCAGCGACATAAACTGGTGAATAGCCAAGATAAATTGCCGTTGCAATTGCAAAATAAATTGTGTAATTTGGCAAACCATTTACTTTTGTTATATCTATAGATTTTGTAAATCCGGTCAAGGGATTTTTTCTAATATACAAAGTGTTTTTATTTAAATAATCAGTTTGGTGATCTGGTTGCACTAAAATCATATCGTTTCTAGATTGAATTTTTTTTATCTTATCTCTGTAATCAACTTTAGCATTATCATTGATATTCCAATATGCGTTATCACAAATAAAATGATAAGTTGGTATTATACTGTGTGTAAATTTACTGTTTAAAAAGTTATTGATAGTAAATAATGCTTTATTTTTAGAAAACTCTTTGATTACATTTTCATTGATATTCACTAAACTGGGCCCATTTGCAAGTACCAATGCAGGACCATGATAGAGATTTACAAGTTTTTTAATTTTTTTGATTTTATTTTTATTTTTATTTTGCTTGCGGTATTTTTCTTGCGCAATAAAGCTTCGGAGAGTAAAATACTGGACTTTAGTTAAATTCTTATAGGAATGCCCAATGTACTCGTATCGAAAACCACCATCACTCAAGAATTCTGGGTTAATTTTCACTTTGCTTCTTTTCTGTTGTAATTTATACTTATGTGGTTATAATTTTCATGTCCTCCGAACCCTATCAGGACGCGATTTACCAGTATTTGCATTCAAGATTTGAATGACCCTTAGTAGGTTAAATCAATGTGGAGGTTGGGGTAATAAAAAAGATTCTGGGAACATGCAAAACATACATGTGTACAACACTTTTTTGGTTTCGACCAGAACCGGACAGCTTCTATCGGTTAACGGAGAATTTACGTCCCAAAAATCATCATTTTGTCCATTTTGTCCTATTTTCGAGACATTTTAGAGTTTTTCTCGTAGATGTGGGTAGAAGCGCCTAAAAGGGTTCATTAAGGTTTAATCGGCTAGGAGATGGGCAAATTAAAAATGGCATTTAAAGCCAAGAGTTCCAAACCAGTTGAGGGGTCAAATCCTGCTTTGTGGAGTGTCGCCCAATTTTCATCCTTTTATACCCAAAACCGATCTGAGTTAATTGCCCACGCCAATCGGATTGTGAAAGATAAGGCAAAGGCCGAAGAGATTACCCAGGAAGCTCTAGTGAAATTCATGCTAGCTGCCCCTGAACTATCTAGTGATTCACATGCTCTTTCCTATCTACACCGCACCATTGAAAATCTATGCATTGACCTTTTCCGAGCAGAAAACCGCAGACCAAACCTTGTTGCTCTAGATGATGCAGCCGCTGAGGTTGAATCGACCTGGCAGGTTTCTGGTGATCACTCACTTGCAATATCAGCTGCAGAGGATGCTGCAATTATTCGTCAAGCATTATCACTATTATCTCCAGCAGAGCGAGCAGCTCTTGTGATGTGGGAGGTTGAAGGACGCTCAACAAAAGAGATTGCCAAAGAGCTTGGTATTAAAGAGTCTGCTGTTCGTCACACAGTCTCTCGTGCTCGTGCATCATTACGTAAGGTTCTATCTGAGCTTGTTATTGATGATGCTCGCGGTTTAACTGCACTAGATCTTTTATCCACTACATATAAAAAGGCGGCAGAGGTCGCTGGTAAATCATCCAAGATTGCACTCACATTTATTTTAGTACTAACTGCATTTCTTGGTCTTAACTCCCTAACAGGTAATGAATCAAATACATCATTAATCACAACCTCTTCATCTCAGGTAAATTCAAATCAAGATATGCCCCTTGTATCTGAATCACCACTTGTGGTCGAACAACCAGTAATTAAATCCGTAGAAGTGATTAAATCGGTGAGTGTTAAGAACTCGATCACTACCGAAGAGTATGCAGACCACATGCAACTCTCTTTAAATCAACTTGCGACTGTGACTCTAATGCTTCAGGTATTAGATCAAGCAGATGGTGGGCCAGCGCCTACCAAATAACTAGATTTCCATCTCCTAGCGGCATTACACGTGTGTGCCACAAGGAATATGGAATTAGAAGATCCAAAAGATCTTCGAGCCAGTTTCAGGAAATTCCTGATTCTGACTAACGAAAGGAAAATAATGTCTATAATGAAACTACGTAAGCGAGTTTCACTTGTTGCAGTTTCGGCACTTACAGCAGGAGTAATTTCTGTTGTGTCCGCCCCTGTTGCAAGTGCAAATATTGCTGGAGGTACGAATGCGGTTACGACTGCTGATACCTTTAACGTTGCTGTTTCTCCATCAACGACAGGTTCAGCATCTGCTGTAGCCTCCGGGTCAGGTGTAGCAAATACCAGCAAAAGCCTTGGCTTGATTTATAAAGATGCCTCATCAACAACAGCACAATCTGTTACCATGTTTACAACTGGAACACTGGCACTTTATTCCGGCTCTGCTGTTGCATCGGCTTATGCCGTAACGGCAACTGGGGGAACTTTCTCATCCCCTAGAATAACTGATGCAGTAACTGCTGATTCATCTGGTGGTACTGTTTCAACTGATCAAAAATCTGTTTTCTGGGCTAAAGCAGCTGGAACAGGAACTGGAATTGCAGTTCTCTGGACACCTGGTGCAGCTGGAACATATACAGTTCGTTTGTATGGTGAAACGTCAACACTTGCACCAACAGCATTAATTCCATCGGGCGGTGACTTGGTCGGACAGATCCTTGTTACGGTCCAAGCAACCTCTGCAGCTGGTACATACTCTGCTGTATATTCATTATGTAATACAGCCACATCTGCAACCGCAGCCACTGGCACGGATGCCTCTGGCTCAACTAATCTAGCCAACGGTTCAACCGGCTTTATTAATTTCACTATTAAAGATAGTTACACTAGCGAAATATCTGCAGGCGACCCACTAGTTGCTACGGCAACAAATGGTGCGATAGTCAATTTTGGCTCAACTATTGGGACAGCGACAGGCTCCACAGCTGTTTCTGTAGCTGATAACAGTGCGACTATTTCTGTAGCTCAATCAACAGCAAATGCCCCAGTAACAACTACAGTTACATTGACATTTGCCGGAACTACTGTTTGTTCAAAAACAATTACAATCCGAGGTGAAGCTTCCAGAATGACAGTAACTCCAGCGGCAACTCAAACAATTTCCGGAACCTCATTCACAGATACTACTTATGGTGTAGCTGGCGGTAACTTCCGTGTTCAATTGTTTGACACTGCGGGTAATCTAGTAATTCCATCTGATGGAACAGCTAGGTTCGCTCAGGTAGCCTCAACACTTGATGGTAAGTCTGTAACTGCATTGGCAATCTCAACAGCAGCCTCAGCTATTGCATCAACTGATGCAACTGGCTTATGGCCATCTGTAAACTCTCTAGGTACCGTAACTTGCAGTTCAACTGCTGGCGAAGATACTGATCTAAAGATTCAGTACCAAAATCCATCTGGATCAGTTGTTACTTCACCGTCATTTAGTGCTCGATGTGCAGGACTTCCTTACACATATAAAGCATCGTTTGATAAGGCAAGCTACAAGCAAGGTGATGTGGCAACACTAACCGTACAATTCCTTGACATCAAGGGAAATAACGCTTCTACCACATCAACAGGTACTGCTGGAACGGTTACGTTCGCTCAAATGAGTAGGGTCGGTGGAGATCCAACTGCTGCTAAAGTAACCGATATCAACGGTCGTATCTCACACACATTCACTGTAGGTAGTTCTGGAACCTTTACTCCAGGAACCTATATCGGACTTGTGAGCTACCCCGACTACAATACATTTGGGGCAATTCAACAGGTAAGTTACTCAATAACTGAAGCTGTTGCTTCAGTAACAAATGCTGATGTTCTGAAATCAATTGTTGCATTAATTGCATCAATTAATAAGCAGATTCAAGCGTTACAAAAGCTGATCCTAAAAAGGTAGTAACTTATCCCTTAGGTAATTTATAACTTACCAAGGTCTGAAAAATAAATTAGGGCCCTGCAGTTGCAGGGCCCTAATTTATTTATTCTAAAGGTAATAGAAAAAAAACTAAAAAACACTTAGTCTAAGCACTATGGAAAACCATCAATCTAGGTTTATGACTAAATTTACACTTTTACAAATTTTAATTATTCCTATTGCGATAGCTCCTTTGTATTCACTCGATTCATTTAATGTACCAAAAGTAACTTTTTTAGTAACGTATGGTTGTATAGCACTTACTTTCAGTTTGTTTAATTTTAGAAAATTAATGCCAAAAGTGAATTATAAAATAAAGATAATTGCAATTCTGTTTTTAATTAGCCTACTTATTGCTTTTCTTTCAAGCTCTACACCCTGGGAGCAGCAATTTTATGGTCGAGAGAATAGGAATATTGGGTTAATAGTCTTCATTAGCTTAATTATGATTATGATATTTTTTTCACTTATTAATTTTGCATATTATAGTTTTTTGATAATAAAGTACATATCAATTTCAAGTTTTATCATAATAGGTTATTCAATAATTCAAATTCTAGGTTTTGATCCGTTTAATTGGAATACTATAAATCTAAAAATATTCTCTACCTTAGGTAACCCCAATTTTTTATCTGCTTTTTTAGCCTGTTCATTAGTACCCGTTTTAATATTTAGTCAATCGATAATAAATATCAAAGCAAAAAAATTTAAAGGTTTTTTGCTTTTTATTTTATTTTCAGTCTATTTATATGTAATGTTTGTCAGTCGAAGCTACCAGGGTCTGATTATTTCATATATAACAATTTTAAGTTTTTTTGTCTTTAGAAGTCACTTAGCGCAAAAACGTAACCTTAGCATTTTAGGTCTAACTCTTTTATTGTGTGGAACAATTCTTGGTTTATTAGGAACCATAAATCTAGGTCCATTTTCAAGTGTGCTTTATAAGTCATCTGTAGTTTCAAGAGGAGATTTTTTTAGAGCTGCACTTAAAATGGGCAACGAGAATTGGGTTCACGGGATAGGTATTGATGGATTTGGTGACTATTACCTATCTTATCGAGACGCAATTGCTGGAGCGAGAGTAAATGCAGAGTATGTAGATTCTTCTCACAATTATTTACTTGACATATATTCGAATTTGGGACTTTTTGCACTAGTACTTTACTCATTATTGATTTTTCTGACATTCAGAGGCTTTATCAAGTTAATTAAAGTGGGACAAAAAGATCGAATATATCTATCCTTGTTTGTATTTTGGCTAGGTGTCCAAATCCAATCACTGATAAGTCCCACTAATTATGTGTTTCTTGTTTATAATTTTGCATTTGCTGGTTTAGTTCTGAGTAACTTAAATACTGATGATGCTACCGTGGACTCAGTATTGGAAACGTCAAAGAATAGAAAGTTTTATTCTGCTGCATTAGGTTTATTGATTGCAATCGCTATACTAATGCCTTTTGTCATGAAGGATAGGAATCTACTCATTGCCCAAAAGGGCAATAGCTTAGACGCAGTCTTAATTGCTTCAAATAATTTTCCTAAGTCAATTGTCACTTATAATCGAATACTGACAATTTTGGCGCAGACAGGAAGTCATCCAAAGGTAATGTTAAATCTTGCTCAAGATGCAGTAAGGTTCAATGAAAGGACCGTTCCTGGCCAATTTACCATTCTAACAAGTGACTTTTCAACAAAAAAAGAAAAGATCAGGGCTTACCAAATTTTAAGGACACTAGATCCCCATAATCCTATTATAAAAGAGTTTCAGCCAAAATGAAGGTTTCAATAATTGGCCAGGGCTACGTTGGTTTAACAGTAGCCCAAGGAGCTGTCAGCGCAGGATATCAGGTGATTGGTTACGATATTGATTCGAATTTGATTTCAGAATTGTCTATAGGGAAAACTCACGTACCGGGAATAAAGATGCGAATACTTAAAGAAAAAATGAGCGACGGCTCATATTTACCCACTTCTAATTCGAATGAACTTTCTAATTCAGATATTTTTATATTGGCTGTTCCAACTCCATTAGATAATAATCATATGCCTGACTTAAGTTACTTAATATCTGCATCCGAACTTGTTAGTCGTAATGTTACGAAAGACTGTCTTGTGATAAATGAGAGTACGTCGTTTCCAGGAACACTTCGTAATTTAATTAAACCTATATTTGATGAAATTAGAGTGCATGAAATACTATTTTCAGTAGCACCTGAAAGAGTTGACCCAGGCAATGTAACGTGGAATTTAAGCAACACGCCAAGAGTTATCTCTGGTATTTCTGATGAAGCGGTTAAAAAAACAATAGAATTTTATTCTACTTTTTGTGAAAGTATCTATCAAGCGCCATCTGCTGAGGTAGCAGAGGCTTCAAAGCTATTTGAAAATACGTTTAGGCAAGTAAATATTGCATTAGCCAACGAATTTTCATTGCTATCACACAAAATTGGGTACTCTGCACACGAGGCATTAATGGCTGCATCTACTAAACCTTTCGGATTTATGCCGTTTTATCCGAGCATCGGCGTCGGAGGTCACTGTATACCAGTGGATCCAGTTTATTTAACTAAGACATCCAAGAACTTAGGGCAGGATACTCCCTTAATTGATAAATCAATAGAAATAAATTTAACGATGCATCGAAAAGTAGTGAAGCGAATCCAAGAAACCTTAAATCATAATTTGAGTGGACTAAAAATACAGATTGCAGGTATATCATATAAGTCTGGGGTTTCGGACATGCGAGAATCTCCTGCTTTACAATTAATGGAACATTTGGTTAACCTAGGTGCAATCGTAAGTTGGCATGATCCCGTGGTTAAAAAGTATAATAATGTCTATAGCACTGAACTAGGTGTAAATATAGATTTAGGCCTGATTGTTACACCTCATGACCAGATTGATTTTTCTATCTGGAAAAGTTCTCGTGTAAATGTTTTAGACATTTCTAGTAACTCTACAGATTATGGTTGGCCCAAATTCATTTAGCGAAAGTCTTTGGCTACATCATCTATAATAGTAGTTAAGTTTAAAATAGGTTTCCATCCAGTGAAGTTAATGATCTTTGATATATTGGGGACTCTACGAGCCATATCCTCAAAACCGCTAGCGTACGCATCCACATAATTAGTAAAGGTAATTTGTGAATTTGACTTGGTCTGATTTATTATTTGCTGGGCCAGTTCCAATATAGAAATTTCTTCTTTACCCCCAATATTAAATACTTCACCAATTGTTTTATCATTACCCGCTAAAGATAGAATTGCTTTTACTGTATCGCTAACGTGACAGAACACTCTTGATTGGGAACCATCACCGAATATTCTCAAAGGTAAATTATTAACTGCTGCTTTAACAAATCTAGGAACGACCATGCCGTACTTTCCAGTCTGCCTTGGACCAACAGTATTAAAAAATCTTAGTGTTGTAACTTTCAGATTTTTCGTGAGGTAAAGAAAGTGAGCAGTTGCCTCTTCTAATGCTTTTGCATCTGAGTATGTCCAGCGTAGTTTTTGAGGAGAACCTAGTAAACGATCGTCATTTTCAGAAAGTGGCTGACTAGGATTTTTACCATAAATTTCAGAAGTACTCGATATAAGGATTCTTTTGTCAAATTTAGTAGCAGCATTTAAAACCACTTCAGATCCATAAAAATTGGTTGATATTGATTCGATGGGATTTTCTAAAATATTGTCAACACCCAAGGCAGCTGCCATATGAAGAACCAGGTCACAATCTTTCACTAGAGATTCAACTAATTTTTGATCTCTAATATCCCCTTGAAATACCGTAATTTTTTCTTCAAGGTGCTTAATGTTTTTTTTCGAACCCGTACTTAAATTATCTAAAATTGTGACTTCTTCACCCTTAGCTACTAATGCGTCACAAAGGTGAGAACCAATAAACCCTGCCCCACCAGTTATAAAAACTTTCATTCGACCACTATAGTAGGCGAGGCAAGAATTTTTCGCTTTATTGGTGGTGAGTATATAACTATTTAGTGTGTTCTAATAGAGTGTGGTAGTGAAAACGATCAGGGAATTTACATCATCTAAACTTCTCAACGAAGAGCAGATTCTTATATTACCATCCTTAGAAATTTCAGACGCAATAGAAATAGGTGAGATAGCCAAATTAATTAGCTTTATAAAGAATCTACCAGTTGCAATTGAAGTAAGGATTGATGATTGGATTGTCTATCACGTATCCCTGCCAGGGAGTAAACCAGAAAATGATTGGTGGTTAGATCGAAAGGCAAGAGTTGTGATGCTTAAGCACCACTCAACATTGTATGAACGAGTAAGTGCTGTGGAACGTGGCGTTGATTGGCATAAAGAAAACAATGTATTAGATGAGACACATGCAATTCATGGTGGTGGGCTGCCTTTGATTACAAAAGATAAGGGATTTGTCGGAGTACTACTGATCAGTGGATTACCACAGGTAGAAGATCATTTACTTGGTGTTGAGGTATTGACTGAGTTTTTATCTCGCAAGGGTGAATTAATTGAGTAGTCAAGTTTGGGTATGTGGTGAGGTATTAATTGATTTAATTCCAGATGGCACAGAGCGTAAGGCGGTAGTTGGTGGTGGCCCTGCTAATACTGCAAAGGCATTAGCAAAACTTGGCATCGATGCCCAATTTATTGACGGCATATCAACTGATAAGTATGGCCAAATGGCGCTTAAGCAATTACACAAAGATGGTGTGCTACTTGATTTTGTTAAGTTTTCAGAGAAGCCAACCTGTCTAGCGATAGTTTCATTAAATAAAGCAGGAGGTGCCTCCTATGAGTTTGTAATTGAGGGCACTGCTACCTTTGATTTCTCTGCCTCCTGGTTACCAGATCCATTTACAAACAAACCATCTCTACTTCATATCGGTACATTAGTTACTGCTATTGAGCCTGCAGCTAGTGTCTTATTTGAGTGGGCTAAACAGGTAGCAAAGATTTCACCGATTGTATTTGATCCAAATATCAGACCTGCTGTGATGAGTGATCGGGCTGAATATGTAAAGCAGGTGGAAAGATGGGTATCAATCTCATCTGCAATTAAGGTAAGTGATGATGATATTTACTGGTTATACCCAGGTGTTGAGTTAGATCTGTTAGCAAATAAATGGCTTGCTATGGGGCCAGAGTTAGTTGTGGTTACATTTGGCGATAAGGGCTTAGCTGGATATCGAAAAAATGAGAAGGTAGAAGTGAAAGCTAAAAAAGTCGTGGTGGCAGATACAGTTGGAGCAGGAGATACGGTAGGTGCCATATTAGTTGAGGCGATTATTGAGGATGGGCTAGATAAGTTAACGGGGATGAGATTATCTGTAATGCTAGATCGGGCAGCAAAGGCAGCTGCAATTACAGTCTCTAGAACAGGCGCCCTACCACCATCAAAAGCTGAGATTAAATAAAAGGGAGTATTACAAAGTGCTTAATAT
>Ga0169931_10005783_pt1 | contig 18779 bp, 17 predicted proteins | sample Kivu_15m_20L_FD_129675 | JGI IMG/M metagenome (GOLD analysis project Ga0169931, IMG submission 129675) | Freshwater microbial communities from Lake Kivu, Western Province, Rwanda to study Microbial Dark Matter (Phase II) - Kivu_15m_20L... | ecosystem: Environmental > Aquatic > Freshwater > Lake... | reverse complement strand
CCGTTCTGTACGCCGTCCAGCACCGACAAGGCCGGAACCAGCTCGCCGCCCGGGTGGACGCTGATCTGGAAGCGCCCGTTCGTGATCGTCGCGACCCGCTTGCTTACCAGCTCCGCGGTGCCGTAGATCGTGTCCAGGCTCTTGGGGAAGCTCGACGCGAGACGCCAGCGGATCTGAGGCTGCGCACGCACGATCGCCGGAGCGCCCAGGATCGTGCCGCCGACGGCTGCGCCCGTGCCGGCTTTCGTGAGGAAGGAACGACGTTGCATCGATGGTTCTCCGTGGTGGTTTGAATGCGCCCGCACGTACTTCCGGCCGCTGCAGCCGGTGCGTTCCTGGGACGGCGCTGTCCGAAGGACGGCGGATTCTATGTCAGCCGTCTAGAGGGGGCAATCGATATGTCAACGCCTCGGCAGCCGGATTCGGAATCCGCTGCCGTGACGGTGCGCGATCGCGGAGCCGGTACGGTGAAACTGCGTACCGACGCTCCCCGGGATGGTGCATCCGGGTCGCCAACGGGCCCGGCCACGCGTGTCCGGGGGGGGGCGGCGCGATCGCGCGCTGCTGCAGCGCCGGGCTCGGGGGTGGCGCGGCGCCGCGCCGCCCGTGGGTCAGTCTGCGTTGGCCAGCCGCGCGCGTGCGGCTGCGACCGCGCGCCGGACCTGGGACGGCGCTGTGCCGCCGACGTGGTCGCGCGCGGCCACCGAGCCCTCGGGGGTCAGCAGCGCGAAGACGTCCATGGCCACCAGGGGGCTGAACCCGCGCAGCTGCTCCAGCGACAATTCCGCGAGGTCCTTGCCTGCGTCTGCCGCAGCGCGCACCGCATGCGCGACCACCTCGTGCGCGTCGCGAAAGGGCAGCCCCTTGCGCACCAAGTAATCGGCCAGGTCGGTGGCCGTCGCGAAGCCCTCGGCGGCGGCTTCGCGCATTCGAGCAGGGTCGACCCGGATGCCCCCGACCAGATCGACGAAGATGCGCAGCGTGTCGCGCAGGGTGTCCGCGGTGTCGAACAAAGGCTCCTTGTCCTCCTGGTTGTCCTTGTTGTACGCCAGCGGCTGTCCCTTCATCAGCGTCAGCAGCGCGACCAGGTGGCCGGTCACGCGTCCGGTCTTGCCGCGCGCGAGCTCGGGCACGTCCGGGTTCTTCTTCTGCGGCATGATCGAACTGCCGGTGCAGAAGCGGTCCGGCAGATCGACGAAGCCCACGCGCGGGCTGCACCAAATCACCAGCTCTTCGGACAGACGTGAGACGTGCGTCATCGCCAGGGCGGCGGCCGCGCAGAACTCGATCGCGAAGTCCCGGTCCGAGACCGCGTCGAGCGAGTTCGTGCAGACGCCGTCGAAGGCCAAGGTGCGCGCAACGCGGTCGCGGTCGATCGGGTACGAGGTACCGGCGAGCGCCGCGGCCCCGAGCGGAAGCCGGTTGACCCGGCGCCGGCAGTCGCTCATCCGCTCGTCGTCGCGCGCGAACATCTCGACGTACGCCATCAGGTGATGTCCGAAGGTGACCGGTTGCGCGACCTGCAGGTGTGTGAAGCCCGGCATGATCGTGTCCGCGTGGTGCTCGGCCAGATCGACGAGTGCCGACTGCAGCGCCCACAGCAGCCCGCGAGTCTCGTCGATCGCCTCACGCAGCCACAGCCTGACGTCGGTGGCCACCTGATCGTTGCGCGAGCGTGCGGTGTGCAGGCGCTTGCCCGCGTCGCCAACGAGTTCCACCAGCCGCCGCTCGACGTTCAGGTGGACGTCCTCGAACTCGATCGACCACTCGAACCTGCCGTCATCGATCTCGGCACGGATGATCGCCATCCCCGAGCGAATGGCCGCCAGGTCGGGCTCGGACAGCACGCCGACGGCGTGCAGCATCTCGGCATGCGCCAGCGAGCCCGCGATGTCCTGCGCGGCCAACCGGCGATCGAACTCCACGGACGCGGTGTAGCGCTTGACCAGTTCGGCCACCGGCTCGGAGAACCGCGCCGACCAGGCCTGCGCCTTCCTGCCGAACTGATCTGTCATAATCCAGCCCCCATGGCGCCCAGCGACGGAAAAGCCGCGGATTATAAGTCGGACCCTGGGTCGGGCGGGCCATCGCAGAAAGCGCGCAGGCAATCCGAAGGTGGCCAGGCGCCGGTCATCCCGGACACGTGCAACCTCGGCATCGTGCTGCGTACGTTGGTGCCGCTCAATGCGCTCGCCGTCGTCGGTGCGATTGCCCTCAGCTCGGGGCCGATCGAGTCGGGACTCCGTTTCCTGGACATTGCGCTCGTGCTCGAGCCAGTCGCGCTCGGATCGCTCGCGCTGCTGTGCCTGCTGCGCAAAGGGGTCAATGGCACGACGCGGTGGGTGCAGTGGGCGGTCGCGCTTGGCGTGCCGGCGGCGTTGGCCTCGGTGACCGCGCTGCTCGTGCCGCGCTTCGCGCCGCCGGATACCGGCGATGGAACCGCCTGGTGGGTGCTCGGTCGCGCGATCCTCGCCGCGACGCTCGCTTGGCTGTTCGCAGTCTACTTCCAGCTTCGCGCCCGTGCGTTCTCGCCGTCGTTCTCGGAGGCGCGCCTGCAGGCGCTGCAGGCGCGGATCCGGCCCCACTTTCTGTTCAACAGCCTGAACGCGGTGCTCGGGCTGATGCGCAGCGACCCGCGCCGTGCCGAGGCGACGCTCGAGAATCTCGCCGACCTGTTCCGCGTGTTCATGCGAGACGCGCGCGAGCTGGTACCGCTGGATGACGAGGTGGTGACCTGCAAGGAGTACCTGGCGATCGAGCAGATCCGGCTGGGCGAGCGGCTCCGGGTGCAGTGGTTGCTGGACGGCATGCCGGGCGACGCACTGCTCCCCTCGTTGCTGCTGCAGCCGCTGATCGAGAACGCGGTCCATCACGGAATCGAGCCGAGCGCCGAGACCGGGACGATCGAGATCGCGATCACCCAGCCGGCCGAGCGGGTCCGGGTGGAGATCACCAACCCGCTCGCGTCGGTGCCCCCCACCCGGGGGGGTAACCAGATGGCTCTGTCCAACGTGCGGGAGCGCCTGATGCTGCTGTACGATATGGAGGCCGAACTCAAGACCGGCGTCGAGAGCGGTCGGTTCAGGCTCCAGCTCGAATTCCCTTATCGAAAAGAAAGAAGACGCCGAGATGTCCGACGCTACTTCGATCCTGATCGTTGACGACGAGGCGCCCGCGCGGGCTCGGCTGCGCGAGGTGCTTGCGGATCTCTCCCCTGAATTCATGCACCGGATCGTCGGGGAGGCGGCCAATGCGCCCGAGGCCCTGGCGCAGATCGAGTCGCAGCGACCGCAGATCGTGCTGATGGACGTGCAGATGCCCGGGATGACCGGCATCGAGCTCGCCCGCCACATCTCTGCCCGCGCGGCCGAAGCCGATCATGACGCGCCCAAGCCGATGCCGCTGGTGATCTTCGTCACCGCGTTCGACGAGTTCGCGGTCGAGGCCTTCGAGGTGAACGCACTCGACTACCTGCTCAAGCCGGTGCGGGCGCAGCGGCTGCTCGGCGCATTGAAGCGTGCGCAGACGCTGCTGCCCGCCGAGCATCTCGAGGCGATCGACCAGCTGGTCAAGGCCACCAACACCCGGCGCCGTCACCTGTCGGTGCACGAACGCGGCCGCGTGATCCTGGTGCCGCTGGAGCAGGTGCTCTACCTCAAGGCGGAACTCAAGTACATCACGGTCCGCACCCGCGAACGCGAGTATCTGATCGAGGAATCGCTGACCTCGCTCGAAGACGAGTTCAAGGACCGGTTCGTCAGGATCCATCGCAATGCGCTGGTCGCCCGCCCCTCGATCGCAGGCTTCGAGCGCGTCACGCCCACCGGCGAGGGCGAGGCGGGGGATCCCTACTGGCAAGTGGTGCTGCGCGAGGTGACCGAGAAGCTCCCGGTCAGCCGCCGCCAGTGGTCGATCGTCAAGGGCCTCGTCAGCTGAGCCCCGGGACGCACCGCGCGGCTCAGGCCGCGTCGCCGCCCGGGCGGCTGGTCATCGCCACCCGCGAGAGCCGCCTCGCCCTCTGGCAGGCGAATCACGTCCGTGATCGCCTCAGAGCGCTGTACCCGACGTGCTCGGTCGAGCTGCTCGGCATGACGACGACCGGCGACCAGATCCTCGACCGGTCGCTGAACGAGATCGGCGGCAAGGGGCTGTTCACCAAGGAGCTCGAGGTCGCGCTGGCCGACGGGCGGGCGGATATCGCGGTGCATTCGCTGAAGGACGTGCCGATGCATCTTCCCGAGGGTTTCGAGCTCGCGGCAGTGATGCAGCGAGAGGATCCGCGCGATGCGTTCGTCTCGCCTGCACATGCCAGCATCGACCTGCTGCCGCAGGCCGCGCGCGTCGGGACCTCCAGCCTGCGCCGGGCCGCGCAGCTGGCCGAGCGTCGCCCCGACCTGCGGATCGAGCCCCTGCGTGGCAACCTGGACACTCGGCTGGCCAAGCTCGATCGCGGAGAGTACGACGCGATCGTGCTCGCCGCTGCTGGGCTCAAGCGACTGGGCCTGGGGCACCGGATACGCCAGGTGCTGCCGCCGGCGACGAGCCTGCCTGCACCCGGGCAGGGTGCGCTCGGTATCGAGGTCGTCGCCGGGCGTGCGGAGCTGCGCGCCTGGCTGTCGCCGCTGGCGCATCGCCGCACCTGGCTGGAGGTGGCCGCCGAGCGCGCGGTGTCGCGCGAATTGGGCGGCAGCTGCCGGGTGCCGCTCGCGGCCTATGCGGCGATCGATCCTGACCAGCGGCTGGCGATCACGGCGCTGCTCGCGAGCGATGGCGCAGTGCGTCGGACTTCCGTGGTCGGCGACCGGCCGCTCGACGCGCCCGAGGGGGCGGTACCCCTTCCGGACGATCCCGACCTGCGCGACGCTGAAGCGCTCGGCGCGCGGGCGGCCGCCGCGCTGCGCTGACCCTGCCGCCGACCGGCGCAGGTATCGTGGCGCCGGACACCGTCGTGCTGACGCAGCCCGCGCTTCGCACGGCGCCGTTGGTTGCCCGTCTGAACGCCCGAGGCTTCGCGACCGAGTGCTGGCCGATGACCCTGATCGCCGCGGCCGACGGGGTCAACTGGGAGGCGGTGGCGCGCAGCTTCGCGGCGAGCGACTGGGTGGTCTTCCCCAGCCCGGGCGCCATCGCGGTGACGCTCGCCGCGCTGCGTGCTGCTGACCTCGACTGGCCGGCGGGGCCATCGCTCGGGTTGGTCGGACGCGGCAGCGCGGAGGCGCTGATGTCGTGGCACACGGACTGGCCTGCGCTGCGCGACGCCCGGGTGCTGGCGCCCGACGGCGATGACCAGGACGCGGAGGCGCTGCTCGCGCTGCCGGAGTTCGCTGCGGTCGCGGGCCAGCGGGTTGCGGTGATCGGACGGGTCGGCATGGAGCCTCGCGGGGTGCAGGCGCTGCGTGCCCGAGGCGCGAGCGTGCAGGTGTGGGGTGCGTATCGTGTCGATCCGCTGGCGCCGCCGCCGCACGCGGGGGCGTGGCTCGCCTCGCGCGCAGCGGACCGGCGTGCCGTCGCGATCTGCGTGGCTGACTCCGGCAGCGGCCGCAGGCTCGGCGAATTCGTTGACCGGCTGCCGGTCGGCAGCTGGGTGCGGGGTCAGCCGCTGCTCACCCAGCATCGGCGGATCGCCGCCGCGCTTCGAGCCGACGGATGGCGGTGTGTCCACCGGCACGATCCGGGTACGGCTGGGCTGGTCGCCGCGCTAGAATCGATGCCGGACATCGATCGATGAACGACTCCTCCGAGGCCGCCACCGCAGCCGCTCCGGTGCGCTCCGCGGCGGCGGCCGCCCCGCCGCCTCCGACGCCGGCCGACCCCCTGCCGGGCCTCCAGGCGCCCGCGCGTCGCACGGGGGTCGTCTTGGCGACGGCGCTGGCGGTCGCGGGTCTGCTGGGTGCCGGCGCGGCCGCGTGGTATGCGGACGGCCGCATCGAGCGCATCGAGCGCGAGTTCGCCCGGCGCGTCCAGCATCTGGAAGCCTCGACGCAGCAGCGCGAGCAGCAGCTCAAGCTGCTGGGGGACTCGCTGCGCGATGCGCAGGGCAAGCTCGCGCTGACCGAGGCCAAGCTCGCCGATTCGCTCGGCCAGCAGCTGCAGCTGCGCCAGCTGTACGACGAGATGGCACGCAGCCGCGGCGAGCTGATGCTCGCCGACGTCGAGAACTCCATCATGATTGCCGCCCAGCAGCTGCAGCTCGCGGGCAACGTTCAGAGCGCGCTGCTCGCGCTGCAGGACGCCGAGCAGCTGCTGGCGCGCTCGAGCCAGCCGGCGCTCATCGGCCTGCGGCGCGTGCTCACGCGTGACATCGAGCGGCTGAAGGCCGTGCCGTTGGCCGACTTCGCGGCCGCGGTCGCGCGGCTGGACGCAGTGATCGCCGCGATCGACCAGCTGCCGCTGCTGGCCGAGCCTGCGATGCCCGCGACCGACGACGGCGCGGGCGCGAGCGCGAGCGCGACGCCGCGCGGCGGACTGCTCGGTCTGCCCGAACGGATGGCACGCACCGGGTTGCAGGGCTGGGACGCGTTCGTGGCCGAGCTGCGGGGACTGTTCCGCGTGCAGCGGGTCGACCAGCCCGAGTCACTGCTGCTCAACCCCCAGCAGCGCTTCTTCGCCCGCGAGAACCTGCGGCTGCTCCTGCTCCACGCGCGGCTGAATCTTCTCGCCCGCAACGAGCCGCTGTTCCGCGGCGACCTCGGCCGCGCGATGAAGACCGTCGAGCGCTGGTTCGATACGCAGCACCGCACCGTCGCCGGTGCGCTCACGTCGCTGCGCCAGCTGCAGTCCACCCCGCTCGCGATCGACCTGCCCTCGCTGGCCGACAGCATCGCTGCGGTGCGCACCGCCCGGGCGAGCGGCGACTCGAGGTAGCGCCGTGCGCTGGATCGTCTGGGTGCTGCTGGCGTTCGCACTGGCGGTCGGTCTGGCCCTGATGATGCGCTTCAACCACGGCAACGTCGCGATCCTGTGGCCGCCGTACCGGATCGAGCTGTCGGCCAACCTCGCACTGGTGCTGCTGGCCGTGGGCTTCGTGACCCTGCACGTGGTGTTGAACGCGACCGCACGCGCGCTGTCGCTGCCCCAGCGGGTGCGCGACTATCGCGCTCGTCGCCGTGACGAGCGGGCCACGACCGCGCTTCGCGACAGCGTGCTGGCGTTCTTCGAGGGCCGCCTCGGCCGGGTCGAGCGGCACGCGTCGCTCGCGCAGGCCTCGCCCGCGACCGCCGGCGCGGCGGCGCTGATCGCCGCCCGATCGGCGCAGCGGCTGCACGAGGCGGAGCGCCGCGACCGCTGGCTCGGACACGCGGCCGGCGCGCCTGAGGCGGCACAGGCTCTGGAGATGACCCAGGCGGAGCTCGCGGTGGAGGATCGGCGGCCCGAGCAGGCGATCGAGATCGTCGAGCGGATGCACGCCGGCGGCGCGCGGCACCTGGTGTCGCTGTGGACCGCGCTGCGCGCCTACGAGCAGGCCGAACGCTGGGACGAGGTGCTGCGCACGCTGCGGCTCGTCGAGAAGCGCGACGCGCTGCATCCCGCGGCGGTCCGGCGCATGCGGATCCGGGCCACCGAAGGGGCGCTGGCCCGTATGAGCGCCGATGGGCCGGCGATCCGCGAACTGTGGCGATCGCTTCGTTCGGACGAGCGGGCGTTGCCCGAGGTCGCCTCGGCCTTCGCGGGCGCGCTCGCGGCCGCGGGCGCCCCCGACGATGCCCGCCGCATCGCCGAGCAGGGGCTGGATGCCGCGTTCAGCGAGTCGCTGATCGGGGTCTACGGTCGGCTCGGCGGGCTGCCGCTGCGCACCCGGCTGGAGCGGCTGGAGGGCTGGCGTCAGCGTTACGGGGACGAGCCCGCGCTGCTGCTTGCGCTGGGCAGGACGTGCGCGGGAGAGCGGCTGTGGGGTAAGGCCGAGGAGTATCTGGTGCTCGCACTGCGGGGTCGTCCGACGGTGGCGGTACACGTGGCGCTCGGCGAACTGTACGAGGCGATCGACCGCACCGACGCAGCCGCGACGCACTACCGGGAGGCCGCCCGGCTCGCCGCGGGCGCGTGAGCGTCCGGCGGGTGCTCGCGGTCCTGGGGGCGGGAGCCGCCGCGTGCGGGCGCAGGTCAGCCGTGCCGGAGCGCGACGGTCTTGAGCGTGGTGAATGCGTACAGCGCCTCGAACCCCTTCTCGCGCCCGTAGCCGCTCGCCTTCACGCCGCCGAAGGGCAACTCGACGCCGCCGCCGGCGCCGTAGTTGTTCACGAAGACCTGCCCGGCGTGCAGCCGCCGGGCCAGACGCAGCTGCCGGCCGCCGTCGCGGGTCCAGACGCCCGCGACCAGTCCGTAGCGCGTGCCGTTGGCCAGCGCGACCGCCTCGTCCTCGTCGTCGAACGCGCGCACCGCCAGCACCGGGCCGAACACCTCCTCGCGCCAGACGCGATGCTCCGAGGGCACGTCGCGCAGCAGCACCGGCGCCTGGTAGAACCCCTCGGGCGGGGCGTCGTCGACCACGTCGCCCTGCGCGGCCATCGGCACGCCGCTCGCCTGCGCATCCGACAGGAAATCCCATACGCGCTGCTGCTGCCTGCGGCTGACCAGCGGGCCCAGGTCCAGGTCCGCCGACGCCGGGCCGGCCCGCAGCGCGTCGAAGCGCGCGGCGAGCCGCTCGAGCAGGGGTTCGTACAGCGACCGCTCCACCAGCAGGCGGCTGCCCGCCGAACAGGTCTGCCCGGCGTTCTGGACGATGGCGTTCACCAGCACCGGCAGCGCGGCCTCGACGTCAGCGTCCGCGAACACGATCTGCGGCGACTTGCCGCCCAGCTCCAGCGTGACCGGGCACAGGTGCGATGCCGCCGCCACGGCCACCCGTTCGCCGGTCTGCGGCGAGCCGGTGAACGAAACGTGGTCGATCCCCGGATGCGCGGCGAGCGCGTGTCCGGCCTCGGTGCCCAGCCCGGTGACGATGTTGAGCGCACCCGCCGGCACGCCGACCGCAGCGGCCAGCGCGGCGACCCGCAGCAGCGACAGACAGGCGTCCTCGGCGGGCTTGACCACGCAGGCGTTGCCCACGGCGAGCGCCGCGCCCACGGAGCGGCCGAAGATCTGCATCGGGTAGTTCCACGGCACGATGTGTCCGGTCACCCCGTGAGGCTCGCGCAGAGTCAGCACCGTGTAGCCATCCAGGTACGGGATCGTCTGCCCGTGCAGCTTGTCGGCCGCCCCCGAATAGAACTCGAAGTACCGCGCGAGCGCGAGCGCGTCGGCGCGGGCCTGCCGCAGCGGCTTGCCGGTGTCCTGCGACTCGATCCGCGCGAGTTCGTCGGCGTGGGCTTCGACCGCATCCGCCCAGCGCCGCAGCAGGCGGCCGCGTTCGACCGCGGCGAGCCGCCCCCAGGCTCCTTCGAACGCGGCGCGCGCGCTGCCGACCGCGCGGTCGACGTCGGCGGCCTCACCTCGGGCGATGCGGGCGAACGGCGCCCCGGTGGACGGATCGACGACCGCGAGGGTCTGGCCGCTCAGCGAGGCGACCGAGGTGTTGTCGATGAAGTGCGCGTAGGGCAGGTCGATCGGCGTCACGTCGGGCTCCTCGAGCGGGACCGCCCTCGGCGGCCCGGTCGCCGGATTATCCGCGATCGGGTTGGCGCCCGGGATGCTGCGACGCAGCATTCACCCCGAGCCGGACGCGCTACGATCGGCGCACACGCCAGGAGAGCCCATGAACCTCGATCGCGTCGACTCCGGCCGCGACGTCCCCAACGAGTTCAACGTGATCATCGAGATCCCGATGAACGCCGACCCGATCAAGTACGAGGTCGACAAGGCGACCGGTGCGCTGTTCGTCGACCGGTTCATGATGACCGCCATGCACTACCCGTGCAATTACGGCTACGTGCCCCACACCATCGCCGACGACGGCGACCCGGTCGACGTGCTGGTGATCACCCCGTACCCGATCACGGTCGGCGCGGTGATCCGCTGCCGTCCGCTAGGGCTGCTGAAGATGCAGGACGAGGCCGGAGGCGACTCGAAGCTGCTCGCGGTGCCGATCGACAAGGTGCTGCCGATCTACTCGCACTGGCGCAAGTTCGACGACATCAATCCCGGGCGGCTGCACCAGATCCAGCACTTCTTCGAGCACTACAAGGACCTCGAGCCGGGCAAGTGGGTCAAGGTGCTCGGCTGGGGCGGCGTCGAGGAGGCGTGCACCGAGGTCGTGGACGGGATCGACCGGTTCAAGGCCGCGAAGGACAAGCCGCACTTCTGAGGTCCGTCCGGACACGCCGCGGCTGCTGCCCCTGCGCATCCGCGGCGGATCAGCGCATCGGCGAGCGGTCGGTGAGTTCGTCGAGGTAGGCGTCGACGCCGTCGGTTTCCCGTTCGAGGAAGCGAGCCACCGCATCGGAGAACGCCGGATGGGCGAGCCAGTGCCACGACTCGGTCGGCACCGGCAGGAAACCGCGCGCCATCTTGTGCTCGCCCTGCGCGCCGCCCTCGAAGCGTCCGATGCCGCGCCGGATCGCCCACTCGAGCGGTACGTAGTAGCTCGCCTCGAAGTGCAGGCAGGGCACGTGCTCGATCGCCCCCCAGTGGCGCCCGTAGAGCGCGCTCCGGTCGTGCATCAGCAGCGCAGCGGCGATCGGGCGCCGTCCCGCGCGGGCTCGCGTCATCAGCAGCGATTCGGGCATCGTGCGTCCGAGCTCGGCGAAGAACGCGCGGTTCAGGTACGGGGTCGAGTGGTGCTGGGCGTAGGTCGTCTCGTAGCAGCGCGCGAAGAAGGTCCAGTCGTCCTCGGTGATCGCGTGCCCCTCGAGCAGGTCGACCACGACGCCGGCCTCGGCGACCTTGCGCCGCTCGGCGCGGATCTTCTTGCGCTTGGGCTGCGCGAGCGCCTCGAGGAAGCGGTCGAAGTCCGGCCAGCCCGGGTTGGTCCAGTGGAACTGGACGCCGCGGCGGCGCATCAGCCCGGCCGCCTCGAGGGCCTCGGCCTCGCCGGCCGCCGCGGGGAACAGCACGTGGAGCGACGACAGCCGCCGGGTCTCGCACTGCTCGAGCAGCGCCCTCACCAGCGCGGCGCGCGCCGCGGCGTCGCGCGCGAGGAGCCGCGGGCCGGGCACCGGGGTGAACGGTATCGCCACCAGCCCCTTTGGGTAGTAGCGCAGACCGTGGCGGCGGTAGGCGTCCGCCCACGCCCAGTCGAACACGTACTCGCCGTACGAGTGCGACTTCAGGAACAGCGGGGCCGCCGCGGCGAGCGAGCCGTCGGGCGCGTCGATCCGCACGAAGTGGGGCTGCCAGCCGGTGCCCTCGCCGACGCAGCCGCTGGACTGCAACGCGAGCAGGAACGCGTGGCGCACGAAGGGCGGGCCGTCGGCAGCCAGCCGGTCCCAGTCGTCCGCGGGCAGCTCGCGCAGGTCCTCGACGATCCGCGTGCGATAATCCCGCCCCCGCGCCGCTCCGTCCGATTCGCTCATGTCTGTCCGGGTCGCCAGTGCACAGCTGAACCAGGTCATCGGTGACTTCGACGGCAACCTGAAGCGGATCGTCGAGGCCGCGCGGCGTGCGCACGAGGCGGGTGCCCGGGTGCTGGTGACGCCCGAGCTGTCGCTCACCGGCTACCCGCCCGAGGACCTGCTGCTGCGCGAGGCATTCTATGCCAGGAGCGTCGCTGCCCTCGCCACGCTGCTCGAGCAGTCGCGCTCGTGGCCCGGGCTGCACCTGGTGGTCGGGCACCCGTCGCGCGACGCGGGCGCGCAGTACAACGCGGCGAGCGTGCTCCTCGACGGGCGCGTGATCGGCGAGTACCGCAAGCGCGAACTGCCGAACTACGCGGTGTTCGACGAACCCCGTTACTTCATGCCAGGGCGCGACCCCCTGGTCTTCGACTGCGGCGGTGTGCGCTTCGGCGTCGTGATCTGCGAGGACTTCTGGTACGAGGCCGCACCGCGGGCCGCTCGGGCGGCCGGCGCGCAGGTGCTGCTCGCCCCGAACGCCTCGCCCTATCACCTGGACAAGCAGCACCTGCGCATCGACGTGGTGCGCGACAACGTCTGCGCGCAAGGACTGTCGATCGTGCTCTCCAGCATGGTCGGCGGGCAGGACGAGCTGGTGTTCGACGGGATGTCGTTCGCAGTCGCCGCCGACGGTACGCTCGCCGCGCAGGCGCGCGCCTTCGAGGAGGACCTGCTTCTGATCGACGTGGCTGCGGACGGCACGCCGACCGGTCCGATCGCCCCGGCGCTGCCGCTCGAGGCACAGGTGTACGCCGCGCTGGTGCTCGGCGTGCGCGACTACCTCGGGAAGAACGGCTTTCCCGGGGCGATCATCGGGCTGTCGGGGGGCATCGACTCGGCGCTCACGCTGGCGATCGCGGTCGATGCGATCGGAGCGCAGCGGGTGAGGGCGGTGATGATGCCGTCGCCCTACACCGCGGAGATGTCCTGGATCGACGCACGTGACATGGCCTCGCGGCTCGGCGTGCGCTACGACGAGATCCCGATCGCGCGATGCTTCGACGCGTTCCTGCAGACCCTCGAGTCCGAGTTCAGGGGCCTCGCCGCGGACACCACCGAGGAGAACCTGCAGGCGCGCATCCGCGGCACGCTGCTGATGGCGCTGTCGAACAAGTTCGGCTCGATCGTGCTCACCACCGGCAACAAGTCCGAGATGGCGGTCGGCTACTCCACGCTGTACGGCGACCTGGCCGGCGGGTTCGCGGTGATCAAGGACATCGCCAAGACGCTGGTCTACCGGCTCGCCGAGTACCGCAACCGCATCGACCCGATCATTCCCAGGCGGATCATCACCCGTGCACCGAGCGCCGAGCTGCGTCCGGACCAGACCGACCAGGATTCGCTCCCCCCGTACGACCAGCTCGACGGCATCGTTCAGATGTACATGGAGGACAACCGCCGCGTGGACGAGATCGTGGCCGCGGGCTACCCGCGCGAGGCGGTCGACACCGTGGTCCGGCTGATGCGGGTGAGCGAGTACAAGCGCCGGCAGGCTCCGGTCGGCATCCGGGTGACCCATCGCGCATTCGGCCGCGACTGGCGCTACCCGATCACCTCGCGTTTTCGCGACTGACTACAATCTGCGATTTCGCCCTGCCGACGGAGCCCGCGCGCCATGAAACGCATCACCGCCATCATCAAGCCGTTCAAGCTGGACGAAGTGCGCGAGGCGCTCGCGGAGGTCGGTGTCACCGGCCTGACGGTGATCGAAGTGAAGGGCTTCGGCCGGCAGAAGGGGCACACCGAGCTCTACCGCGGAGCCGAGTACGTGGTCGATTTCCTGCCCAAGGTGAAGGTCGAGGTGGTGGTGCCCGACACCTCGGTCGACGCGGCGATCGACGCGGTGCTGCGATCGGCGCGCACCGGCCGGATCGGCGACGGCAAGATCTTCGTCACGGCGGTCGAACAGGTCGTCCGGATCCGGACGGGCGAGACCGGCAACGAGGCGATCTGACCGGCGTCGCCCCGGCTGCGCCCGTCAGCGCGGCTCGCTGACCCGGGCCGCGGTGGCCGGGCGGCCGAACAGCCTTCGAAAGCCGCGGACCACCCAGCCCACCAGCAGCAGCGCGCCCACGAGGAACGCCGCCAGCAGCACCAGGAAGACCGCCGGGTATTGGAGCGCCAGCCACGTGCCGCCGATCACCGCGACATCCTCGGCGAACGACAGCCCCCAGTTGCTGAACGGCTCGGGCGAGGCATTGGCCGCCGCCCGGGCTCCAGCTTTCGAGAAGTGGGTGGTGGCGGTCACGGTCCCGCCCAGCAGCGCCGCGGCGAGCGCGGTGCCGGCGCCGGCGTCGCCGAAGACGCCGGCGGCGAGCGCGGCGCCGGCCGGGATCCGGACGAAGGTCTGCAGCCCGTCCCAGAGCGTGTCCAGCCACGGCAGCTTGTCGGCGAAGAGTTCGACCAGCGCCATGAACCCGGCCGCGCCGACCGCGATCGGGCTGGCGAGCGGCTGCAGGTGGTCCGGCAGCGGCAGCCATCCCAGCCAGCCGGCCAACCCGAGGCCGAAGACGACCAGGTACAGCCGCAGGCCCGCACCCCAGGCGAGGGCACCGGCGAGCGCGAGTTCCGGCAGATGCTGGAGGAGCGCGTCCAAGGCGGTCGGACTTCGGCAATGAAGGAGGTGGCGTCGCCCGCATTGTGCACCTGGCCAGCCGGCGACGTGTCCGCCTGGCCGGATTCCGACCCGCCGTATCCGGTGACCGCCCCCTACCGGCCGCAGCCGGGGCTGACGCGGCTGGGGTCGCCGGCCCACGGGCGCCTGGAGTCGCGGGTACTCGACGCCGATCGCGATGCGCCAGCCGCACTGCGGGCGAAGTGGGACCGGCTCCGGCGACACGCGTCTCGATGCGTCGCGCTGACTCCCGGGCTCGCCGACGCCCCCGAGGTGGTGTGGCGGCGGGTGTGCGCCGCGGCGAACGCGATCGTCGACGCGCAGTGCGAGGCCGGCCCGGGTCGGCCGCGGGCGGGCTGTCTGCCGCTGACCCGGGTCGGCGACGAGCTTCAGGCGGGCCTCGCCGGCTGGGCGATGCCCGCGCGCGCGGACGCGCCCTTCGGCATGCGCGCGCTGCGCGCCGATGCCGCACCCGTGCTCGAGTGGATCGGGACGCGCCCGGCCGCCGAGCGCCCGCTGCACGCGCTCGGAATGGCGCTGCAGGAGGACGTGGCGCTCGTCGAGGCGGACTCGACCCGAACCCCGGCACATGCGTCGCTCTTGCACGTCTGCTGGCCGAGCGGCTGGGATCCGGCCGCCAAGGTCGGACTGGACTTCGCGGCGATCCACGCGCCGGTGGCCGACGCGAAGCAGCTGCTCGCGGCGGCGCTGCCGCTGTCGCGGGCGCTGCTGTCGCAGGGTCCGTTCGTTCGCTTCGTCTGGACCGTGGCGCCCGACGGCGCGTGGTCGCGGCACCCCGCGGAGGTCGCCCCAGTCGATGCGCAGCCCTGGTTCCGCTGCGAGCGCCAGGTCAGCGTGCCGCTCGCCGCGTGCCCCGGCGGACCGGCGGGTGGCGGTGCGGTGTTCCTGATCCGGCTGCACGTGACGCCGCTCGAGATCGCCGCGAACACGCCCGGACGGCTGTCGGTGCTGCGCGCCGCGCTCGCGTCGATGTCGCCGCAGACCCTCGGGTACAAGAGTCTCGCTGAACGTCGGGCGGCCCTGCTCGACTGGATCGACGCGCGGCTCGCCGGCTACGGCACGCCGGACTGAGCGGTCCGCGGACGCACCGCTCAGCCGCGGCGTCGGCTCACCCGGTCGGCCAGCGGCGGCCCGGGCCGCAGCAGTGCCACCAGAGCGCCGCTGCCCCCGTCGCTCGGCCCGGCCTGGCAGAACGCCAGTACCTGGTCGCGCTGGGCGAGCCAGCGCAGCACCTTGCCCTTGAGCACCGGTTCGCGGTTGACCGAGCCCAGGCCCTTGCCGTGCACGATGCGCACGCAGCGGACTTCCCGCTTGCCGCAGTCGGCGAGGAACGCGGCGAGCGCCTCGCGGGCCTCGTCGACCCTGAACCCGTGCAGGTCGATCTCGCGCTGGATCACCCAGTCGCCGCGGCGCAGCCGCCGCGGTACGTCCGGCCCGACACCCGGACGCCGGAACGACAAGGCCTCGTCGGTGTCGAGCAGCCGCTCGACGTCGATCTCGTCGGACAGCGACTCGGCGAGCGCGCGCGTCTCGTCCTGCTCGAACTGGCGGGCGATCGGCGCGACCGCGGCCGGTGCCGGCACGACCCGCCCGGTCGGCGGCAGCGGCACCGCGTCCGCCACCGCCCGCCGGAATTCCGTCCGCTCGCGCTCGACCCGGACCCGCTGCGCGCGCGCGGCCGCCTCCGCCTCGGCGCGCTGCCGCTCCCGATCGCGGATCGCGTCGCGCAGGCCGCCCAGGGAATCCAGCCCGGCGCGGGGCGGCGGACCGGTGTCGGCCGGGGGGCGCCGGGTCGGCCGGGCCATGTCAGGCGGCCTGCTCCTGCGCCTCGAGCCAGCGCTGGGCATCCAGCGCCGCCATGCAGCCGGTGCCGGCCGACGTGATCGCCTGACGGTAGACGTGGTCCTGCACGTCGCCGGCCGCGAACACGCCCTCGACGCTGGTCATCGTGGCCAGCCCGCTCAGTCCGCTGCGGGTGACGATGTAGCCGTTGGCCATCTCCAGCTGACCCTCGAACAGCGACGTGTTCGGTGCGTGACCGATCGCGATGAACACGCCCTGCAGCGGCGTGTGTTCGGCGCCCCCGGTCTGCAGGCTGCGGATCCGCATGCCGGTCACGCCCGAGTCGTCGCCGGTCACCTCGTCCAGGACGTGGTGCCAGCGAATCTCCACCTTGCCGGCCCGCACCTTGGCCATCAGCTTGTCGATCAGGATGGCCTCGGCGCGAAAGCGGTCGCGGCGGTGGACCACGGTGACCTTGCTCGCGATGTTGGACAGATAGAGCGCCTCTTCGACCGCGGTGTTGCCGCCGCCGATCACCGCGACCTCCTGTCCGCGGTAGAAGAACCCGTCGCAGGTTGCACAGCCGGAGACCCCCTTGCCCATGAAGGCCTGCTCCGAAGGCAGCCCCAGGTACTTCGCCGACGCGCCGGTGGCGATCACGAGCGCGTCGCACGTATAGCTGCCGGAATCGCCCGTCAGCCGGAACGGGCGTGACGAGAGGTCGGCCGTGTGGATATGGTCGAACACGTACTCGGTGTCGAAACGCTCGGCATGCGCGTGGAATCGCTGCATCAGCTCCGGACCCTGGACGCCCTGCGCGTCGGCGGGCCAGTTGTCGACGTCGGTCGTGGTCATCAGCTGCCCGCCCTGGGCCAGGCCGGTGACCAGGACCGGCTTGAGGTTGGCGCGCGCCGCATAGACCGCCGCGGTGTAGCCCGCCGGACCGGAGCCCAGGATCAGCACCCTGGCATGTTTCTCGTTCGTCATCGGATGCCCTCGGAAGCTCGAAATTAACGAATAAACAACGAGTTGGATCGTTTACTTCAACGGGTTCCTTTAAAAAGGACCGCCGCTGCGGCACACTACCTCCCGTGCCCGCGTGGAGGTCGTGGAACCCCCCCCTCGACGAGGTAAGTATGGCTCACGAAGAAAACAAGGCGTTCCTCAGACGCGTTCCGCTGCTGGCCAGCCTGACCGAGACGCAGCTCGACGCGCTCGCGGCGGGCAGCGTTCGGCGCGCGTTTCCGAAGGGGCGCACGATCGTCGCCGAGGGAGAACCGTCGCAGTCGCTCTACATCCTGCTGTCGGGGCGCGCGAAGGTGCAGCGCTCCGACGCGGACGGCAAGGAGGTGATCCTGGCGGTGCTCGGACCGGGCGAGTGCTTCGGCGAGATGAGCCTGATCGACGACGCGCCGCGCTCGGCCAGCGTGATCACCATCGAGTCCTGCGACTTCATGGCGATCAACAAGGACAGCTTCAAGGCGATGCTGGCGCAGAACCACGACATGGCCATGAAGATCATGCGGGGCCTGGTGAAGCGGCTGCGCGAGGCCGACAAGAAGATCGAGACCCTGGCGCTGCTGGACGTGTACGGACGGGTCGCTCGGGTGCTGCTCGACTTCTCCGAGCAGATCGGCGGCGAGCGGGTCGTGCGCAGCAAGTTGCCGCGCCAGGAGATCGCCAAGATGATCGGCGCATCGCGCGAGATGGTGTCGCGCGTGATGAAGGGGCTGGAGGTCGACGGCTACATCGTGCCGGCGCCCGAAGGCCGGCTGGTGCTGAGAGAGAAGCTCAGCTCGTACCTGCACTAGGAGTTCCATGGCGCGTGCTTCGGCGATCGGCGGTGCGTCCGCCCGCGGTACCTCCCCCCGCGACTCCCTCATCTCCGACCGCGCGCTGGTGCTCCTCAGGGAGGCTCGCTGGCTGCTGCTGTGCACGCTCGCGCTGTTCGTCGCGCTCGTGCTGTTCAGCTACGACCGATCGGACCCGGCGTGGTCGCACGCGGCCTCGACCTCGGTGGTCCACAACTACGGCGGGAGGGTAGGGGCCTGGGTCGCCGATCTGATGCTCTATCTGTTCGGGCTGTCCGCCTACCTGTGGGCGGCGTTCCTGCTGCTTCGCGTGGTGTCCGGCTACCGGCATCTGCACCGCCGGCGACTGTCCGAGCGGCGCGAGGCGATGGACGAACCGCCGTTCGGCTGGGACCGCTGGGTGGGTTTTGCGCTGCTGTTCGCCGGGTCGATGGCGATCGAATCGTCGCGCCTGTCGGGGATCGGAGTGACCTTGCCGCTCGCCCCGGGCGGACTGATCGGGCAGCTGATCGCCCCGCCGATGCTGACGCTGCTCGGGGCGGTTGGCGGCACGCTCGTGATGCTGCTGATGGTGGCGGTCGGATTCTCCCTCGCCACCGGACTGTCCTGGCTGGCAACCTTCGAGCGGCTCGGTGCGGCCCTTGAGGGCGCGGTGCTCGGTGTGCGCGACCGGCTCGATGCCCGGCGCGACCGACGCGCCGGCGTGCGGGCGGCGACCGTGCGCGACGAGACGGTCGAGGTCAAACGCAAGATCCTCGCCGAGGACCCGGAGCCGGTGCGGATCGCACCGCCCGCGCCGCCGGTCGAGCGCTCCGAGCGTGCGCTGCGCGAGCGTCAGAAGCCGCTGTTCGTCGACCTGCCCGCCGACACCGAACTGCCGCCGCTCGCGCTGCTCGACCCGCCGCCTGTACAGCGCGACACGGTGACCCCCGAGACGCTGGAGTTCACCTCCCGACTGATCGAGAAGAAGCTCGCTGACTTCGGCGTGGCCGCCAACGTCGTCGCGGCCTATCCGGGGCCGGTGATCACGCGCTACGAGATCGAGCCGGCCACCGGCATCAAGGG
>Ga0169931_10005782_pt1 | contig 18779 bp, 2 predicted proteins | sample Kivu_15m_20L_FD_129675 | JGI IMG/M metagenome (GOLD analysis project Ga0169931, IMG submission 129675) | Freshwater microbial communities from Lake Kivu, Western Province, Rwanda to study Microbial Dark Matter (Phase II) - Kivu_15m_20L... | ecosystem: Environmental > Aquatic > Freshwater > Lake ... | reverse complement strand
GAGCCTATTTTTGAAGAATAAGTATTAGTTTGAATAATATTAATGATAATATCATTCATCTTTGTTAATTTAATCATGCTTTTCTGAAAGAAAAACATGCTAAAGGCACTACTTCGCACTTGGTCGATTCTGTGCCTATCTCTCAAGCATTTTTCTCATCAAATCCATTGCTGATTAATCCAATAGACTATATATAGGATAAGATAGATCGAAACTCATCTTTCTGTTGTTTTAGTACACTGTTTTGGGGTCTTGACCTTGGAAGATTTGGAAGCCGGTTAGGAATATATGGAATATTACTCCAGCCGAAAAGATGTCACTTTTAGGTGTAATCGGCTATTGTTTAAGCACTTCTGGGGAAATAAAACCAGGAGTTCCACATAATTTTGTTTTTCGCATCGAACAAGTCTCCGAAAGCCCAAAGTCCACAATCACAGGTTCCAGCCCATCTCCACCTCTAAGAACAATATTCTACAACTTGATATCTTTATACACAATTTTCCTCTTATCGAGCTCATCAAGTCCTTCCAAGATGCCTCTCATTATTTTTTTCATACTTTCAAGCGAGAGTTTCAAAGGTTGAGTAAGAAGGTAGTGGAATAAATTAGGTCCTTGAAGAAGTTAAGTGACAACAAAAAAGTTGTTTGGGGTTTGGAAGACTTAGATGAAACTTAACAAATTTTTATGTTAGATGCTTTTGAGGATTTACATCTCGCTGTTAAAATTAGATAAGTTTATTGGATTTTTTTTCAAGAACTATTTCGAGATGGCTTTGACTGCAAACTCCTTCCCATCGCTAATGCGGGTCACAGAGTAGACAGTGCAAGAACTTCCCCCTCCGATTTTCCTCAAAGGCTTGTAATGTGATTCAAAGCCAGATTGGCTAACTTGTTGGGTCAGCATTGAAACCCAGGTCTTGGCCTAGCGAGCCTTCATCAAAAATTAGATGGAAGATCCATTAGGGTTGGTTAATTTGAAACCGTATCTAAGTTTGTTATCAGAACTAGTGCAAAGTGATGAGGTTGATATAGGATGATTTATTTTTTAGAGTTGCGTTTGAAAATTAAGTTTTATGAGGCTAACAGCAGGCAACTATAAAGATTTTGTGTTTGTGACAAGCATGTATGAGTTATAGAGCTAGATAATGACTTAATGTCCTGTTTTTGCAACTATTTTAGCCCTTGAGCGTAGCATGAGGTTGCTATGTACAAACTAGACTGGCGTTACACAGGTTGGAGCAGATCGAAGTTCTATGATGGGCTAAAGTCCATTTTTTCTATAACTTTCTCTAAAAAATTATAGACACACTAATATTAATTTTGATTTAAAATAAGATATCCAACATTCTCATACAAAAAGGGCTGGTTTCTCTCAATAAATATGTAGCCTGTTATTGCCTTTCATTATAAATCTTCATAACGATAGTCTGCATGATATTGTGAATTTTTTTCGATTTTTTATTGCAGGGTAGATTTCTCGCTTCTGAAACTGCCTTTTTTCTGGTCAGGAAAAGTTGTTTTTTAAGTTTTAGAAAACAAGTAACAAAAACAATGCTAAACACGAAAAAAATCAATCTTAAATGTGTTTAATGTGACTATTAACCTAATTTATACCAGATTTTGGATGAATGAGATTCTTCTTAATGATATTTTTAAGTTGATGCAACAACATTTCCCCTTCGCTATCAAGGATTACTAAAAACACTGCTAGGAAGTAAAAAAAGTGACTTTAAAGTTTTATGAGTGGGCACTTGACCACCAGATCAACAGGTATACGACCATATACACAGTCTAAGGATAGTAATTGCCGATCAACATTACTACGAAAAAACCTTATAGCAACGACAAGCTATCCTATCTGCCCCTTCAACCAAATTTCTATGCAAAACAATAGTCTTCTAAAACACAGCATATAACCCTAAATACGCAGTATTTTTTCTTTGATTTAGGGACCATATTACCCCAAATATATAGCAGTGATGGTTCAATACATCGCCAAGATAAATACATAAAAACTAAACAAATAAATGAAATTGTATCAGCATAAGCATTGCGATGAAAAGGCAGGCAAGACACAGTTTCATTTTAGATTGTTGGAGGAGAAGTAATCTGCGGAGATGACTGGGTATGAGCATAATGGAGTAGTTCCCGTTCTAATGAAAACTAGGTATAATTAAATATATTGAGAATGCCTATTATTTTTAGTCATGAGATTGAAGCATTGACTCCAAAATTCTTTTGGATGGGTGCTGGGCATCCTTGGATTAAAATGCGATGCTCGTTCTAGGACTTCAAACGCACCTACGATGACTTATTCTTAATCCTAGACGTAACATATTGATAATATGATAAATACCTACCATCCCATAATATGATAAATACTTACCATCCCATAGCTTATATATCATACTTATTAATCATAATCATCACTTGTAGATATCAGATATAATCGCAAAATGTAATAAGACAACAGCAACTACTTCAACGTCTAGAACTCCCGAGGACCACAAGAACGATAACCATAGGGGTTGTTTAACAAATAGACCGAAATAATCAAGGAGGGGCAAAGATTTAAGGTGGCTTTCGGACAGATGGAATAATAAAAAAAAACATTACAGCAAATAGTTTTACCATATTTGCATAAATTTGCAGTAGCCAGTGGTGATTTTGCAGTCCAAGCAGGAACGATGACTTTCTAAGCACTTAAGGCTGGGTTTTTGTGGGTGTATAATAAGATAGTAGGTGATGTTATCCCCTATGCGGTGGAGAACTTGCCTAAGCTTATCTTCGTGCCTAGGAGTAAAGTATAACCATAAAACTTGAATTCTGGAGCAATTTAGGTGCTTGTTCTTGATGAAGATGATTACAAGGCTCTTCCTTCTCAATAGAAAAAATAAGGAGCTAGGGTGGTCATACCTATTGGTCCTGACAACGACAAATCTTTTACCTAATATCTCCAAAAATAGAATTACTAGATCAAATACGATTTTCCCATCGACGATGATTCTGTAGACAACATCAATGTCAAACGATCTTTCCTTATCCCTTCGGAATCATTCTAGGTGCTATGTGATGGAGTTGACCAAGCTCATGCTCAGATAATGCCTTAGGTGCCTATTCCCAAGAAGCGAGTGGCTTTTAGATTGAATAATTGTTTTGTTTTTGATCTAGAAGGACAAAATACAGTATAATACAATTTGGATCTGCTAGATGCGATTCAACATTGTGATAAAGCTACCTAGGGATATGCTGTTATCCCAGAACTCTCTCTAAAAAGAAATGCTTCGGATAAGTAAGAAGTCGATGATGCTATAAGTCGATTCGTGGCTGGTAAATAAAAATCAGTGGAGGAAAAGTTGTAGAAAGTGGTGGATATGGAGAGAAAAGTGGAGGTGGATCTTACTGGACCTAAAATGAAACCTTAGGCCTAGCTTGCTCTTAATTGATCGATGATGATTTGACTTATAGATTATATATATAATTCTTCTGGGTGTAATTGGAATAATTGGAATTATAAAAATATGCAGTAAGAAATAAGCTTCATCGATGAAACCATATCCATACTATCCAAACCCAAATCACCCAACTCACCTTACTAGGAAGATCTATCTAGAATCATCCATAGTCAGGCACCTCTCAAGTAGCATATGAATTAACTTAGCTATTAGTTTACCACTAATAATCAATATAACTAGCAATATTTAAACGTAAACAAGTAAGTTAGAAGATAGAAAAAGCATTAAAGAGTACGAAGGCAAAATTAGATAGAGTAAAAAACAATATATGGATATGGATAGGATAGTAGTAAAAATAATTAGAATGACAGTCACAAACAGAAATACAGTGTGAGCTCCAAAAAGAGTTAGTTAAGGTCTCATCACAAAAAAAGATATGAGACAGAAGCGACAGGGGAAAGATAAATATACAGCAATCACAAAAATAGGAAGCGGGGTAGTAAACTCAATAAATAATAGTAAAAAATAGACCAACAACCCTATAAACTTCTATAAGTCAAAATCAAACATCAAAACTATAATAACCTTCTAAGAGTGCCCTCAAATTCCTAAAGAAATAAATAAGTATAAATATAAGTTTCATCTAAAATATCAAACAGAAGTAACAAACAGCCCACCTCCCTCCAAAACATGCATCTTTCTCTAGTAAACACATACAAATAGCTGATGGATCAGGTACGCGAATTGATTGGGATTAATAGATGGCAGGAGATTTAGAATTAGAAGATATAGATTAGAAAAAATATCACTAGACTTTAAACGGAAATCAGGAGGAATAAGATTGGATTTAGAGGGTTGAATTAGAATAGTAGCAGAGGGGAAAATTCTAGTTTTTTCAGTCCTTCATCCAAATTTAAATAGGAACTAAGTGGATCTAGTAACAATCTGACTCTGGTTAGTAGACTGGGAAGATAGAAGAAAAAAAGTAGCAAAGTTATAGATTACACTTAGTATGGTCTGGAAAAAGCAAAAAATATGACTAGCAGATTTGGTGGGAACTAGAAGACTTAATAATAGCTTTCATCTCAGTATTAGGCTTAGAAGGTGAAATAGAAGAAAAATAAATAGTATATCGATAAATTAGACAAAAAAATATAAGAGCTTCAAAACAATAGAAGAGGTTCAAACCAAGCTGCTCTAAAATAGAAGAAAAATACCTTAAAAACATAATTTTTATAAAGACGCTAATACTTATCAAAAAAAATCAAGGCCCGTCGCAATGCAAACAAAAACCTGAAATAATAGATAGACCTTCTCGACAAACAACTCTAAAAATACAAATAATCAAGCAAAATATCCCTCCACAAATCCAAATCAAAACACACCTCATCATCCAACAAATAAATCCCAGGTCTAAAATCAATCGCCAGCATCCATTCCACAACATCAATTCCAGGTCTAAAATCTATCTCCAGTGCTGGTTCAATAAAATCAACCAAAATATAATCAAACTAACAAACTTCATAGGAGTATTAGATTAGGAGTAAGATCAAAATACGATCTGCACATGATTTTTCGATTGGATTGAACTCTAAAATACTAGCTATGCCTATGAAACGGAGACTGTAGTGTGAGAAATCTATGAGTTTGTAGGCTGAGATGGCTAGATTGAGGCAGAAATATAGTGGACATCTTCAACCTGCAAGTAAAAGTAACTATCATTCATAGTACTATTCTAATTGAAATACTTTCAATAAAATGATCAAGTAAATTTATTAAACAATTGGTAATTTTATGAAAATATCATAAATTTCTACAATGATTTATCAATAGTGTGATTATTATTTTAAGTGGGTTAAGATATGCACTATCAGTATATTTAACATTCTTTCTCTTTCTTCCTATCAGGTGATTCCTTATTATCACCAAAACTTTTACTCATACTTTTCTTTTTCTTCATATTGACCTATTGTTCCTTGTGTCTACTATACTACTAATCAACTTTACCCATAATCGCAGTATTCTCAAACAACACTCCACCCTTATCCTCCCCTTTCTTATTAGATGATGTTTCAAATCGTATCACTCTCGTTCCTGAGGAGTCACGTTTGTCTTATTTCGATTTAGGAGGTGATATTTATTGGAATTATGTTATCTATACAGAATTCAGCTATGATTTCTATTATTGAAGTTGTATGGCGAAAGATGACTTGGCTTTACTATGAATCTACTAAGTGACTCCTGATCGAGAGGTGAGTTAGTCTGTTGACTTTACTTTGAGGATGGCTTGCCAGTTGAATATAATCGGTTTTTCCATAAAATGACTGATGATATGTTATGAAAGTTACTTAATAACATGTACTTTTCTATATTGAAACGCCCCAAGATACAATCGATTGATAGGTCCAATTTAATACTTAACCATTTTATAATTTTACATCATCTAGTAATTGATCCTAATACTTTATACATCTTCCAACTCCCCTGTATTGATTTATATCTCTCCTATCTCTATAACAAAATTAATAATCCTATCAATTTGTTAATGTGGGTTGATGAGTTTGTATTTACCATTTTATCCTTTTTAATCGATAGAGATGTCTTGTAGACCTGTTTGATCTGTTTGGTAGAGGGAGATCTTGATGTGGCCGATTCGTTTGCCTTTGCTTATTATGGGGATTATTCCTCGGAAGGATATGTTGAACATTATGAATTAGAGGGCTAGGTGGGATTGGGCGATGTTTTAGAAGGTCTAAGGGTCCCAGTAAGGGTCCTACTCTTTTCGGAGGTTAAATCGATTGCCGAGTTTAAGGTAGTTGTCGAAACATTAGAGAGCTAGCTAGAATCTGTTTTTGAAGATAGAAGTATCCCAGTAATAAGCACGTCCTTAGTCTCTATTGATCACATGTATCAATATTTTAAGCTTAGATTTGTAAGAATTGTTCTTGATAACTTATATGATCTATGCCTATGATAGATACCTATACTAAATCGACAGCCCTGCCTATATCCTCTTATGCATCTCCTTAGCCATAAGATTAAATCTCTAAATCTGGGGTACTAACTCCACCAGCTGTTTATTCAACTCTATCTTTTCTTTCCTAACTAACAACTCTTTGACTTATTTTGCATTTTTAAGTCTTTTGTTGAGTTACAACTTATACTAAGCTATTATGTTAGCATTGTGACAAATAATCGTCTGCATTTATAAGTCTTTTTTCATCTAGGCTTATTGCTACTTAATCGCCTAACTTCTTTGCAGACTCTTTTGCTATGTTTTAAACTTCATCTAGTTTAAACTTAGATACAATTATTGTATCTATTTTTATTTCAACTAAAGAGCTCCCTTAGTCTACTATAACTGTTTTTTATCAGCCTATTACTTGACTTATCTTATTTTGCTCTATGCCACTATTCTTTAGACTTCGTCTCTGATTTTTATTTTCTATTAGAGCATTCTTTGTGATTACATTCTTTGCACTTATAGTTATTATTGTAATTTTTCAGCTTATTTTGCTTTTTATGCTTATAACTATATTATTTTTTGTTTGTAGGCAATCTCTTTCTATTATATTTACTTCTTCATCTGCTATTAGTTGTCTTTTTTTATTTTCTAGTAATCCATCTATATCTGACTAACTGTTTTTCTGCGGATTTATTACTCTTATATACTTGATTTTGATGATTAGAGTGCGTAGTTTTGTAGTTAGCTCATTACATATTGAAAATCTATATCAGCCAAGGCCAGTTATTTATTGCGAGGTTATGAGTCTTTGAACATGAGGATGAATGCTGAACCTGTGCCTAAGACTATTCGATCTAGATTGACTATTTCTTATTTTTATTTCACTGGCTGACCGTTCAAGAACGTATAGTTCATTGCGCCTTACTCAAGAGCTTAGATATAACATTTTTTAGTCTAAGAGTTGTAGCTGATGAGAGCATGATGAGGTTGTATGCCTAGAGAACTGAGGACCATATCAGGCTTAGGTACACCATTCTTGTTACCAATCAACAACCTCTAACAGCTGTACTTGATCCTAAAACTAAGTAATTGATCTTATCCGATATTGGTCAGATACGGCAAATTCTAATCAACATTCCTCTCCAGCGGTATAAAGCTATAGGACTAATTCAAAGTACTAGTCTCCTAATTATCATTGGAATAATCTTTTATATTATCCAACAAACTCTAATCCTGCTCTACGTTATCCTATGTCGCATAATCCAACATATTTTTAGTCAGTTTGAAATTAGCTATCATCTACTCATTTACTGCAGTTTTGTTCTTAGTTGCCTAAGCTAACATCTATCTTAGTCTTTAATTTTATTATCTCAGTAATCTTATGAGTTTGTCGACGTCTGATTAGTTTACTATTGCCTTGTTTTGTATCTTTTTGGCTCGACTTGCGTATCTTAAAGTCGATAGGGTTTATTAGTAGTTGTCGTCGGCTGGGGAGATGGCGCAGATCATTGCGGTCATCGAGTTACCACCAAGTGCGTTTCTGAGGATAAAAGTCAGTTTGGAGTCACGATATGGTACGAATGTTTTATCTTTGTCTTTTTTGGCGCAGTTATCAGCTAGGATTTATATGACTCGTCCTAGAGTAGTCAAAGATTGGTTGATTTTGGCAGTCTATCTTAGTCTATCTTTGGTAGTTGCTCCGGTTTTAGCAACGCACTAACTACCTGCGAGATCGACTAAATGTATCACACTATATTTAACACTAGTCTGCCTATATCTTAATAGAATTACTCCATGGATATTTGTATTTTTTGTACAAAATTGATCGACACGATAGTATGCGATCTACTACTACTCTAATTCATCAGCGTAGCAGCAATAGATCTATTATTCGACCCTTCCTAAATCTTCTTCTGTATTTTCTAATACGAATCAACAGGATGTTTAACCAATCCCTCTACATACACACCTAATGTTTTATGCTAGCATATTTTTAACTAACTTTTTTGTTTTGATTTGGATAGTAGATCTTTTACGCTTTAGTTGTATATTTACATCATGCTTACTTTTACCTAATATGAACGGCTGCCGTCTTGGTTGCTTTATATTTTATCGAAAATGGAGTTGCAGACTATAGGTATTAGTCCTTTATTGGCACCGTAGCCGATCATTGAATATGATTTACCTGAACCAGTTTGTCCATATGCAAAAAGGCAGCAATTATACCCCTACCTAAATCTGACTATAATTACCATGCATTGACTAATATATCCGATCCGATAAGTTCATAAACTTTCTTCTGATCCGCATACTTCTAATCAACTGGATAACTATATCCATTCTAATCAACTTAGAAACCATCATGTGACCAAAATGAGTAATCATAGTTGAATGTTTTCTTACCGCCATCAGAATCGATTAATGAGGTACTTGTTTTGTCCATCTAGATGCATAGTTTGGCTCCGAGTTGTTATTATCGTTTGTTGAAGGGACGTACTCGCACGCCGACTTTGACGCTCATTTAATAGTAATAAAATAATATCAAAAAAGAGGGATATATACAATCATAGTATCAAAAAGGGATGTAAAAATCAGGTGTTGTTGGAGTTTAGGCGTTGTTTTAGGTTGTTTATTTGGTTACGGATCTATTTTTTTTGGTTGAAATGGACTCGGGATAAACGCTATTTTTAACGAGGGGATAAGTGACCATTTCGATTCAATTATTCGAGGTGCTTTTTGTCTATATTTTACCATCTTTTCATTGTTTTTAATAACTATTGTACTGTCTATTTTGATCGTGATGATTTTAGAGCGCTTTTCGAACTTTGTGCGTTTCTTTTTTTGTTCAAAACTGGAGATTTGTTTGGACTTTTATTGTTTACATTAGAGTTGTAGATGGGCACAGCATCATACTATTCAACTACTCTGCTTTTTATCTAATTTTTCGATTATTTTCGTATTTTATGCTCAGTATTATCCCCAAAAAGGTGTTTTCCTTTGATTTTTACATCTCCACTTTTGTATTGTCGACTCGAAGTGGGTATTGCTGCATAATCTGAATGCGAATTTTTCGATTTTTTTCTAGAATGTATTCGATTTGACTATTGTTTTTAAGTATTTACCCTTGAATATATCCTGTGTGTACTGTTAATAGCCATATTTTGATGAGAAGTAACTGCGTATAACCTAGATAGTCCTAGTTTTGATTTCGATGGCCCTATATTTGATTGTTTTCTTGATAGGTCAGGGCTTCCAAAACCTGACTTTGCATTTTGTTTGTTATTGTGAGTATAGTCATTTCCAAGGATATACTTCTATCTAATTTGTCTCAAAATCTATACTTGTTTCCTACGTCTCTACAACTAATCCCTATAATTCTAACTCGTAGCTTACTAATCATCTTTAGCTTTCTTGATCTTCTTATATCCCTCAAACGAAATAGGAATTAGATCCTTAAAGGTGAGATGAACCTGCGAGATGATTCTTTTTGTTATGGGGGTAAGTATGGTATGATGACCTGTGTAGGGGACTTATGGCCAGTGACCCAAGGATAGGGGAGTGCGTTTATATTACATTATGCATCAGATTATGCATCAGTATTAGATAGTAATTATGGTCAAATAACAGTCTAATAGGTATGGATTATCATTATGTTTTTTATTTGTATGCAGGTTATGAAACTAATATTTCGAGGAAGGCTGTGATGCAAATCATTAGTTATAGGAAGTGGATGTATGTTTGGAGTGAGGAATCGAGTTGAGGGTTACAGTAGAAAATGACTAACACGGAAAGGTCTAGATAAGGGATTTTTTTACTTAGAATCAAAAGGAGGCTTGTGAATTTTCTGAGACCGAATAAGAGGACTAGAAGTCCATTAGCGATTAGGGAGGCAGGGATCAACCATTATAGAGTTTAGCAGATGCCTGGCAGTGAAGCATGCTAAGTCTGGTCTTAAATTTGGAAGTTTCCGACTACTTGTCATTATGAATACGCAATAGGGTGCATGAGCTATTGAATACTTGTTTTCTGAGAGATAGCACAGGAACAAGCCATTAATTGCTTATGATGGATCCAAATAGTAGCCCAGTAAGGATGAAGCCGATTGATATGAAAACACGTCTGATTATTTGCATTTTATCAAACAAAATAACTTATAAGAATCTTATTTTAATATGCAGAGAATACTCATATATTTTTTAAAAACTCATTTTTGGCATTTTTAAATATATAACCATATTTCTAGTAGATAAAAATTTGCCAATAAATACGTATTTTTTATTTAATTTATAAAATAAATTGATTTACAGCTTTACCATCTATTTAAGAGCACTAAAACTAATTTACAATCAGCTGATTCAAATTATTTTACAGTATTTGCCTCAAATTCTTGTCAATTGTACATCTAAATTAATAGCTTATGCTGATTGATTCCATGAATCTGGCAGTAAATTTTTTTATTAAAAGCATATTTAACAACTAGTCACTGAAATCGACCTGGAGCATTCGCTCTATAAAATTTGATAACTGCGCATTTAAACAACAAATAAATCATAGCTGATTTCATGAATATGCCTTTTATACTCAAAAGAGTTGATCATTCTGATTATTATGATCATATTAGATATAAAGCCCCCCGAATTCCCTCAAAGAACATTCTATTTTTTAACCAAGTCACTTCGTTCAACTAATCTTTCATAAAAGTATAAAATATATATAAGAGAATTGAATATATCATAAATTCATAAATTTTTTGAGATTCGTTCTTAGCAAATAAAATCGAAACGTTCTAATTTTTGTACTTTAAATGTAGAGTGTGAGATTTATATAATTTGTAATCTTAATATATCTTGAATGATGAACATCAGACCTATCCAATCCAGAGGACACATAAACATAAACATCAAGCAAGCTGCCCAGGTCATCATGCAAAGTTCGATAGAAGACACTCTTGTTAGAAACTCACTATACATCTCTAACTAGAAGACTAGGTATCGACTCATGCATGGCAATGACTTCAACGCTATGCTCGACCCCAGGGACAAAGTATTAGAACATATATTCAATTTCATCATTCCTTTCAGTGTCTAAGACGTGAGCTAGCATGGGCTGCTCAAAAGTTAGCTCTACATCGATATAATGACCAGCATGCATGGATTCTTGGTCGAAACAATCAGCAATGTAGTATCGGTGTCTTTTGATTTCTATGCGAATGGCAAATTGAAGGAAAGGGAAGCTAAGGAATATGCTTCCAAAAATATGATTCTAAACATTCAATCAATATTCGGAGCTACTATCAAAGCTATTTAAAGCAACTAAGAACTCAAGCAGAACATTATAGAGTTCGCCAGAAAGATTAAAAATTAAGAAAATTCAATCAAAAAATTCAATCAAAACAAAAATTCGAATCTTGGAGCTTAATCGAATGATACGTTATTTTGCAACGCATTAAAAGACTTAAAAACAAAGATGGCGATAGATTGCGACTTTATTGTTACCAAGACTCTTAAAAATTTAGCTGCACTTTACCCGATGGCCCCTACCGTCGGGGGGACTCCGAGAATGAGGGAAATCATACTTGATGTGAACAGAAGCGATGATTAAGAAAACGATTTAATTCAAGCCAATCAAATCAGCATTAAAAAATATTTGAAAATAAAGCAAAATTAATATATAAAAAATAGATAATAAATAATTTTGGGCGACAACGATGATTTTACTGAGTTCATAATGGAGGTTATTAATACTATAATGATCGTAACTCAGTCAAATGATGACAGACTGGAACGAACAACGATGTAGGTGTTTACTTAGTTCAACTAAAAACTATTCTGGTCCAGCAAGCAAAAAATTGTCGAAAAGGCATACAAAAGTAGTAAAAAGGATCAATCATAAGACGCTACGATAAGACAATGCCTGATTGATTTTTTCACGACCACTTTATAAAGAAAAGACTAAAATTTTGTCGAATGTATAGAGAAAAGAAATACCTAACTTTTGAATATAATTTTTCAAAAAAAATCTAGCGAAGAAGAGAAATTAAACATATAAAAAGAATCTTTTATACACTCTACAGCTGTTGGAGCTAAATAATAAATCTAATTAATGAAAAATAAGCCTACTTTTGCGATCGGGCAGAAGATCCCAGGTTCGGTCAAGCCTTATACACTTGAATAGATATCGAACAAATAATTTGCAGGAAAGCATTCATCTTTGTTAAGAATATTAACAAAATGGGCATAATACTTAGAAAGTATTTTGAAAAAACCCGAATAGTTTGTGCACAACCGCAAATATCCGCTAAAAAACATTAATGGAGAAACCTGTTTTATGATTTACGATTTTCAAAAGGTTTAGCTAATAAAACAATTGCAAAAATAGACCAAATAAGTGGCTAAAAAGTTTGAATAGTTAAAAAGAAGAAGCTATGAGCTGATTGGAGAGTTCCTCGGAGCCTAAGAAAAAGACTAAAAAAATAAACTGAAGAGAGGATAAATACTTGATATTCTGAACAGCATGTCAAGTGTGAATAGGTATTCTCAGACAAGGACTGCTTCGTCGAAGATTAACGCAGTCCTAACTCAGCTAACTCTAAAATATTTATCAGTACTAATTTATCATCTGATCAAAGTTGGTAGATAAATACACACTGACAAAAATGAATAAGACAACTTGAACTTGATTTCTTTTCGAGTTACCGATCTTATGAGAAGCAAAATACAATGCAAGTAACAGGAGTTCATAAATCTTTTACAAACTATGTATTTGCTTGACGATTGCAGCTAACTCAAAGGCAAGTTCAAGCTCGTAAGAATCAAAAATAGATTAGATACTCACGCCAGCGATGTCATGATCAATTTTCTATTTGATTGCAAGGTACAGTGTGAGATGCAAGTGTCTATCCAGTAGCCGTAAGACAAACAAAAGAAGTACTATACTTTCAGTCATTTTGTATACGAACTAACAAGAGGCAGTTTTGGAGCTATTGCTGAATGTGCAATTATGGTTTCTCAGTTGGATAACATGATCGCCGCTAAAAAATAAGGCAGCTACTATGTAGAATAGAAGGAAAATAAAAAAAGTTATTAAAATCTGAAAAAAATAGATTCATCATAAGGTAATAAAAACAACAGTCAGGCTTACATTTGTAGCAAGACTAGTAAGCTGATAATAAACGAAGTTTAAGGCCTATTTGAGAAAGACTGGTCTAATCCTGTATGCAACTAAAGCATTCTTAAGTAACCTCATCCTGAAGAATATGTAGAAGACAAGAAAGCCAGGCAGCTTATTGGCAAGCTTTTAAAAGACGGAGCCTTAAGAAGAATAAAAAAATTAAAATAGCTCAAAACTGATCATAAACTTTGCCTTGCTGTTTTCAATGCTAAACAAAAAAAACTTTGTTTCAGCCTTATAGTTAAAAGTTAGAGTTAGATGAAGACTTATAAAGTAAATATTTCCCCTATGGATTTAAAATTAATAAATGAAAACAGATATGACTACAGTAAAATAAGCTACAAAGACATTACTGCTCATATTAAAGCAAATAAGCCGGTTTCAGAGCTTATGTTTTAATGGAACCCTCAACATGAAAATAAATAACTGTTTAATATATTGGGGTTCGATTATACAAATACTGATGATTTGATTGAAGGGATAAATGATTTTATCGATAACTTTTTTGAGCTCAGAAGACAAATTTAAATCGCTAAAAGTATAAAATCAAAGCCAGATATCATTTCTTTAGATTCTGATTTAGAAACTTCCTTAGCTACTATGACGGAAGCTTATATCAATTAAAGCAAAAAAAACGATTTGAAATACAAAGGGCTCAAGAAGATAGATTTCAGCAGTGTGACTAGACTGTAGGCAAAATGGTGTCAATTATAATAAACACCAGTTTGGCTGCATATGATGAAAAACTTGCAAATAATAAATCTTTCATCGAATAATCTAAAGGAGCCCAAGCTAAGAGGACTATAAAAAGTATAAAAATTGGATCTATCATCAAATTAACTTACTTAACTAAGTCTAGAGTAGCTGCCACTGAATATAAATCATCTCGATCTTTCATAAAATAATCTAACTAAGCTGAATATTTAGCATCTCCCTGCCAAAATAAAAGAATTTAGACTTTCTTAAAATAATTTTTCATAAATCAACTTATAGCATTTGCCTTAAGGTATACTTAATTTATATTTGAGTAAAAATATTCTGACACAAGTAGATCTTGAACATTTGCCTGAGAGCTTAGTTTATCTAGATTTATCTGACAATAAAATAAGTTAGATAAATATACATAAGATACCAAAGGACTTAAAATATTTAGATTTAGATAATAATTAATTAGTTAAAATTGATTTAAATTTGGCATCTGATGCGAATCTGAATCAGCTATCACTTGCAAACAATAAACTAACCTAAATAAATTTGGGTAGTTTGCCAAAAAACTTATCTATTTTAAATTTATAATCTAATCAAATTTAAGATATCTAAGGTCTGTAGTATTTACCAATTAGCCTTACCCGTTTAAATTTATAAAGGAACAAGCTTACTGAAGTAAATTTAGAGAGCCTTCCATCTAATTTGATATATATTAACCTAAGTTATAATTAGCTTACCGAAGCCAATCTAAGTTAGCTCCCTCCTAGCATTAATAATATAGATCTATCACATAATAGTCTTACTTAAGTTCTTTTGTAGAATCTTCCTGCTTGTCTGCTTTCTCTTCGTCTTAACACTAATAAATTGTCTCAAATTAATCTCAAAAATCTGCCTTATACTCTGATCTAATTTGATATAAGCTAAAATCCCTTCGAGCAGGTAATTCTTCAAAATCTTCCCCCCAATCTAAAGTAATTAGGCCTTTCCGATACACAACTAACTTAAGTAGATATTGATAATCTCCCTCAAAGTTTGCTATAACTCAATCTAGGTCGAAACAAACTGACTAAAATCAATATTCAAAATCTCCCATCTCATCTAACTACACTTTATCTTGATGCTAATGAGCTTACGTAAGTAGATCTTTAACACCTTCCTTCTAATCTTTAATATATCCATCTGCATAAAAATAAATTAACCGATGTCAATTTGAAACATCTGCCTAGTACTCTCAGAGAACTATCACTTGATTCAAACCTTTTGAAAGAAGTGGATTTGCAGCATTTACCATCGAATCTTCAGTAGCTGCATTTGGAGCAAAACCAACTAACAGAAATCGATTTATAGCATCTTCCGCCTAATTTAATTGTGCTGCGAATAGGAAGTAATCAGTTTAAATAACTAAATTTGTAAAAATTACCTTCTAGCCTTGAACGTATTGATCTTGACAATAATCAGCTCATCTCAGTGAATCTTTAGCATCTTGCTTCTACCTTGACTGAACTTTACCTCAATAATAACATGCTGGAATAAATAAATTTATCTCGTTTACCAGTCAGCTTAAAACATATAAAACTAGACAACAATAGATTAAAGCAAATAGAAATGAAGCATTTACCGGCTTCTTTAGAATCCTTAGATATAAGTTATAACTTGCTCACTGAAATAGATTTTAACAATCTGCCAGCTAAAATTTAAACATTCTCTGTGCAAAATAATAAACTTACCAAAATAGTTCTCAATGATCTACCCCCCGACATAAGTAAACTGACTATCAACCAATAATCTTTAGAGTTATTGGAGCTTTTGACTTGTTTTGTTCAAAGATGTAATCTTGATTTGGATGCCATAAAAAGTCAACATTTCGAGTCTTTAATGAAAGTTAACGATAGCTTGTTTAGTATTTAACAATTCTAAGCTAGAATTGAAAAGGTCGAAGTAAGCTAGACTGAGTAAGGAGCGACAGTATTGATAAAAATCAAGAAAAATGATTGAGAAGCATATATCATAATCTAATATTTATCTGAACTATGAGTCTAGGTCAAGTCAGAAATATAAGATTTAAAATTTAACCCGTAGTAATTAATTTATCTGTTGTTTTAGATGAACTTGAGTAAGGATTTAGAGACAGATTTTATCCTAGAGATACATAGAAATATGACCGAGTAAGTAGAAGGTAAGCGCAATCAACAGTAGAGAATCAAAGAACATTAGTGTCAAAAAATAGCACCTATGAGTTAGTTGCGTTAGAATCTTTATAAATATCAAATGTTTTGCTTTGATTTTAACTTTAACTAATGTTAAAACAGTATATGTAGCTGTTTCTGGGTTGATAAATGTTAATTATGATATAGATGTTTATGTTTTTTTGTTATTTTTTATTTTTGATGAGTATATTTGTAGACAAATCATAGTCCTTTATCGCTGAACTCAGCTTCTTCATCTTGTTTACCGTCCTTGTCGTTAATTGCTAACTTGATAATAGGATCCTAGATGCTTTCAAGTTCATTTCTTATTTCGCCGTATTCTTTCTTTTCTGCATCAGAATTGCTGTCAAGGAAGCTCTAGTCGTCCTTTATGGCTTCTTCCAAAGTGTTCTTGTCGTCATTTTAAAGCTTTCCCTTGAGTTCTTCAATGTCAATAAGACTGTACGTGACTGAGAAGATGCAGTTGTCAAGATGTTATCTAGCAAATTTCTATTGATTATAAACACATAATGATTAATCTTATCAAAATAATAATGGACCACAAGTTCCACTATTAAACCATTAATCGATTTACTCATATTTCCTTTTTTATATTATTTCGTCCATATCTAACAGCTTAACCACTGTCTAACATTCAGTCTGTTTTGATACTATTTTTTTGGTAAAAAAGTCTTATGTGGTATCGAGCAAAGGAAGCTCTAACTGCTATAGTTCACATAGGCTCTCCGTCGATTATCTTTAGACCAAAACTTTATATTTTATGTCTTTCTATTAAACTTTTATAGGTTTTTCTTATTAAATTTCTTAAACTATTCTCTCCTCTACATTCTCAGTTATAGAGCCTGGTCCCTTGAGATCATCGATAATATTCAAAATTATTTTTCTCTAAGGACCATTATAGCCTCTTTTTCTGTATTTTTGGATCACAGAATGATACCTATTCTTTATCATGTGATCAGTCCTTGATCCTTTAAACAATCGGGAAATATAAGCCCATTTGGTGCCTTCATCAGCCACTTCAGAAAACAAAAGAAGATCATCCTCACGGGTCCAGCTTTTTTTATTGACCTTTTTATCGAGATGGTTGTTCCACATTTATCTGCATTTTGAGGAAGTTCGGTAATATTTTTGACCAGATAGATCAAAAAGTTGGTAAGAAATGATCGTCCATTTGGGATTTTAGTTATTTTGACTGAATAAGAATCAAAGTACGCTAGGATGGTTTTGAGAAGTTCTTTTTAGGCATCTTACCAGTCTTCTTGCTACAACCTTAAAAGGCTTCGAATGTAGTAAATAAGAAATTTTTTTTGCTTATTGGGAAACAAATAATATAGAAAATTATAATCCTAATCGGTCTAAATAAAATTATTATTACCATATTTTGAATGTGTTTTTATTGGAGATGAGCATAGCATATAAGTATCCAAGTAAACAGTCGGCATTCGTTCATTCGCCACGTCGCAACTCGCTTTAATCCCGAGTTCTAGGCAACTTCTTTACGCGCCTTTACTATATACTTGGCGTATTGCTCTATGAAACGCAACGGGGTAAGATTTTGTAGAGAAAGATTCTTTATTTAATAAATTTCTGATGATTGTTTGATTAAGTTAAGATAAACATTATTTTGAGTTATTTTCTATAGAATTAAGGCGCACTCGTGTGAAATTTCTGTTGATTCAGGGTGTTTCTCCATTAATATTTATGATTATAAGCAATACAACAACACCAAACTAATCATTCACTAATAAGCTCTTAAAATAGTATTATCAACATTTTTTTAACATGTTAGCCTTTGAATCAAGGTTACTGAACTTTTCATGACTTCAATAGTTCAAAATAAGGGTTTACAGGCCAAATCGCTAAAATCGACATTATTAAATGTTTGAAAATTTTCATCATTTTTACTTCAAAATCTTTTATCGAAGCATATTTTGCTAGAATTTTTGATTTTTTTGCTCAACACTATGATTAGAGTATCGAAAATTGCTCGAATCAATCATTTTTTCCATGCGTTTCTAAAACAAAGTATAAAATTAAGCAAGGCTTTAGCATCGTTATCAATAGATTTTGTTCCACTTATTTTTTGTTTAAGCTTAGAAAGCTTATTGACGCACGAATCGTTTTATATCGACTTTTTTGTTTAAGCACAACATCTTACAAAATAAAAATATTCCTGCTAAAACTAATATAAGCGGACACGATCGACCTTGTAAAAAACTAGCAAAGCAATCAATTAATGTGGAAAATCATTATGAAAAGTTCTTTTTAACAAAAG
>Ga0169931_10005781_pt1 | contig 18782 bp, 19 predicted proteins | sample Kivu_15m_20L_FD_129675 | JGI IMG/M metagenome (GOLD analysis project Ga0169931, IMG submission 129675) | Freshwater microbial communities from Lake Kivu, Western Province, Rwanda to study Microbial Dark Matter (Phase II) - Kivu_15m_20L... | ecosystem: Environmental > Aquatic > Freshwater > Lake... | reverse complement strand
TTGGGGATTGGGGATTGGGGATTGGGCCCAATCCCCAATCCCCAATCCCCAATCCCCAATCCCCATACCTAATTATTTTTATCGTAATCATTTTCGAATATTTCATAATCGTTTTTTATTTATTTTAAACTTTATTTTGAAAAATATATAATATTAAAAGTAAAAAAATATAAAGAGATTGATATTTGACTTGTGGAGAATTCTACTTGTAAAATATCAAATATTTTTTATATTCTAAATAATTAACAAACACTTATTGATTAATAATTATATTATACATGTTACTAGTAAAGTATATTATCTTTTAATTATATAAATATATTGAAAACACAAATTTTTATGCATGGTTAATATGCGTCATCTCATCCTTTCAAAATATTTAACTTATTTCATTTTCCTCAACAATCGTAGGCATTTCATCGTCATGATCAACTTGTCTAAAATTATCAAATTGTTGTTTCCTAATTAAATAATTTTCTATTATCTTTTCATTTTCATTTTTTATTTCGAATCCAAAATATTCTTTCAAAAACTTTTCAAGTAATTTTACACGTTTTGTAATAGGATTACTCACATCCAAACAATTCTCAAATAATAATTCAACCATTTTTCCTATAAAATTATTATTACTAAGTTCATCTATGAAAAAGTCTTTGGGCAATTGTCTGAGTTGATGGTAAACAGTCTCAATAAAAATACAAAATAATTTCTCTCTTTTTATAATCAGCTCTTTACATGAGCATATTAGAATAAAAATATTTTTCCATTGTTCAAAGCTTTCATATATTTCTCCCAAGTAGAAAGTTATAAAAGAATATTGGAATTCACCGAGTAAAATAAAATGATCATTAGAGTAATCCTTTATGATTAATTCATCCAGAATTATTGATTTATCTAAATTACTTTGAGTCAAAAGTGAAGGATCTACTTTATTCAAATAAAATTTATTCTTAGGAATTTGAGTGAAATATATATTTCCCTTGATCGAATTCTGTCCATCATTCACACCAGCATATTCTTTACTACTTGTTATGTATCTCCTATTAATAGGCTCTAATCTATCTAAGATTTTATTGTCTATAAATCTTGTAAGATCTCTGCAATTGTCTATTTGGTCATGAGGATATTCTCCTAAATAAGCATCAAAATCAAGATTGTTGATTCCAATGGAAAAATTTTTTTCGTCTTCTTCATTTTTAAATGCAACAAAGTCTTTTATTTCATGATCCCATGTTCTTATATGAATCTTATTTTTCCCGCTGACATGAATGAAAAACCCTTGTTTGAATGAGTATTCTTCTTCCTTAAGGGAATAGTATACAAAATGAGCACCATCTGGAATCAATTTAATACCTTTGAATTTATGACCAATTGTCCAAGAGCTGTAATCTATTCCGAATTGCATAAAGTTGGGACAGTTAAGTAACAATAATACTCCTGATTGTATTCGATATTCTAAGTTATATATAGTGCTGCTGTCATTCATTATGATTACTAAAATTAATTAAGTTTAAATAGCAATATATATAATGAGATTAAGTTTTTAAAACTTCTTAAACAATAGGAATAAGATAAAAAATTTCAAAAATGTCGAAATGTAGCCAAATGCCACCCCTATTGAATATGTCACTATGTTTTGATAAAAAATACAAAAAGGAAGACTTTTATATTTTCTCAATCTAATTTTTCTTTTATATTTTTTAATAGGCTAATTATTTAGATTATTTGATGATATTTATTGAATTGATGATAATTTATATTAAATTTCTTGAAATCAAATAAAAAAAAGAAATGTCAGAAAGTGACAAATTAAAATTTCAATAGGAGACGCCATGGCTGAGGGTTGAAATTCAAGATATATATCAACTCAGATACGTGGCATATATAAACTGCTTATAAAGATACGTTTGGTTACGAAGAAATGTAACTAAACCATTTTATTAGCATACATTAGTTTGATTATATTTTTAAGAAAGTACATAAAACTATATTAATTTGAATGAGATTATTCAGTAAAGTATATTTAAATATCGGTTAAATAATCATTATATAACTGTCCTTTTTCATCTCCTTTAGAATTTTCGATTTTCTCCTCTATTTTAGAAATTTCCTTTTCCAAAAGTGATTTATCCATCGAATCAAATCTAAATTCTTTAAAGTCTTCCTCTTTGGCAAACGTACTGTATGAAATATTTTTACTATTCTTGTTTATATTACTCCTATTAAAATCGAATTGATAACTAAAATCGTCCTTGTGTATTAAAGAATTACTTGGCCTTTGATTAAGATTAAACTTGAATTCAAAAATCTTACTTTTAATATTGTTTTGAAAAACATATTCGAATTCGTTTATGTCGAAATCAGTAATTCCGCGATTTATGTTTTTAATATTTTTTTCTTTTAGCGCCTTTTTCTTCATATACATTGATGATTTCTTATTGTTGATTTCGATTTCGTTCAATTTGGAAAAATCGAAATCAAAACTATTTTGTTTCTGTATATTCACTTTCATAGAGCATTTGATAGCCATATTTAATTCCTTTTTTAGATAATCAGAATATATATCTTTGTTTTGTGGAAGTTTTATATTATTAAAAAGAAAATATACATTTTCAAAAAATCTTTGGATTAGCTCATCTTCGATGATTTTGGAATGGTGAATTAGATTTCTAAAAAGTTTTGTTTCAACGCAAAGAGTTTCTACAAATCTTGAAGAAAAATTTGAAACATTTTTATTAATATTTTGAGTTTGCATATGCACGCTATGTAAAAATCGTATAATATCAACTAAGGTATTGAAGTCTAAATCTGAATTTTTGTCCAAATTGCTGATAAAATGATCTGGCTTATAAAAAGGGGATTGTTTGATAAAGGAAATCAGATTTTTTATATCATTTGAATAGAAGTTGATATGCTTGCCTGTAAGTTGTAGAAAATATTCTGTGATTAAATTTTTAAATTCCATTTCAATTGAACTCAAATGAAGAAATAAAATAGGATCAGCCATATATAGAAGTATTATAATTTATAAAATACGAGACTAATATTAAAAATGATAAATTTTAGAGGAATTTATATTTTTTATTAAATTCCAATTTATCAATTTATTATTAACCCCTTATTTTTAATAAACATATATTATTCTATTCATATTCTCTTTTTAATAATCAATTTAATTTTATATAAGAAATTAATTATTAATTTTTATATTTTCGATCATGAAGGAAAGATTATTAGGTAAAAAGAGACAGAGCAGAGAAGAAAATGAAGAAGAGGGAGAAAAGGTAAGACTATCTAATTCTGAAAATATTATAGGAAATTAAAGAATTAAACACAACAAAAGAAGAAAAAGAGGAAAAAGTAAAAAAAAATTCAGAACAAGACGAAGCGCCAAGAGAAAATAATTCTTTGTTCGGGGGTTCGATGAATTCAAAAAAGGCTGGCTTGTTTGGAAGCCTAATTGAGACAGAAGTTTCGGATAAAAAGCCTAAATTATTCAACACAGGGGAATCAAATAAATTCCATAATTCATCCCTATTTAGTAATTCGAATTCATCTTCTCTTTTCGGATCATCTGGTTCTTCCCTATTTGGTTCAGGCGTCACTGGCTCTTCTCTTTTCAGTTCAAAATCCTTATTTAACTTTAACTCGATCGCTTCAGATAGTTCCAAATTTATAACTTCAGAGGATAAATCGAAACCTAAAGAAGAAAAATCTGATAATGAAGAAGATAATGATGAAGACAATGAACTATTTCAATCTAATTCTCCAAATCCTTACAATCCTTTGAGCGAGCAACCCAAAGAACAATCAAAAGAAAAAAATCCCTACACCAAAAAATATCTCAAAGAAATCGAAAACATTTTTGTCTATTCTAAAGAAAATAGCAAATACTCTTCTAAGGGTAAAGGTTTCTTGTCACTTGAATACGCTGAGATCGAAGGAAAGAAAATTGCTGTTACTGTTTTTAGGTAAAAATTTTTATTTAATTAAAGAAACACTGTAGGAAATAAAATAGTTGAGGGATTTCTTGTAAAGAACATTAGAAAATTTGAAAAATATGTCAAGAACTTCAAACATGTAGCCACTTTTTCTTTTCTCTCTAAAAATACTAGTGGAAAATTTGAAATCGGCTTCTCTAAAGTCCCTGTAATCTTTTTTAAATAAAATCATTTAGTTTATTCGTGAAAATGATCTAAAAGAATTTGAAAAGGCATACAATGATGTAATTGATCAGTTAGATGATACAGTAGAAAATAAAGAAAAAGTGTCAGAAGAAAAAGAATCTAAAAAGGAAAATTGAATTTTTGAAAATATAATGTAACGGCAGATGATTATGAAAATTGAATAATTAAAATCCTAATTATTAAATATTTAAATTTTAACTAAATAAAATACAATTATTGATAAAGCCAAAAACAAATTAATAAATACTATTTATAATTCACTTTGTAAACTATTATCAAAAGAGATGATTAATTATATTTTCTTATTTAATCGTCGTTATTTCATAAGAGTTATATTGAATAATTAACCATCGAAATTATTAAAAACTAATAAATTTTTTAATTTATTTTGTATTTTAGCCTAATTAAAAAAATTTAATATCTTACAAGAATGTTCAGCGATGGAAAAATTAAATACCTAGGCTTCGGATCTCCCTTAATGGACATGATAACAGATGTTGATGACGAAATGCTAAAAAAGTAAAACTTTTTTCTAATTATATAGATATAACTTAACACTTGACACAACCATCCATCAAAAATTATCCGAATCAAACGTAGTTCAATCTTTGGAAAAAGAAACAACTCCAACCTACGTTGCAGGAGGATGTTCATACAATGCAATGAGAGTTTTTAATGTAATTTTTAAAAATATAAAAATCAATTTAAATAGTGGATGCTTGAAAATCGCGACGAAACCCAATTAACGGGCTTGCTAGGATCTATAGGAGACGACTTTTATGGAGATCTCTATGCTGAATTATTACAGAAAGAAAACATAGAACCTATTTTCGAGAAATACGATCACGTAAACACGGGACTTTGTTGTGTTTTTTGTCACAACAGAGATCGTGGGCATATAACAGATTTAGGTGCATCTACTTTGATTTCAATGGAATTCGTGCAAAGAATTTGGGAACAATTGAAAAACGTTCAGTTAATATACACAGAACTATTTATTCTTAAACACAGAAAGAATATAGTGTATTTACTTGCTGAAAATGCTTTAAATGATGATAAATTATTCGGATTCAATTTACCGTCTTCCTTCTTCATAGAAAATTATTTCCACGATATATTAAACCTTGTTGAATATGCTGATGTTCTATTCGCAAATGCCGCAGAAGCTGTTTTCTTTGCTTCTTTACTTGGATTGGTATATTTTATTAATAATTAGTTGAAGGATAATACACAAGAGATTCAACAAATTTGTATTGAAATGGCCAAAATACCAAAAAAAAATAAAAATAAAAAGAGAGTTGTTGTTATTACATGTGGTCCTAACCCTGCATATGTGGCAGAATATGATTTTTTAAATGAAAAATTAACATTCATCGATAGTTTCACACCCGAATATATCGAGGAAAGTCAAATTGTAGATACAAATGGTGCAGGAGATGCATTTGCTGGAGGCTTCCTTTCAAGATTTGTACAAAGTCAAAGTATTGAAAAGTGTATGAAGGCAGGCCATTGGGCTGCTTCGATTATAATTCAGACAAGAGGTTGTCAAATACCTGAGCAAGTTACTTACAAACCGAGTGATAACTATATCTAATGGAAAATCAAAAAAATTAATTTATAAATTACTTTTGTTATTGGATTTATTAAAGTATAAATTTATTATAATTAATTTTTCGTTGATAATATTGTATTGTATATTAGAATCTTGTTAAATTGGATATGAAAAATTAATTATTAATTTCGTATGAATGATCTTTCAAATAAATTAAATATTAATTTATATTATAAATGATTAACATTTCGACTATAATTCGCTTTACATTTAAGCTCTTTTAAATTTAGGTAAATGATAGTAGAAAATTTTATTATTAGGAATTAAAAATTAATAAAAATAAATAATAGAAAAATTAAATCGATGATACTTATTTTAATTTAATCAATATGATATCATTAATCTAATCTCTAAAATTCATATATTATTATGATATATTTACTATATAGATATTTTAATTTATAAGTAAATTTCAGTACCATTTAATGTAGAAATTTAATCTACCCATTGATTCTAGCTACATTTAATTCCTCGTACTTTTTCAGTAGATTATCCAAATTTTCCTTGATCTCCTCACAAGGCTTCATAAGGATTGTAATATCAGAATCTGATTCTAAATATTTCTTTATGGCCTTAGAAATACATTTATCGTGGTTAATCGACGATTGTTTGATGTGAAATTCTAAATTTTTTATTTGGTATGTAATATCGTCCATTATCAAAAATAAAAATAAAATTAATGCTTAACAGAATATTAACTAACAAAATATATTATAAAAATATAAAAGAATAACATATTATATTTCATAATGAGTGGCAAATCAGAAAGCAAAGAAGAGATATTAATAAAGAGTTTAAAAGGAGGGAAGGGAGTTAAAAAAATGAACAAAGATGAAATTTCTAATTTTCTCAAGAATAATATAATTGATTTAAATAAGCTTGATAATCATGGCTATAACATTTTACATTACTCTATAAAATCAGAAAATCCAGATATAGTATACTTGCTTTTACATTTAGACCCTGAGCATTTTATGAGTGAAAAGGCCAATCCCAATTCTTCAACTAGTGATGACAACAAGCAGATTTATTTGTCACCTATTCATTATGCTTTACAGGCATGCGACGATTCTACGATTTCAGCAAGGATTATAAAAATTTTAATTTCAGCAGGAGCAGAAATAAATACAAAAGATGAAGATGGGTGTTCGATATATTTAAAAGCATGTGAGAAGGGAAGGTTAGACATATTGGATTATCTCTTTAATAACGAAGCAATAAAATTTGACATAAATGAGTCTTCTCAGAGTGGTTCCGGATTACACATGGCCATCATCGGTGATAAAGAAGACGTAGTTTCATATTTACTTGATAGAAAAATAGATGTTTCTCTTAAGGATTCTAATGGAAATACAGCAATTCATTTAGCACTTCAACTGAAAATGAATAATTCCTACAAATTGATTATTGACTATATAACTAACAATAAGGAGTTTTCCAACGAATTAAAAAAAACTTTGCTTAACAGTCAGAACGACGAGGGTAATACTATTCTTCATGAACTAGCATATGCTCGTTGTGGATTTCTTTTAGATGTGATAAAAAAACTTCCTGAAGAAATTTCTATTGATCAAGAAAAACAAAATAAAGATGGATACACTTATAAAGGTGTTCAAGAGAATATTGTGAAATTGCAGAAAGATAAGGAAGCCAAAGAAAAAGCCTTGAGAGAGGAAATCCGAAAAGAGAAGGAAAGAATAGCGCAAAAGAAAACAGAAGAAATCGAAAGATTGAAGGAAGAACAGCAAAGATACGAAGATGAGGAAGAAAGAAAAAGACAATTAGGAATGCAACTCATTAAATATAGAGGATATATATTCGCATGTGTTTTCTTTTTCTTAATGATTATTCTTTATATAGTCGTTAATAATGCTGTTCATAGAAAGAAAGAAAAAATAATTTGATTTATTATTTATATTAAACTAAATAAAAATATTTAAGTAATATTGACTAAATAAAATTTTTGTAAATGTATAATTTAAATTACATGAAGATTTCCTTTTGCAAAGGAAATAGAAGGTTTTCGAATATTTTTAAAAAGCTATTTACTAATCAAAGTAGAAAATCTTACCAAGAATCAGAAAATTTAAAAAATGGAAAAAAATTCCCATTCGAAAAAGAGGAAGAATCTACACAAGAAAAATACAAAGAATATTTTATAAAAAATTTAAAAGAAGAAGAGGCTATTCGCAGAGGTGTAGATCAAGAATTCTACAACCAATTGAAGAATAATAAATTGTCACCATCGAAATTCACGAGTCTTCTAATGAAAAGAAATTTCTTAAAATTCAAAGAAGAAAATTATAAACCAAAAAATGATGAAGAAATCAGTATAAAAGATCTTCAAGAGTTAAAAATTGAAGAGCCAATTACTTTATATGAAATTGATTTGAATTCTGTCACTCAATACAAAAAATTAGATCATCTTATAAAAGCTTATTCTTTTTTGTTCATATCAGTTAATAGTTTATTTACCTTCAGTTTTAAATTACTATTCTTACAAACGTCATTGATATATTCAACTACTTATTTGATCAATGCTTTAACTATGATATCTTTTCTTTATGTGCATAAGTTGAAAAATTTTAAAATTTTGGCGATTGAGTACCTTCCTATTGAAAATAGTATAATAATTACGAAATGGAAATATTTCAGCAAAAAATTTCAAAAAATTAAATTTTCTTGTGAGGAGTTAGAATTATTCGAATCAGAAAAAATTTTTGAAGGAGGATTGAATTTAAGATTGCGAAATCATAAAAATGTACAATTTTATCTTGGTAGTGATGAAGAAGGAATTTGGCATAATAGAAAAATATTTGATGAAATATTTAAAAAAAATTAAATTTCTTTATATATTCAAATTCCTTATAAAAGCTCTGGATTTAGCCAAAATTTCAATAGAATCTTTGAAAATTTCCTTTAGAGTTATATATTTAATAAATAATTTTTCTAAATATTCATAAATAAAGTTCTCTTTAAAAATAAATATATACAAAATTGATCACATAATTAGTGCTTTACTGCATCGTTTGATTCTTTGGCATCGACATTTTGAGGTTTGGTTGAAGATTTAGCTAAAGGTTCCATTACATCATCCCATTTTACTTCTCTACGGGATACGAATTTATGTCCTGATATTTTTTCGTCCTGATCAATATTAGCAAAATGATGATTAAACTCACGATGTAAAACTTCATCAGCTCTTATAGATAAAAGTACATCTCTGAAAGTAGCTTTTTCAGATAAGCCCCAATATTCTATAGCCTCTTTGGGAGTTTCTAAAGTTTTGAACATAGGTAGTTTTCCATCATCTAACTCTTTAATGCAATTTGTATAAGTCTTTACAGCTTCCTCTTCTAAATAACCGACGAATCTATGTGCAGTCTTTGGTGAGATAATATACAAAGGACTGTAGAAGCAGATGAAAAAGGCTTGAGTAAAGAGAATTGCCACTCTCATACTTATCCCAGGTTGTCTAACCTTGAGAAAAGTGAGTAGATGCATCCTCTCATTTTCAGCCTCTTCTAATAAATGATGAATCCATCCTCCATCTTCTCTTAACAACCTAAGAGCTCTAAGGTGCCTCATCATTCCTCCTATCATTCCTGGTACCCCAGCAATCGTTTCTAGGAATATACATCTTCTTATGTACATTTTTTCATTCATTTTTCCTGGATTATAGTGAGTGAAAAAATCAAAAGTCTTTCTAAAAAATTTAACAACTCCCAATGCAAGATAATCTTTTATTGTATTCGGTTTCAAATGAGTTATTTCTACATTTTCTGCATCTTTTAAGTGCCAAATAGGATGGGGAGCCCTGTAACTTTTTTCGTCGATAACTATTTGATGTTTCGGCATTTTCGGTTTCCAGGAATAAGAAAAACCTCTCTTTACTAATGAAAATGATTTGTTCATATGTTTTTGTATATAAATTCTGATTATTTATATTAAAAGTAAAATCATAAATACATTTAATATTAATTTCATTACAATTGTAATCTTATTATTTGATAATATTATTATAGAATAATATTTATTTTCTAGAAAATATTTAAGATTTATATAAAATAAAATTCAATTATTATTATTAATAAGTATGATTAAATTTAGTAAATTTAATGATTTATCGGAAATTCAAATTAAATAATTGAATTTATTACAATTAATCAAATATTTATTTATTCAACATCCAAATATTTGAATTTTGTATTGATATAATTTAAAGTTGAATAAACTAATTTTCGACATTTTTTTCTTATTTCGTAGCTTATAATATATTGATTTAGCGCATCCTTTATAAATTATATTAATTTAGATTATCAAAATTTTGAAATATATAAAAAGAATTTATTTAATAAACTATTAATTAGATATTAATCAAGTATTGAGAACAATTATATATATAATTTACATTCTGCAAAATGTTTATCTTATTTTCATCTCAATCGGATTACCATCAGCACCTGATCCAGAAAGTTTAGAAACAAAAATCAAAAACATTCTATCTTCATCACTTACGACTACACATAACTCGTATTCTTTATAACATATCTCATTCAATTTCTTTGTCAAATCTTCTATCATTTCTTCATTAGAGTCATTCAGTCTTTCCAATTTAATTATCAAATAGTCAAATTCATTTTTTGTTTCAGAAATAGTCTCTTCATATACGAAATAAATAAATCTTTGAGTAGAGCTGATTCTATCAATTAAAATGCTTTTTAACAATTTGTTTTTGTATTTAGAATCAGAGATAATTTTCTTAATTTCATCCTCTTCAAGCAAAGCATCAAATTTTACTAATTCATAATTGACCTCGTGGAATTCTTTCATATTTCTTTTTAGCAGTAAGTTTTTTCCTTTTTTGCAGTTTGTGATTCCGACAAGTAGGTAATTCTTTATAGTGTAGAATCTAAAATATATTTGATGTGATCACTAATTTCTTACTTTATTTTTTGTAATATAAATTCCTGTACAAAAACAGGATTGTAATTAACTTTATAATTGATGGGAATTTTGTCAATTTTATATATCCCTGAAATCAGATTTTTATCGTTGTTCGATTTTTCATTTAGTTGAAGAATTATTAAATTTAAATCTCGTCTTGTTAAAAAATTCGTAGTGAATATTTTGTTGCAGTATTGGAATTCGTTTTTCTTATGTAATTTGAATAAATTTCGGTTATTGCAGAAGCTCTTTAATTGGTTGCTTTTTATAAGATTAATTTTCACATTTTCATATGAGAAATCTAATAAAATATTTTTTGGATCCAGCTTTTCTTTCATAATCTCATCTATTATGTCGTATTTCTTATTTAAAGGATCTAAAGAATCTACTTTACTGATAGATTCTCTTGAGGAGCATGGACAAGCTAAATTAGAACCCATCCGATTATTATAAGAATTCCTTTTTCGAAATAATATTATAAAATAATTATTAAACTACCTATTTTTCTTAAAATTTAATTATCTAATTTGAATTTAATTAAATTATCAAATTAAGAAAGATATTTTAAAATAGGTTAAATTTCTTGATAAAATTTTAAGTTTTGAAATTTTTTTAAAGGATAGAATTTAGAATGGCGAAATTATAAAAAGTTTACTCTAATTATTATTCATTAAAATTATTATAATAATTATTAAAAAATATATACAAATATAATTTTATTTGAATTGCTCTCTATTAGACAATATCCAAATATAATAAAAATAATAATTTCAATATTTATTGATGTCATCTCCTAGGGACATAGAGTCTTTGTTCAAGAGAGGATACTTTTTGAATAAATTTTTCACCCTTTCAAAAATTTCTTCTGGATTATTCTTTGCATACTTTGCTATACTTTTAATGACATCGTTTATATTTTCTTGAGCAACATTTTTATTATTTTTCCTTCCTTCGAAGAATAAATCTACCATTCCAAAATAAAACTCGTTAAGTGTATTAATCACAGACTGATTTTTATTACAGAATTGAATAAGAATTCCTTCTTTGAGAGATTGTATTGTATAATAGGACATGTTTATTAATATGCAAGCGAATGGATTATATTTAAATTGCCTTTTTGAAAATTCAAAGATTTCAGTGACATATCCATTAAATTTATCCATAATTGCCAAAATTTGAAGCATCGAAAACATTCCTGTAGATCGTAAATCATTTTTGGGATCTGTACTTTGAAATCCAATTTTCACCCAGTGTTCGCCTGTAACAGGACATTCGATTTCCCTTGTTAAGTTTTGATAAATTGTAGTCATAGTTCTCATATGGATTTCATCATAAAAGTTTAAGGGAATTTTTGTAATAGAAAATGTTAGTTGTCTCTCATCCAATAATTCATAATCTAAAACTAATTTTTTGGTGCATTTTAATATCATCAACTTGCAGCAATTATATTTTGAAAAATCTTCCACATCAATAGAATTCCTTTCATCTGATAGATCAATAGAAGAAAAGTAATTCCAAACTTCCTTGAATCTAATAAAAATCCTGAATTTTTTTGAATATTTTACATAATTTTTACCTCATTTTCTCAGAGTTTGTTAAACTTTGTCCACTGATAAATATTTCCTCATCTTTATTTTTCTGTGAATTTAGATCAGGGGATTTAAGATAGGAATTTGTCTTTTCTTCCATCATTAAATTTTTACTCCTTTTTGAATTATCAATATTATTATTTTTATAATTTTTTTCGTCTACTATTTTTAGTTTTATTTCTTTGAAATGGTCGGATGATCTTTTAGCATGATCGTTTATTACAAAATTATATTTATGGAGTTGTGTGTTTTGTTTCTATAAAATAAATTTAATTTCAAATTTACTTTTCTTCTCAATCCATCGTATATTTGAATAATTACAGGGACTGATCGATTTCCTTTATCAGAATTAAATCTTTTTGAAAATAGGTCTTCCCTTACATATGCCTTACTAATCGTTTTATTAAAGTTTTTTGCTTTTTCAGGTGTTTTAGTTATTTTATCCACGCCAATAAGGAGATCTTTCTTTCCTTTATTATGTGTATTAAGCTCATATATTTCCGCATCTATTTTTTCTTCATGAATATTATCATCAATATTTGGTTTAGGATTAAGCTCGTTATGTTTGTCATTTTTACTATCTCTAAGACTTATAGTATATTCGCAATCTTCTTCTGATTTCTCAGGAATGATTTCATGAACGCTCATCAGTCTTTTCATAATAATTATTAAAATATTCTGAAAAATAAATTATATGGAACAGAATCAAAATAGGCATCAAGACAGGTATGAAACTGAAGAAAAACAAAGGAAAACTGTTAATCCTTTAAAAAAGGGGTTCGTATGGAGACCAGTCCCGACAATATTATCAACTACGCTCTGTTTTTTAATTTCCGGGATAATATTTGTACTTGTTGGTGCTTTACTTTTGTATTACACAACTAAGATAAAAGAATTCGTTGTAAGGTATGATAACATATTAGAATGTGACACAGCCTTACAAAATGCAGATAATAAATCATGTCAATTCGAAATAGAATTGAAAGATACGTTTGAGGCCCCGGTCATGGTTTATTATCAACTTGAAAACTTCTATCAGGTGCATAGAAGATATATAAAATCAAAGTCACTTGCGCAATTGAAAGGAGATATTATGACAGTTGATGATATAAAAAGTGATTGTGATCCTATTATAACCGTTGAAAATCTAGGTATTTACAAAACTTTAGGAGGGAAAACATTACGGGCTAATGATCCTGCTAATCCTTGTGGTCTCATTGCAAAAAGTTTATTTAATGATACTTACTCTATTTCGAAGGATAATGAATTGATTGTTATTGATGAAAAAGATATAGCATGGGATAGCGATAAAAAAAACAGATATGTTAAACCTATTAATGCATCTTTGATTCAATGGACTGATGTTGAAGATGAACATTTTATGGTTTGGATGAGGCCTGCTGGTCTCCCTGATTTCAGAAAATTGTGGGGAAGGATTCGTATGAATTTGAACCCAGGAAAATACATGCTTTCTATTGTAAATAATTATCCTGTTCAAAGTTTTAGCGGAAAAAAATCATTTGTTCTTTCTACAGCTAATGTACTAGGAGGAAAAAACAGCTTTTTGGGGGTTGCTTATCTAATTGTAGGATGTGTGTGCCTTATTGTTGCGTTATTCTTCTGGCTTGGACATAAAAAATACACTTCGGACAAGAAATATAATTAAATCTTATAGGAGAGTTGTATATTATATAATTAGAAAGAAAGGATTTTTCGATAAAATTTTCATATCATTAATTTTCCTCTAATAATATATATAGTTAATGGAAATTGTAATTATATAATTTTATTTTTTATAATAGTGAAAATAATCTATAGGATTAAATTTATCATTTATAGAATATTTAAACAGGATAAATCTTTTTCCATATTTCAATAATAATTAAATAAGTCATTCACTTATCATAAATATGAAAAAGGAATCATGAAGATTTGCATAAGAGACATGTATAACTATTCTTTGACTTGCTTTTTTCTTTTAACTCATTTATAGATAACCCTTCACATTCAGAGTGATACCAGTTGAGACATTTACAACAATAAATTTTAGCCGAATCCGATTGTTGTTTATATATTTTAAGACATTTAGGACAATAATGTTTCTAAGTATAATTAATAAACATATTTACGTTCTTGTAATATTTCCAGCACTCTTCACATACTCTAAATCCCTTTACCATGAGAATTTCATTATGAGAATTTATAGAAAGAACAGGTAGAAGAGTATTACAATTCTTACAATTGATACAATCAGAACAATAAGTCTTGCCGTTTGCAGGTAAAATAATGGTGTTGTAACAATTTTTATGAAAAGTTCTGTCACATGTGTTACATTTAATCAAACGCTCCTCAGTATTTGTTTGATTCTTAAACACACAATCACCCTGACATTTCTTGCACTGAGGACAAAGCCATCTAAAACGAGAGACATGTTTCACATAAACAGGAGTGTCTATACAAAATGGGTGATAATTTCTCTCGCAATTCGAACAATTTAAAAAGTCTGATTTTTTCCCAATTTTGTTACACTTTTTATTTGAACATATTGGCTCTAAATTATCCTTTTCCGCAAAACGTTTTTGTGACAGCATGTTCACATCCTCGACTGGTCTGTTGTTATTGATGACCTGAAAATTTATTTCTTTTATAATTAAAATTTTATATACTTAATGAATCGGTTGATGTCTTGAATTGGACTGCGGATGTAGTTTGCAAATTTTTATTGAAAGGAATCATCTCCTCCCTACGGATAATGTTATCAAATTTGACCTCTAATGCCCCATTGAAGTATTTTTTAGAGCAATTAGGACATAATAAAATGTATTCGCCTGCTTCGTTTTTCCATCCTTTGTGGTAATTATTTTCGTAAATGTTAGTTTTGCAATTTTCACAAATTTTCTTATCATCATTAATACTCTTTTCAATATCTTTATAGTCAGAAATAGTCAAAATATTTTCTTCGTTGTGTTTTAAGTATGAATTAATCTTGTCATATTCGATTACTTTAATTTTTTCTAGATTCATTTTAGATTTATCCTCATAAAATTTTCCATATTCTTCCTTTTTTGAAAAGGAAATTTTTCTATTTTCATCTTCTTTAATTTCTATTTTATTATTAATAAAGTCATTCAAAAAATTAGAAAAATCAACATGGCTTTTACTAAAATTTTTGTCCATAAATTTGCAATTACATATTTTCTTTCTAGTAAATTTGCAGTCAATATGAAAATAAAGTGGTTTATTAGAACTATCTATTTTTAATAAATGACTTGAAATAATTACCTTCTAAATTTGAACAGTTTTCGAATTTATTACTGAAATTCTGGATAAAATTATTTTCCATTGTGATATCTGTATAAATTAAAAAATATAAATAAATTTTTATATATTATTTTTATGGAATCGAACAATGAAGAACTAAACGGAATAAAATTCACTTGGAATGTATTTCCTTCTAACCGGATTGACGTATCTAGTATCACAATTCCTGTAGCATTTCATTACACTCCGTATAAAAAAACAGAGGGCCTACAAGTGTTAGAATACGATCCGGTAACATGTCCACAATGTAAAGCAGTGCTAAACCCATATTTCCAAATTATACTTAAATCAAAGACTTGGGAATGTGGATTTTGTAAAAATAAAGTAGCATTTCCAAACATGTACGCACAATTCATATCCGAAACAAACCTTCCAGCAGAGCTTCTCCCGGAAAGTTCAACAGTAGAATATAAACTGACGAAACCAGAATCTAATTGGCCGATTTTTATATTTTTAATAGACACAGCTGTTGAGGAGGAAGAGCTTAATGAATTGAAAGACTCTATTCAACAAGTTATTGCAAGTATTCCTAAAGAATGCTCTGTAGGAATAATAACTTTCGGAAATATGTGTAATGTTCATGAGATTGGATTTTCAGAATTTCCAATAAGTCATACATTTAAGGGAGAAAAATCTTACACAAATGTTGAAATTCAAGAACAATTAGGCCTTATACAAGTTACTAATAAAGGAATGCAACCTATCAGTAACGCGGCTAAGGGATTTATAGTACCATTATCTGAATGTGAATTCACTGTCAATACATTTTTAGACGAATTACAACCTGATATGTGGGGTAAAAAACAAGGAGAGAGACATCCTCGTTGCAGTGGTCTAGCATTACAAGTCGCTCTGTCAATTTTAGAATCTACCTCCCTTAGTGATCCTGCAAGAATTTTAACTTTCTTAGGTGGTGCTTGTAGCATTGGACCTGGGCAAATTGTTGGAAAACCGTTAGTAGAAACTATAAGAAATTTCGTAGATTTCGAAAAAGGAAATCCAAATACAAAATATTACAAACCTGCAGTAGACTTTTATAAAAATCTTGCTCTAAGGGCCAGTAGAGCCGGACATATCATTGATATTTTTTCTTGTTCTCTCAATCAAGTAGGTTTATACGAGATGAGACCTTGCGTAGAGAACACTGGTGGATATATGATTTTAACTGATTCATTCTCCACAATGTTATTTAAGGATTCATTCAAAAAAATATTCGAAGTTGATGATAATGGTAATCTGAAAATGAATTTTAGAGCTAAAATTGATGTTAATACAACAAATCCTGTAAAATTATCGGGGGCACTAGGGCATATGGTCTCACTTGAAGTGAAGGCTAAAAATGTTTCTGAAATAGTATTAGGCGAAGGAGGAACAAAAATCTGGGCTTTGGGTAGTATAGACTCTAATTCCACTTACACTTTTATTCTTGATATGAATAATACTGTCCCTAATTCACAAATTCCTCGTTCATGTCACATTCAAATTCTAACATCCTACATAGCTGGAGATAGATCTCACAGACTTAGAGTAACCACTGTAGTAAAAAATATTTTAGCTGAAATAACATCTCCTAAATTAAAAAACGAATTAACTCAAAGTTTTGATCAAGAAGCAGCAGTCGTTCTTATAGCTAGATTAAGTATATTTAAAGGAGTTAATGAAGATCCTAGAGATATTTTAAAATGGATGGATAAAATGTTAATTAAAGTTACATCAAAATTTTGCACAAAGGATGATTCAAGAGGATTGAAATTCCCACCAAATTTTGGATTATTTCCTCAATTTATTTATTATTTACGTAGATCTCATTTTATTCAAAACTTCAACGCAAGTCCGGATGAAATAACCTTCTACAAAACTATCTTAATGCACGAAAACGTTATCAATTCTACAATTATAATCCAACCGTTCCTTGTTTCATACACCCCAGATAATCCCGAATCAAGTCCAGTATTTTTAGATGTTGAATCAATGAAAAACGACCATGTCCTTTTATTAGATGCTTTCTTTTTTGTTGTGATTTGGCATGGAGAAGATGTTTGTAAATGGAGAGATGCAGGTTATCATAATGATCCTGAGTACGAAAATATTAAAATGATGCTTGATAATCCTCAAGAATATGCCCAAAGTATAATTTTGGACAGATTACCAGTTTCAAGATTCGTTTCTTGTGATTCTGGATCAGGACAAGAAAGACTTATAAAATGTGTAGTAAATCCTTCTGGAAGGGGTGGAAGTAAAAATAAAGTTATGGAAGATGGCTTCGTAAGTGACGATGTTAACCTTAAAGTATTCTTGGACTTTTTAATAAAATTAGCTAGAGAAAGTTAAAATTCGTATTATTAATCAATAATTAGAAATAATTGAATTATCAAATAATTTTATTATAATTTAAATTAATAAATTGCTAGAGTAATTGTATTTAAATTTAATATTTATTTAATCATATACAATCTGTCTATAGAAATGGTAATTTCATTCTATTGAAATTTATAGGAAAAAACTGAAAAAGATAATACTAACGAGACTAAATCCAAGGCCTTTCCCTTAGCACCTAAAAAATTACAAAAGGAAATCCTTGAATTAATACAACAAGCTTCTGGTTTCAAAAAAATAAAAAAAGGAGCAAATGAAGCAACAAAAACTTTGAATAGAGGGCAATCTGAACTCATTGTAATCGCCGCTGATACCGAACCATTAGAAATTGTATTACACTTACCCCTACTCTGTGAAGATAAGGTAATTTTCGATTTTAAAAATTAGAATGTTCCTTATGTATTCGTTGAATCTCAGAAGTTATTGGGAAGAGCATGTGGAGTTTCTAGACCAGTAATCTCAGTCTCTATTTTAGGAGATACAAATCCTACAATCCAGACTTCACTTAAAAAGATAAAAACATCTGTGGAACAATTGATTATTTAATTGTTAAATTATAGAAGTTTGATATGAATAAATTTTTAAGAAATAAAATATAATTTTATATATTATACATCTTAACATTTTAAATTGAATTTTCATAATTTTTAAAATTAATTACATTTATTTTACAATTTAGATTTTAAACGGGGATTGGGGATTGGGGATTGGGGATTGGGGATTGGCCCAATCCCCAATCCCCAATCCCCA
>Ga0169931_10005780_pt1 | contig 18783 bp, 5 predicted proteins | sample Kivu_15m_20L_FD_129675 | JGI IMG/M metagenome (GOLD analysis project Ga0169931, IMG submission 129675) | Freshwater microbial communities from Lake Kivu, Western Province, Rwanda to study Microbial Dark Matter (Phase II) - Kivu_15m_20L... | ecosystem: Environmental > Aquatic > Freshwater > Lake ... | reverse complement strand
TTTCAATAACTACTTTTGAATAATAATTTAAATATTTTTATTTTTAATATATATTTTTATCAACCCAGCAGAATATTAAATAAATATATAATAAATAAATATTTTTTTAGCTATAATGAATGGGGATTGGGGATTGGGGATTGGGGATTGGGGGATTGGGGATTGGGCCCAATCCCCAATCCCCAATCCCCAATCCCCAATCCCCAAAAACATCAAAGAAATTTAAATTAACATCTGCTGTATTTTCATGATTAAATATAAAAAAAATTTTCTCATAGATAAAATATTTAAATAAATTAAAAATTTTTTTAAACAATAGGAATATACTATGTAAGAATATTTTATTAAGCTATATTAATCAATTGTAAATTTTTATATATTAATAAATCTGTAATTATAATTCGTTAGATTTTTCTTTTTTAGAATTACCCTTTTTTTCTGGGGAGGACTTGACTTCAGTCATTTCGTATCCCTGAAGTGAATCTCTATCGACACGCAGCATTTCGACGTCTTCTGTGTTGTTAATTGATTTGCCACTTAATTCATACTAAGGGTAATAAAGAAATTATTTTACCTCGGAAGTAGGGAGAGGATTATATTCGACTTTTTCTGTGGCATTTTGGAGATAGCTTTTCTTGATTAATTTATATATGTAATAAAGCAGCCAAACCAAAACAAATCCAATTCTAAAGAGGATATTAAATATATTTTTACATTGACTTAATTAAAATAGAGAAGAGTCCGAGAGAATTTTTAATTTCTGGTTTATTAACACTATTACTGCTCTTTTTGGTAGGTCGATCACAACGAGGTCCTGTCCAATTGATTTCACACACACACTTTCCAACTTTGGTGTCACAGTATCCATTTACACAACCTCCATTACAGCTTTTAAAGGTAACAGTTGTATCAGAAACCGCACCATGCCCCCCTGTTGTGTATAATGGGGATGTCACAATCTCTGATGGTGGTTCGTTTAGCTTAGTTGAATCATTATCGTCATCGTCATCTTCTATTACAATACACTTATTTAGTTTCTTGTCGTATGTTCCATCGCATATGTTGCAGAATTTACCTGTGAATCCGTCAAAGCAGGTACAAACTGTTTTTCTTAAAATGTTATCGTAAATTAATTTTCCATGGACTCCGCATTTTGAAGTTTCTTCCTTTGTCTGCTTTGTAATTGGAGTTGATGAAGATTGAGATGTTGCTTGGTTGCTAACAGCATCTTCTTTGGGAGTCTCTTTTTCTTCTGTGAATTCAGTGTCGTTCATTTTTGTTTTCATTTGTTTAATGTTGTCAACCATTTGGAATATTGACTCTTTATTGACTTCAACTCTGAATATCGGGAAGGATTTAGTTGATTTGAATGGAGAGTAGTTGACATCATATAACCAATTATTGTCAAAACCTAATTGATAGTCGAAATTAGCTTCAAAGTGGTCTTTTAAGAATAAAAGAACCCATTCTTTGTTATTGGCAGATCCTTCCATTTTAGAGGGATAAATTTTTGTAAATTTTTCTTGATTGAAGTTTGTATTTCCTCCTGCTGATTTGTTTGTCTCTCTTTTAATTAGGTAGAAGGAATTTATAATGTTCATGAAATTGTTGATGTGTGTGATTGGTTGATGATTCTTAGTGAAAGGTGGCTTTGATAGGATAATCTTGACATTCAAATCTTCATCTATACTTTTGAAAGAAATAGGACCTGGTGGGAATACTGAAATAATTTCAGGAGCAGACGTCTTATCATTGGCTGGGATTATATCAAGGGAGTAGCTGAAGGGAAGGCATAGATTAATTGACTCGTTTTTGGATAAAACTTTTATAGAACGAGAAACGTTTTCCCATACATTTTCGACAATGAGTATGACATACTTTCCCTTTGTGAGTTGAGCGTTTAGAATTCTTTTATAAGGTAGATTGACATTTCCTTTATCGAAGTATGGTTCAGATACTGCTATGACTCTATTTTCAAATACATCATTATCTTCGTACTTACTCAAGTAAACATCGAATAAAGAAACAACCTGATCATGTCCGAATTCTAAGTTTAGATGATATTCAATCTCTCCTTCGACTGAGAATTTGACGCCATATTGGAACCCAGTAAATGATTCATTCGTGATGAAACTTGCAGAAAATTGATTTTCTGTGAAATATCCAAATTCTATTTTTTCATGATATGATTTAAAATTGTCTAATTTTGAACCAACATTCTGTTTGAGGGAAGGAATGTCTGTGATTGGAAGTTTGTACACTAACAAATGGTTACTTGATGTTGGGCATTCAAGTCTGCTAGCCAACTCGCTTACTGATTGAATAAGAATATCTAGTGTATAGGTTGGACAATGATAATTTAAACTGGTTGGGGTATAGGCTTCGTATTTTTCTTGAATGAGATCTAAGATGTAAAATTCCTTCAAATGATGTTTGTTCTTTTCTAGGAACCAGATATTGTTTCTTTCCATCATATTGTGGGAAATGTAGCTCAAATTTGGATTCAAGTACCCAACTGTAGGAGGAGATTCCATTTCTGAATATATCTTCATTTTTGGTATAATCTGATACTCATGAGGCTTCTCAACTAGTGTCCTTATTCTTATAATACTAACTTCCTGCTCTAGATTTATATCAACCTCATTAAGATTTTCGTTATTGAGACTGTGTTGCCTATCTACGAAATATAAAGCCTTATTGATATGTAAAAGGTAATCTCCGTTTTGGTTTATCTTGTGATAATCTGATGTTCCCATGGAATGAATCTCCAAAGGTAGCATGCTTCCTTCACATTTTGGAGCAAGTAATTTATTTTCTTTCCCAGAAGAAGTAAAAGCATGAATAGAATAAGCAGGATGGATTGCATTTTGAGCTAATTCTTTTAATAAGTTGTTGTTCAGGATATGAATATTGACACTGAATATAATACACTCCAAGTTATCTAAGATTATAGGTTCATCAAGTTCGAATTCGAAAGTGTATAATCCTTGAGGAACTAGAATGTCTAAATCACCTACGTTGTTTTTCCAAGATGTATTCCATTTTTTGTTCTCGGATTTTACTTTAACATTTAGCTGATTTAATGTGTAATCTGACCCAATTTCAACGAGAATCCTGTTGCTATTGGAATTTGTTAAATTTACAGTAAATTCACCTAGTTTTAATTTGGTTAAATCTTGTTTGCTAAATTTAAAGAATTCCTCGCTGAAGGAATACATTTGAGTTGTTTCGTCATAATCAAGTTTTGTTGGGAATTTAGTGGATGTACATTGTCTAAAAGCTGATTGCAGGTTGTTATAGGAATAAATATCTGTGACTCTTTTTATTGGAGCGATACCAATATATAATAAAATTAGGAAATGATTAGATTTATGCTGGTGTTTGACTGTCTCATTTTTTATATTAAGATTCTTAAGTTTTATCACAGCCTTATAATCTCCTGGTTTTAGCACCGTATTGATCATCTCTGATTCGTGAGTATGGCCCTCTATTAAGACTTCAATACTTTCTTTGAATAAATCATGGTACACATAGAATGTCACAGCCGATTCTTCCTTTAGTTTAAAGTCTATTCTATTAACTAATTGATTGTCGTGTAATGAAGCAAGATGATGCATGTAGGAATAGTCCATGTAATTTACGTAATGTTCTTCTCCTTTCAAAAATTTAAAATTATTTAAATTATCAGGTAGAAAAACTGGGGGATCTAGGACCTCATCCTCCACATCTGAAATTCTTACAATCTCCTTTTCTCTGAAGTGGTTTCTTGACTTTTTGGCTTCTACTAGTATGTCATAGATTGAACACACTCTGGGGTTGAATTCAAATTTAGATCGGAGCTTAGGTAAGTAAAGATAAAGAATATAAGACCCCTTCGGTAAATTTTTAATTAAAAGGGTTGATCTGTTCTCGTTGATTTCTCCATACGCAATAATAAATGCATCTTCAATATGAAGGGCTTTTTTAGCTAAGCCAAATTTGTTTACATTCGCAATTACGTTTGGATGAGCAGCATCTGCGCTAGCTGTCAGGAAGATATTCACAGGAGCTTGTAAAAAGTCGTTTGTAATTTCAACTTTTAAATCGATTTCTGATGCTACTGTAAATTCTGAATATTTTATAGTTTCATCTTCATCTTTTCTAATCATGTAAACGAATCCAGAATTTTTTGAATCTCCTAAATAAAGTGTTTTAGAATCATATCGGTAAATTTTTGTCTTTTTTCCATCCTTGTCCTTGGCTGGCAGAACAGAGGGAATAGCTTGCAAATCAGTCAAAGCGCTGTATTTTGAATTAATAGGACAGGCATAATTGTGTTGTTTTTCTACGGCGATTTCCATTTTGAAAGTGAGACAGGCGTTGCCAAGATTTTCATTGGAATTTTCTTTAGCGTTGTTTAATCCTTTAAACTTCAGAACTATTTCATAATCTCTGTTTTCACTAACTAGTTCCATAATTGTTTCAAAATGAATATTTTCTTTGCTTCTAGAAATGACTACGGAATCTCCTTTTGAATTTTTCTCGACCAATTTAATATCGATATCAACATCATGACATTCAACATAAACTCTTATCATCATTCCTGGTGTATTCAATCTGAATTTAATAGTTTCCTTGCCGAGTCCCATGGCAGGTACCAGATAATTTCCTAAAATGTGTGAGTCACTGCTGAATTCTAAGAATCTCAGAGAAGATAAGCTCTTAGGTATTGGAAGACCAGCTGATCTGCAGAACCAATTGTGGGAGATGGAGTTGCTGTTGTTGCTTGCAGGTGGAATCTTAATGTATCCATTTGAAGTTAGAATGTTGACATTATCCTTTGATTTATTTACGAACATTGCATCGAATTCGATCTCAGCCATGTTTCCTTTTTTTAGAATGATCTTGTCGTAAGTATTGTCATTTGCCTTTTTAAATCGAAGTCTTCTGTAGTATCTTATGCTCATCACATATGTTCCTGCCTCAAGAGTACCACTAAATAAAAGGTTAAGATTCTTCTTATGTCTTCCTGCTATAATTTTTGAATTTTTATCACCATTATCTGTAAAGGTAGAGAGATAAACATTTGCATCCAAGTAAAGAAAATCTGAACTTACAAATGCGATTAATTCCAGCTTTTTATCGTCTTCTGGCTCGATAATAAAAGTGAAATCTGAAATGGAGATACTCGATTCATAATTTTTAGGATCGTCCACGTTTATTGTAAATGGGTTAAATGTTTCTATGAGATATCTCACTGTAAGAGGATCCTTTGCTAGAATGTCCTTACCATATTGCGAAAGATGTTCAGATATATCAATCTTTCTAAACTTAGAAGTGGTTTGACGAGCTACCATATTGTCAATTTTAGGCTGTAATAAAGCGAAAGAGTTCATAGAAAATTCCATTTTGATTGACTCACATTTATGGAATCCATTCAGAGGTGGATAAAATTTAAATTCAATTTTGTAGCTACCTGGAGGAATTTCAATTACAATTACATCTTCAAAGTTCTTCGCACTAGACCGGGCGATAAGAACATGATCATCGTTGTGAATCGAAAAAACTTCTAAATCTGTGTCTATTCTTCCATTGAAAACATACAATCTCAACAAATGGAATTCATTAATTTTAAAGAAGGTTTCGTGTTTCAATCCTTTATCTATACTTTGATCGATTCTGAAATAATCGAGAACATGGAATCCCCATTTTTTGATGTATTGAGGGTCACCCAAATATTCTTTGTTGTTTAAATCAGAGGGAAGATCCTTAGCAACACAAAGAGCTGAATAATTCCTATTCTCAAGAGATTTATCATTTCCTGCTAGGTGGATGAAGTAGACTTTCGCCTCAAAATCAAGGCATTTATTAAATGGAATTTCTTTGACAGAACTTAGATTTTTTGGAACGGGTTCTAAATCATAGAGCCAGACTCTTGCAAAGGTATCCGATGGTAAGACTCTTGAAAAATAAACAGAGTTGAATTTTTTGATACCGGAAAAGCAATGAATTTCACATTTGGGATATGAAATTCGTTTGCCTTGGTTATTTTTTTCGACAATGTCTTCAATCATTTTGGCTGTCAATTTTTTATGTTTTATTTTGATTTCATTGGAGGGGATTTCCAAAATTTCAAGAATGACTCCTACCTGGGAATTCAAGAATTTAGAATATATTTCCATATTCATAATAAACTCCTTATCTAGAAGGTCAGGTATATAAATGTACTCATAATGGAAGAACACAGATCCCGAGACCTCAAAATTGTTTTTCCTAATGTGTGTGTAATCCAAGAAAGGTTGGTCTACTTTGTTATAATCGAGAATATGTGAGTCAAAGTTTGATAATTCGGCAAAGAATTTAGGGACGTTTTCTTGATTTTTTGAACATTTAGGAGATTGACTATTTAACGCAGTTATCATCGCTTGTTCTTTTTCAGTCGACATGATCTCCATTTCCATAAATACAGTAAAGCATTCATCTAGTATGCTATCAAGATTTTCATCTGAATCATATTGGATAGACATATCATTTTCATCGAAAGGGAAATCTTTTATGAATATCTTTATCTCATAGTTTGTGAATGTATTGTCTAAATTTTTTAAAGGATCTACTATGAAGTCGATATATGTAGTAGAACCGTAACCAGCTGGTCCCATGTCTATAGTACCATTATGTAGGACCTTTTTAAAATTGTCTAAAAGAAAAACAGCCACTACATGAGTAACTTTGGTATGTTCTAAGAACAATTTTATATGAGATCTCTCTTTAATTGTGAAAGTCATAGTGTAATGCTTTTTATTGATATGCTTGAGAGAGTATTTTCCGCTAATATGCATATTTCCATCTAAATGTAAATACCCTAAAGTGTCCAAATTATGCGGGATAAAAGGATGTTCGCATTTATAAATCTCATTGTCTATCTCAGTGAATTCCTGATTGTCAAGTTTAATGAATTTTCCGATGTCCTTTATATCTGTCTTACCCTCTTTGCTGTCTTTAGTCAACACATGACAGTCTGGATAAATCATGTTGCTATCTAAGCATGTAGAGCAATCTCTAGAAGAGAATCCTATGTCACATTCGCATTTAGACTTTGAAATTTGCTTGGATGAATTTACAAAACCGTTTTCTGGCACACAATTTCCATGTCCAGTACAGAATTTATTTCTACAATTTTGTTGCGTGATACATTTTCCTCTCATCATAACCCAGCCTTCCATGCAATTAAAGCAACCTTCTCCTTCGTATGGTTCTTCACAAATACACTTACCGGTCTTCTCGTCACATTCGAAGTCTGTATACGAATTGCAATCACAGGCCTTTGTGCAGAATTTGTGGATTATTGGGAAATCTGAAGTAACTTTTCTGTCTTTATCATAACTAGATTGAAGGATGTCTAAATTGTACTTCAACTCATAGCATTCGTCCTTTACCAACACATTCTCTTCATAGATTATTAGGAAGGTTTTGCTCAATGTTCCTTGAAGATAGGCGTGCGAAGGTGTGATTTTTTCTTTAGTACGAGAATTCTCTAAATAGAAGGCATCTCTGAATGTTAACTTCTGACTTCTCTTTTCGTATCCTTTTGTATTCAAGACTGAACTAATTGCTGCTTCGAAGCTTAAGAAAATTTCGAACTTCTTCTTAACATTTATATTTGAGAAAGATTCAGGCTCTACATTAATTAATCTATTAAACATCGATTCATATTTGGCTGTTGATAAAGAAGGATCTGGCTTGTTGATAGGGATAGTTTGTATGTTTAGTTTGAATCTAAAGCATCTAAGTATGTGACTATTTGTAACTTTATTTGTTCCCTTTTTAGGCGTAAGATTCTCATTCTCGTAAATGATTTGCATAATATGGTTAGCAGAAATATTCTGACTAATTGTTAAATAATAAACACCAGGGTCGAGTAGGGTATTTAATTCATTGATGAAGTCATGATCTCCAGTGTGGAAGTTTTCATCTGGAATAAGCCATTCTCCATCCTTCAAAATTTTTGATGAGTTGTCTCTAAGAGCTATTGTGAAATCTGATTCTAAGAAATCAAAAATGACATTTGCAGAGAATGTTACTGGAGATTTAATTTCAACTCTTATGTTATATACGAATTCTTCATTTATCGTTGCCTTAGATAATACCCCAGAATGTGTGTAGTCATAAGCTTCCTTCTTATTTTTATTGCTGGGGAGGAAGATTAAATTATCAGGTATGTAGAACAGAGTATCAGATCCATAGACGCCTGCCACATTTCCAATTTCGATGTTACTGGCTGGTAATAGTGATGAGAGATTGTTAATGTTTATATGCGATTTACATTTCAATTCACTCAACATAACTTTGAAAGTTTTTATTACTATTTTGAGTCTGTACTTGTTACATTGTGTTTTTAAATTATTATGCATAATTTTGATGTAATAAGGACTTTCCTTGTGATCTAATTTTGCTATGAAAGATTCTGTCTTGTTAATTCCATCAGTGTAGGCGATGGCTTCTTGGTCATATTTATTTTCTAATATCATAATTTTAGCCCTGTTAATTTCTCTCGATTCATAGAACACGCGGATAACACTATCTTCAGGTATAATTATCTCAGTAATTTCTTCAGATTGCTTAACTTGATAAATTGCAAGGAGATCTAAGCTTCCATCTACATCTTGACCTCCATCAAAATAAGCAAAATCAGCTCCATATTTTTCTGATGAGTCCTCATCTGATTCATCTCCATACAGTCTAGGAGGTAGAGATAGCACTCCTTGTGATTCATTACAGCCTGAATCGAAAGTAAATTCAAGACTATCTGATTCTTCGCTACCATGTTTAGGAGAGCAAAATGGAAAAGATTTTCCTGGGTTCTTACATGAGTTACAGAAATTACTAATTGCGTATCCAAAAGGAGCATTATATGAAGCAAATCCTTCATCACACTTGCAGGGATGTAAAGCAGTATTACTAGACACAGCATATGCGTCGAAATTTTCAACAATGCAGGTACCATGTCCACTGCAGGTTTTCTTATCGTCACATTTTATATTCAATAAAGATTCATCTACGCATTTCTTATGAATATTCATCGCAAATCCTGGCATGCAATTTTCACACTTGGGACCGGTGTAAGGATGATGGCAAACACACTTATCGTTCTTGGAACATTTATAACTGGCATTAGAGTTGCATTCACAATTGATCATGCAATAAGTGTCTTTTAATTTCTGCAGAGTATCGTCGTTAAATTTACTTTTGAATGATTCTTCTAGCAAGATTTTATAGCATGTCTTTAAAGTGAAGTCACGCGAAGTGTCGAACACAAAGTTAATACTCTTTTTGTTAAGGTCTTTTATTAAAACTGCATAAATTTTGCCTCCTGAACTTTTGGAGTTTACATCCTGTAGATAAATCATTTTGTTGTAATTCGCAGAATTAGAAGTACCCATGTTTTCCAAATCAAATGCGAATTTGATTTCTATATTAAATTTACTATTTAGTTTTATGTTCTTCTTCTCTGGAGGATTTATCAAAGTGATATAATTTTTACCGAGTGAGTCTTTGAAATCCTCTTTTAATAAATTGTGGATTTCTGGATCGTTATCGTCTTTGTTTGAGAATTTATATTCATTTTTCAAATTTGTTAGCGGGTAGGCCTCAATATTCAATTCAAACCCGAAGCATAGATTATTAACCTCATTAGAGAAGAATTTTTTCAAAATCTGAGAGAAGATTTGATGATAAACGATTTTTAGTAAGTAAGCACCTTTCTTAAGATCTACTGAAATCTCTTTTTTCACAGAAATACCATTGGAGTTAGAAGCATGTTCTAAAATTTCTTGGCCAACATCAAAATCTTCCTGGTCCTCCTCCTTTTCTAAAACGATATCCATCATATTGTCGCTGATTATGTAATCTAAAACTATATCAACTGAGGTAGGATTTGTTAAAACAAGTTTTATAGATTTCTCAAGATACTCTTCTTCATCTTTTTTAAATTGAGAATTTGAATCTGAGAGTTTCAGATTACTAACATAATTAAATTGGCTTATCTTATCTAAGGTTAATTGATCAGGCAGTGTTTGCTTTTCTCCTTCACATGATAAATATTCCTCTATATACTGATCTTTAGGGATTATGTTAAACACGAACTCGAATGATTCACAATCACTTAAAATTTTGTCGAAAGTTATGTCCAAGAAAAAAAGAGTTTGTTTATTGCTTGTATTACCCAAGAAATCATAAGGAGAGTGATCTAGTTCATACATGAAAATTCCCTTGAATTCATTATGACCCATTCTGAAGAGAATATTCTTCTCTTTGAAAACTTCAATTTGGATGTAGTTGGATTTTGCGTTTTGATATTTTGGAATAATCTTTATAAACAAAATTGATTTTTGCATGATTAGGAAGTCTGATCTAATCTTAGTCATTGTCTTTGGAAGAAGGAATTCACCGAAGAAATTCAGTTCTCCAGTTACAGGAGATTGAGGACCTCCGTATTTGTCTAAAATATTGTTATGATTATTAAAGAAGCTATGAGGAAGATGATCTTCAATTCCACATCTGTCTTTCTTGTATAAATATTCTTCGGTATGGCCTGGAAGAGGATTTTTGTCATCAGAATATTCTTCATAGGAGTAACTAAATCTGACATCTGAACAATTTGAGAAGCTATCGGAATCTCCTGAGATGATCTGCAAAATATATTCAGTATCTTTCTCAAAATGGAAAAAGACCCACACGAAGTTTTCGTTATGTATAACTTCAGAAGGAACCTCCGTCAATGCCCCATTTTCTAATTTATTTTTATAAACAACAAAATCATATAATCCATCTATGTAATTGTTGAATATCAATTCTCCAATGAATTTCCCTTTGTTTTTTGAGGGTAGTAGTTTTATCTTTTTTACATTGGCATCATAGGTACCTTGATCATTACGAATTTGCAGGTTTCTGAAGGCCATCAATGTAAATTCCATCGATGTATCTGGCTTAAGATCATTATTGTTATAATTCAAATATTTTTCATCGCAATTGTTTCTGTTAAACGAGTCTACTCCTGAAATTATATTACTTACTGGAATTATAGCAATATGTACATCATAGTATTGGCATTTGTTTGCAGTTTCGTTCAATTCAGAATCGTCAACTAGTTTAAATTTAAATTCCAGTCGGAAGGTTCCTTTAGGTATTATCGTGTTTATAAAATTGTTCTCTTTTTCGAAGGTCTCGATCAAATGTCTTTGTTTATTTGCCTTGATTTTATACAAGCTTATGTAAGAAAACAATCCTGAATACTCATCAGGTATATAGAATTTAAAAATACTTTGCTCTTTTACCGAAAATTTATTAACTATGCTTGATTTCTTTAATTTAAACCTGAAATTCTCGTTAAGTGTGAATGCTGTGTCAGGTCCCACCCATCCTGGAATGTTCAATTTCGTAGGGAAACTAAGGTAAGGACAAGTTTCATAATTTTCGCTTAATCCTTTTAATAAAAATTCGAAAGGTTTATTTTCAATTAAGACACTTGCTGAAAATGTGGCACATAGAGAGTTAAATTGTTTGAAAAAATTGCTGTGAAGTTTATTAATCGAAGTGTTCGGAAAGAATATAACAGTATACTTCCCTGTTTCTAACAGCAAGCCTCTAATTGAAAGAAGGCCTTCTTCTTCCATATCATCTATAGCTACTAATTCATGAACGTCATCAAGCTTCCTTAAAACTTTAAAAGAGAATCCGACTAAAGAAGAATAAGGTACTTCCAATAAAACAGTAACCATAGCGTAATTACTTTTTATTTCGAAATCGTATTTGAAGCTATTTTGTTTTTTGGTGATGTTAGGATCAAATTTATAAATGAATAAACTACTTCTAGGATGCAAATACTCCAAGTCGAAATCATTTCTATTTTTATGTGAATGCTTATTATCTATATGACTAGCAGCATACGAGGTAAATATTTCAAGAGGAGTTTTAGTGCCGTATTTGTAAAATGAATCATTAGTTCCTATAATCCTTTCATATATTACATCTTCTAATTTCGGTGTGTTTTCTACACATGATTCGTGCGCTTTTGCTTTCAAGGCATCTTCTCTTATCATATTGATTTCCAACTTAAACAATCTACAGTATTCAAAGTAACTCCATCCTGATTGTAAGAACTCGCTATCAGACTCAATTTTTAGTTCGTACTCTGAATGTGATTCTAGAAAGTAGTTAAGATACTGCTGATCTGTTTTTAATTCTTTTTCTATTATCTTTGGATAAGCAGTTTGTAGGACTTTGTTGTTCTTAATTAAACTTATCTGAAGCACCTTAGCTGAATCGATAATGAGGTTATGCTTGTCTCTGTATTCACCTACTAATCTCATGTAGAACCCATAGTTTGATGTTTTGATTTTTGTGCTTATGAACGGCCTTTTAGAATTGTACCCAGGGAGAAGAAGATGTTTGTTGTGGTATGTGAAATGTCTTTTTTCAGAGTTTATTAATAGATTAAGCTCTTTAGGTAGCATTGAATAATGAACATTATTGCATTCCCAATTTCTGAACTTTTCAGCTCCAGAAACATTTATTGACGACATACTAATTTTAAAAGACATGCATTTGATTGTTCCAGAAATTGGATGTGTTAGTCTCGAAAATTCGTCATTAGAATATAGTTGTGAAATTCCATTCATTAAGATAAGCATATATTTGCCTTTGTTTAATTTTACTTTGATTGAATTGTCATGTAAAGTCAACATTTTGAATTTGTGATGTAAGAGATCATCCAGATTATTATCAATGTTCTTGATAGGATCTAAGGGAATGATGACAGGAATTATATAGGACGAGACGAAATCTGAAATGACTTCTATATTAACATTAATTGACTCCTTAATTTCGAAATTCTTCTGATAAATTAAAGTGTTCTTCTCACCAACTCTAAGAGGGACTATTGTAGGATTTGGCGTGGTGTAATTTTCTTCATTTTTAGAGAGATGGTTCTTTTCTAAATATTCGAGAAGATTATCGACTTCGATTAGTGTGTTAGCCTTATTGCATTCTTTAGGAAGTGTCTTTAGGATTCTCTCTTTTAGTTCAATCCCTATTTTTACATAAAACATTTCGCATGTTTTTCTTTCATTTTCCTCAAACATTGAGTTTTCGTAATTGAATACAAGTCTGTATTTACGATTCTTGTAAAGAGGATGGATCAGTCCATTATTTTCGCCTTTTGACTTAGTTAAAGTAAAAACGACCTCATTTTCGTGTGTTTCCTTTTTGCCATTTAGTAAATTCATAGCTTCATTCAAAGATTTGGCTAGACCACCGAAACCGATTCTAGGAATAATATGTATAGGAGTATCTCCTCTGACTTCGTTTAATTCATATAATTCGATAGAGACATTTATTCCTTGGTCATGGAAAGTTGCCACTCTGATAAATGAATCCTCTGCAATTGTAAATTCTACGGAATCTCTCATGTCTTCTAAATTGATGATGATTTCTCCCTGATATTCGAAATATCTCTGCTGTAGATCATTTAATTTCAATTTCGAATGATATAAAAGATAGTCGAAATTACTTGGAAGATGCCTGCCTACACAATTGTATCTGTTTTCTTCTTCAAAGAATTTTTTGATTTTGAATTTTCCAGAAAGAGGAATGGCATCTAGCTTCAAACTCTTTCTCAGATTTTTTGAATCTTGTGCCAAGTAGTTGTTCATGTTCATGTTAACCAATAGTAATTTGTAATCACCGGAAGTAAGAATAGCCTCAAGCAACTTAGAGTTCTTGTGAGGTACTTCAGAAATTAAACAACTACCCTCGCTAATACAATTCAAATCAGATAATTGATGAATGTCTTTGGTTCTTATCAATAAAAGATGTAAATTACCCCCAAGGAAAAAGTCTATGAACAATTGGAATTTTATGGAGTACTTGTGATATAAACTAGCGAACTGTTTCTCAGAATAATCCTTTGAAGTGTCTATTTCTTCCTCAGGTATGTTGATGTCCCATTCATGCAATACAGAAATATTATAGTTCCAATAATGTTGAAGACCATCTCCGTGGGGTAAAGTCAGCTTATAGTCATTCAAATCTAGTTTTATATTCTTAACTTTGTTAATATTTTCACTTTGAAAATAGGCCGTTTGCAAATCAATTATTTTATTTACAAGAGTGTCAACTTCGGGTCCAATCTCGTTATATTTCTCAACATCTTTCTGGATCAGAGGGATTCTCTCATTGAAATTTTCATATTCTTCAATATAAATCTCGAAATGCATGTAAGGCTCATCACAGACAGGATCATGTACACTTTTGTGTCTTAGGTCACTTACTATCTCATCATCGTAATTTGCGATTGGCGTGAAGGAAATTTTGACAGTTCCAGGAGAGATTGGTTCATATTCTGTAAAATCAATAGGGATATTAGGTGAAGTTTCCAGAATGGTGTTCATGGAATTAATTTTCAGTCCGACAACGATTCCGGAATGCTTTGGGATTACTTGCATTTTAAACAAGGACTTTTTGTGTATGCTTATGCTAAATACGTGGGGCTCCACTCCGTTTTTCCCTTGCTTATCCTCCAGAAAGAAAAAGTTGGAAAGATGTATTCTTTTTAATCTCTCATATTGCGGGAGGAGAATGTCTATACTAGGAGGAATCGAAGCCACCTCGTCGCAACTAATTGATCTGACTTCTGAAATGTTGAATAAAATAGTTAGAAGAAGCACTAAATAGACAGGAAAAGATTTCCATCTTATTTTAGTTTTGAAGTAAAGAAAAGACATTAGTTTTTATAATATAATATAAAATATTAGTTATTTAAATATGAATTACACGGGTAAATATTTCATTTAAAAATTATTATATAGTTGAAAAATTATAGATAGCTTACTAATTTTTTTAATTAATATATTATATTTCATTTATAATGAATATAAATGCCAGTCATTCTGATAATCAAACTATTCTTGAACCAAACGAACCGCTTAGGGAGATTAATATTAGAAAAATTTCAATTACGAATTCAATGATTATCGAACGTGCCTTAAGTGTAGAAAGTGCTGAAATGTTTTTTAATGGCAGCAAAGAAAAAGAATTCAATTGTGACAACATTAATTCTTTAGTGACAGAGTTTAAACAAAGTGAAGGAGGAGTTTATAATTACGATGATAGCACTAGACATAAAAATGCTCAATCAAATTCTTTAAATCAAAGTATTAAAAAGATCCTTTTAAATCTGCAGAAATCTTTTCAATTAAACAAAATGAATCAAATGTATCTTATTAAGAAATATGACGAGCTTTCAAATAAACAAAATTTAATCGAAGAGACCATAGAAAAAATTAAAAAAGTAAGCAAATCCAAACAGAAAAAACATGTTAAATATTTGAGATACATTCCCTTGAGTAAGATATATTACTACTCTCCCAAAAAAACTCATTTTTATTATATCTTTATGGACATCGTTGTTAAATCCAGAAAAAAACCTTTGACAGTGAGTGATAATAAAAATTTTCAATTTATTAAACCCAAATCCAAAATTAAAAAAAAATTCTACGAGGATGAAGAGGTAGACCTAAATGAAGAAGACGAGGGTAATTTTGAAAGAAATGGTAAAATCAAAAATAAAAATAATTTTAATACCGCCAACAAAAAATTACCTAACCGCTACAAATTCAAACCTGATGAAGATGAAATTTTAAAAAAGTTGATTTTATACTCTGGAGGAGAATACATGAATTGGTATCAAATAGCATGTGATTTTAATGATTTTATCGGATCGATATTGAAAGACTCAATGAGAGATATTAAATACAAACAAAGAACTCCCTTAGAACTATATGCACGGAGTTTGGAGCTTTCAGATTTTTATCTTTACAAAAAATGGAATACGAATGAGGATTTAATACTTAAAAAGGCTATTCTATATTATGGACCTAAAAATTGGCAACAGATTTCCTACTGTCTTGATGGAAGGAACAATTCACAATGCTTTCATCGATGGATGAAGGGTATCAATCCTAAAATAAAAAGAAACAAATGGTCCTTTGAAGAAGATTTGACTTTGGGAATAGCTCTTAAAATCTACGGTAACAAAAAATGGTCCAAAATAGCTAATCATTTACAAGGGCGGACAGATATCCAATGCAGGGAGAGGTTTTGTAACATATTGGATCCCTCACTTGAAGAAGTCGAATGGACAGCTTTGGAGGATATAAAACTTCTTATGCTTTATGATAAAATGAAGAATAAATGGAGTAAAATAGCTAAAGAATTCGGCAATAGAACAGACAATACTTGCTGGAGAAGATGGAAATATCTCGAGTCTATAAGAAAATCTCATGGTATGTACCCTAATTGTAACAGTAGTAGTAGAATTAATTTTAAAGGGAATTTGTCTAGGAATATTTCTGGACATGATGGTAATTCAGAATCAAATAGCAATATGCTGAATGAATGTTCTTTTGATCACAGAGATCTTATATTAGAAAAAGATAAAATCAAGGGAGAAGAAGATTATGAGGATGATCACAACATAATCGAATCTAACAGGAAGAAGAATGAAATTAATTTTTTTGATACAAATGGAAATTTCCAACGATTTAATTACTCCTATTCGAAGAAAAAAAATAAAAAGAAAAATATATTTTTGGTAAGGAAAATTACACCAAAAGAGACAATCGAAACAAGTTTGTAATAATTGTGTATGGAGATAGATGGTTCAAAAGTAGATTCATATATCTTAAATTTCATTCAAAAATAATATATTTTTAATACTAAACCATTATTGACTCAATTATAGCATATAAATAATTAAGTATGAAACTTATTCTGTAAATTTTATTTTCATTCATCATTTTTATTTTATTAATAAATAAATATTTCATTGATTTTAACTAAAAACAAAAAATTAATTCATCATTTTATTATAAATACTATTTCGTTTATTTTAACTAAAAACAAATAATTAAATTTAAATTTGAATTTATTTATTAGAACGTTAATATAATTAATAAAATTCTAAGAAATGATAGACAATTACAAAGACGAACTCGAGAAATACGTAAAACTAGATAAAGTAGGCGAAGGTACCTACGGGGTGGTTTACAAGTGCCGTAATAAGGAATCTCAGGAGCTAGTAGCACTTAAGAAAATAAGATTAGAAAACGAAGACGAAGGCATCCCATCTACCGCGATTAGAGAAATTTCTATTTTAAAACAAATGAGGCACCCAAATATTGTAAATTTAGTGGACCTCATACATGGTGAGAAAAAACTATACCTCGTCTTCGAATTTATGGATCATGACCTTAAAAAGTTTTTAGATCTTAATGGAAGTCCCTTACCCCCTCAGTTAGTAAAAGTATTTTATATATATTTATGAAAAATATTTCTAGTCTTATCTTTATCAAATAATCTCTGCAATCAAATATTGCCACAGTAAAAGAATTCTTCATCGTGATCTAAAACCTCAAAATCTACTGATTGATAAAAATGGAACTATAAAACTTGCTGATTTCGGATTAGCTAGAGCTTTCGGTGTCCCCATCAAAACCTTAACTCATGAAGTTTGTAAAAATATTAATGAAATAAAATATAATAGTGACTTTATGGTACAGGGCCCCTGAAATACTACTTGGACAAAAAGAATATTCAACGCCAGTTGATATTTGGTCAGTTGGCTGCATCTTCTATGAAATGGCACACAGAAGTAAAATTTAAAATTTATAAAAATATATAAATATTATTAGAGCCTATATTTGCTGGAGACTCTGAAATCGATCAAATTTTCAAAATTTTCCAAATGTATGGTACCCCAACCGAAAAAATTTGGCCCGGTATTACAAAACTTCCAGATTTCAAACTTACCTTTCCACAATTTAAAAGCAAAGGAATCGCGTCTTATTGTAGTAATTTAGACGAGGCAGGATTGGACCTTCTATCAAAAATGATTGTCTATGACCCTTGCAAGAGAATATCTGCAAAAAATGCTTTGAATCATGTAATTAATTGTAATTAAATATTAGCCTTATTTTGATGATTTGGACAAATCCCAGTTCATTTTTAACTAGAAAAAATGTCAATCGGACCGTTGCTATGGATTGACTTACAATCTTAAACTTTTTTAGATCTTCTTTAATTGTTATTATGTTATTTATTATAAGTAAAATCTTATAATCTCTTTAAAATATTTATTGATAAATACTAAATTATTTACTTCGAAATAAAAAATTAAAATAAAAATAAATAAACTCATAAAATTATAAAATCGAACAATCAGATGCACATAGCAAATAGGGACCCTAAAAAATTTATAAATTTTTTTGTTTAATTATTTTATTATTTAATATTACCTGTTGGTCTAATTTTTCTTTATTTTCAAGTGTTTCCAATCTAACTTCACTATTTATTAGTTTTCCACTACCAGAATGAATTAAAATTCTCTCCAATTTGATTTTTTTGTTTCTTCCCATTAAGGTATCATTAGTCAAATTATTTTCCTTGATGCTTAAAATAGGGAATTCATGGACTAAAGACTCTTCGCTTATTAAATTATTTTTATTCATATCGTTGTCCTCCCAGTCAGATTCTTCTTGGCCAGCAAGGGATTCAATAGTATCCATATTATTTGAAATTATGGCAAATTTTGGCTTTGAAGATTTGGTAGGCATCATAATTTTTTCGGCACGATTGTCTTTTAAGAGTATACCTTTTAAAAGATTATTTTTCTGTGAATTTTCTGTTGGTTTGATTGGATTGTCATTTTCATTTTCAAAATTAAACTCACTTACTTGTTGAACTGCTTTA
>Ga0169931_10005779_pt1 | contig 18786 bp, 22 predicted proteins | sample Kivu_15m_20L_FD_129675 | JGI IMG/M metagenome (GOLD analysis project Ga0169931, IMG submission 129675) | Freshwater microbial communities from Lake Kivu, Western Province, Rwanda to study Microbial Dark Matter (Phase II) - Kivu_15m_20L... | ecosystem: Environmental > Aquatic > Freshwater > Lake... | reverse complement strand
TAACCAAGGATTTCGTTGAAAAAACAAACTATACAATGTACCACTGTGTAGTGTGTAAGGAAAGGTGGTTTCGTGACGTACACGATGAAGATGACATATGCAAACGATGCAAGAAGGATCGGATCAAATTTTCATCCGCAAACGATATGGATCCTTTGGTCCCAAGACGCGCTGAAGAGAGAGAGGCGTTTCGTACAGAATACGACGCCTTACTTCGAGAGCATCCATTGAATAGTGTTGAAGAGGCACTGATTGCTCGTAATTGTGTGTGCATGTCCGCATACCGTCTCAAAGGTGGATCTTTTGGTTTCCGAGGCAATGTAATTAGCTTTCCACAGGATATTGGAGATGTCTGCAGTATGTTACCAAGACTACTAAGCAATTGTGGTATATTCAAGGCTCGATCAGTCGGAATTTCTTCTGCAGCAAATTATATAGATTTCAAGGTTCGAAGGGAAAGGGTCAAAAAGTGGTTGAGTTTTCTTAAGATGTGGTCTTTGGCATATGAAGATAAAACAATATCCGAGGAAAACTTATCAGCTTTGCCTATTGATGATTCTGTTTATAATGATCTTCAAGTTCTGGGGAAAGAGGAAATTACTGAGGATGAATACATGAACGAAGAGGATAGTATGACACAAGACGACGATGATTGTTTTCTAGGAGTAAATAATTTCCCAGTGATCGATCCAGAGAATGAAGACGGAAATGAGATTAATATCTTAAACACATCTATTGGTAATGGATTAATGTTCAAAACAGAAATTGAACTCATGAAGGAAATGATTCTGCTCTGGCCAAAACGAGACGATGTACCAAATGATGAGAGAAATACGAGTTTTCTTCTGTCGAAATCGTTCCCTACTCTTTTCCCATGCAGTTCTGGTGATGTCACTTTTCATGGAAGATTAAAGGATGTATCTTTGAACGATGCCAACAAGCACTATTTAAGATACTTTGATAAGGATACAAACAGATATCACTTTGCAGAGAATGCGAGATTTCTTCACTACATACAGAACATGGTTGAACGCTTTAGAATAAATCAGCAAGCAAGTGTGTACATTAACCGAAATCAAGTCGATAGCAACCTTACCAAGGATGAATTGATTAAAATCATGGCAGGATCCAATGCCGAAAAATTTGCATTAGAGGCTAGAATGTCCAGATACGGATCAAATGTATTAGGATCACCATCCTACTTCAGCTCTAAGAAAAAACTTCTTTCTCTGATAGATCAAAAGGGCTCACCTCATTTGTGGTTTACCCTGTCACTTCCCAATGAATTGTGGGAAGGACTGCAGAGGATTTTGAATGTCTCGAGTGACACATCACCTCACATTGCAAACGAGTACTTCATTCGACGGGCAAACGATTTCTTCAATGTATTCTTTGGAGAAGAAGGAGTTCAACGAGAATGGACTTGGTGAAGAATCGAGTATCAAAAACGTGGTAACGTGCACCTTCACGGAATGCTACGACTCAAAATGGACGCAGACTTTCCCACCTTGGGTGAAAAGGTTATACTGGGACGGAATGCCTACCGTTTGTTGATTTGGTGCAAAAACAATTTGCTAATTGAAGATGCGAGTCTACGAGAGAAATTCGATCAATTTGATTCTACACTATATAACGATGATGTCATTTACTTTGATGAGCTGATCAAATCGAAGAAGCCTGTGTCGACTGAAGATTTTTTCCACGAACAGTATAATATGTATTTGGATGGAATGGATGCTGGTAAAAGATTAATCCATTTCCGGGGCTTCTTCCTTACGACTGAAAATGGTTCAAATGATATTCCGCAAGACGCTACATCTTCAGAAAGAGATCCTCCTAGTAATCCTGACAAGACAGCAAAACATCCAAGTAGTAAATTTGAAGAGATTATGAGAGATATCAATTATTGTTTGCAAACGGATGTGAAAAAAGATCAGTATAATGATCTTGTGAATGTGCTACAACGTCATCGTCACAATATGTCTTACTGTTGGAGAGATGGGAAGTGCCGATTTGGTTTCCCTAGAAAGCTGTCGTGCGAAAGTAGATTGGTGGTAAAAGATATTCTTGGACAAAGGGGAGAAAATAAGGGTAAGGTAGTGAGAACGAACGTAGAATTCGTGTTTAAATGTAACGATGGATGGGTGAATTCGCATTCCAAATTTGGTCTGCTTGCGTGGGCAGCGAACATGGACATGAGTTTGCTGATAGACCGTGACAGTATCGTTCAGTATGTCGCCAAGTAGTGTTTGAAAACAGAAAGACCTAGTGACGCGTTGTTGAGGTTTGCCAAAGACAGCATTAAAATGCAAGAGGAGCAGGGTAGAGAATTTTCTATGAAGAGTGTCATTCGGAGGACATTTAATAGAATAACGGGATTCCGCGACAAATGTCTGATGGAAGTTTGCCACTTAATCAACTCTACACCTTATATACAATGTGATCACCAGTTTTGCTCCGTCAATTTGTTCAGTGGCGTTAGGGCCATCCTACCAAACGATGAATCGGTTAATAACGATAATCAGGAATCCATTTGCCGTGATAATATATTGAATCTATATTCCAAACGACTTATAAGTTCAAAATGGCATGATCAAAGTTCATTTTATTCTTACACAGGATGTTTAGAAAAGATGAGTTTTTTCAAGTTTCTCACTCTTTTTGATGCATATAGCCCTAGGAATCAGACAGTGACTAAGATAAGAGAACGAGATACTAAAGCCAAGCCTGTTGTATCAGTCTTTTCCCAGACGTAGGGTTTTGCTGTGATTCGGAACATTTGCAGAATTGGAAGTACTGTCTAGTGCAGTTAGTTCGTGAAAAACCGTGGATGAATGAAATGCATTCAGTATTCAATGGGACTTTACCAATCCCTGATGTTGTGGATGAAATAACAGATGATCAACGGATCCTTATTGTTGAAGAGTTCAATAGATATTTTAGAGATCCAACTTTGACTACTTACAAGACCGATATGCCGTTGCAACGTGAAATCAACAAAATGATGAAAGAGGGATGATCTTGGTGCATTCTCAGCGGATTCCATGGTAACCCTTGATCAGAGGAAAACTAATTCAGGATACGATGGTGCTGATGAAGAGGAAGACAGTGAAGTCATGGATTGGGGTAAGCAACACAATCATACAACTCTATTGAACCAATACAATAGAGATATATTAGAAATGCAGTCGATTAAGGAAAAGCACAAGATTATAAAAACAGATGAGAAAGGAGAAAATCGGAAGGTGTTGCATCTTTCGGATATCGTCGGGACAGATAAGGGTTCAATCCAACAGCGTGAGGTCATAATCACATTCTTGAAAATGTGTGGCCTATGGACTGATGACAATGGCAATTTCGTGAATCTACTGACTCTGATAAGGATCCATATGGAAAGGTTCTGCTTGTACCTGGCCCAGCCGGAACAGGCAAGTCCTTCGTAATCGATGTCATTTGCACAGAACTCAAAGAGAGATGGATGAAGAAGAATCTTGCATCAAATATGCCTAGTGATGAAAGCCCCGTAGATATTCCTGAAATCCTAGTGTGCGCTCCAACTGGAAAAGCTGCGCTAGCAATTGGAGGGCATACGATTCAAGGTAGTGATGGGTTGAAGGTTCCAACAGTGAAACTGGAAAACGTAGAAAAAAATTCTTTGAAAGGAGCCACGTTGACCGCTTTTCAAGCAAGAATCCTAAAAACGATAGTGGTAATATTAGATGAATTTTCGATGATCTCATCCAAGCACTTCTTTTGGGTAAACAAAAGACTTCAAGAAGGATCTACCTTTCGGTGGGTTACCAATTATTATTTTTGGGGATCCAGGTCAAATTGCACCAGTCGGAGGCTCATCTTTGTAGTTGAACAAGACGATTTCGAAGCGTAGTTTGGATCCAATAGCTATCTCAGGACATCAGTTGTATGCTGGAATCAAGAATGTGTTGTATCTGACTCAAGTTAGGCGACAGCAGGGATCATTCAAGGATATGTTGTTACGATTAAGGGATGGAAAGTTCACAATTGAGGATTGGAATTTGCTCACAATCACTTGTTATTTCGATTTGATGAGTAAAGAAAAGAGGGACAGTTTTATAGACAATGAATGCATGCACATTAATGAAACAAACGCTGCTTGTGATCGAGTGAGCCGTCAAAGACTAATGGACTTAAAATCTCCGATTGTGCTCATGAACGCCATTCATGTCCATTGTAGTGACAACACGCATTCAGATGACAACTTTAGGAGATTAAGACCTCGAATTTACACAGCAATCGGCGCTCGCATGATGCTGACATGGAATATCAGTGTGAATGTAGGATTAGTTAATGGATCGATTGGAAATGTGATAGATATTGCGTATGCAGAAAACACGGCACCACCATCGCTACCAGCTTATATCATCATGAACATGCCAAATTATTCAGGCCCAGCATTCTTTCATGGAGAGGGAAGAAAACATTGGGTTCCAATTCTGCCACAAAAGTTTGAATTCACCATCTCGAAAGGTCAAAAAGCAAGTAGAACTCAATATCCTTTGCAGATGGCCTATTCCTTGACAGCACATAAAGCGCAAGGCTTGACGTGTTCGTTAAAACTACCGTTGTTATCTCGGATGAAGAGAAAAATGTTGGTATTACTTATGTCCAACTGTCAAGGTGTACGGACATCGATAACCTCTGTTTGCTCAAGGCTGTGACATTGGAGCGCATGACTGTAGGTATATCCAAAAGCCTGTCCCTAAGATCCCGTCTCATCGAAGAAAACCGCCTTATAACATTGTGGAAATATACAAAGGAGAAATTTACATTGTCGACAGAGGATTATTCACATCATGTTCTCCCAGATTGTAAGGTTTCACGTATAAAAAACACAGGGCAAAAGAGACTGAGGAATGAATTAATCTCACGTGGACGAGAGATCTCAGAGAGTAAAGAAGCAAGACTGTTGAATTCCTTACTTCGTCCTTTGACCCAACTTGAATCAAACCAGGTTGAAACAGCAATGACTTGCTCAGGTGATTTGAATGCACCATTGTACAGCGTAACTTTAGATTCAGGTGATTTGAATGCACCATTGTACAGTGTAACTTTACAATCATTTCGGAGGCTTAGAGATGGAGAATGGTTGAACGACGAGGTTATAAATGGATACATGGATTTGCTGTTCAAAAACGTTCTAGACAGAAATCTACCAAAAATCCATTTCTACCGGACATTCTTTTTTACGCAACTCATGGATCAAAAAGCTACCAACACATATACCTACAATAATGTCAAACGTTGGTCAAGACATGCGCCTGATGAGAACATCTTTGCGCTCAACAAACTTTTCATTCCGATCAATATAGAACGAAATCATTGGTTTTGTGTCGTGGTTAACTTTGAAAAGAAAATAATCCAATGTTATGATTCCATAAGAGGAAGGGGTCGCATGACAGAAATGATATATATACTACAATATCTTCAGGATGAGTGGAGGTCGAAGAACCCTGATAACCATGACCTTCCTCAAATGTCGGATTGGAATCTCATAGACACAACAAATGATACACCACAACAAGAAAATGATCGAGATTGCGGGATATTCACCTGCATGTTCATGCTACACCTTAGCATGGGCTATGATTTGTGTTTCAATCAGGCGGACATAACTGCATATGGACGTAAAAACATCGCCATCTCAATCTTGAAACGGGTACTCTGTTCCAGATGATTAATTAGTGAGTTTACTCCATCTACTTAATAATAATAATAAAATCTTTAACGCTTACTCTAAATCTACTGTTAGTAGGACTCCGATATTAGCTAATGCTGCCCCAATGGTAGGATATCCCACGGTAGTTTACTACATCTAGGACTTATCTTGATTACGCCTGCGGCATGCTACCAAGCTATGCATGTATCGGCCACGATACACTATTATACAGTAACACAAGTCAATTAGTAATTGTGATTGTATCGAGATATCGAACAAAAAAATAAAAAGTACGCAGCCCGACCGTTCTGCATCGTGCGAAAATTCCAAAGTTGACAGCGTTATGCCGTTATGCCAGCTCATTTTGTTTTTTCAGCACAAAACACCAACTCCAAGAGCTTCCTTCAAATTCATAACTTGTTTTCTCATTTACCTTTCTCTCATTGAATGGTTGCAACGATCAATATCAACTATATTGTTGCAGCTTTGGTACTTGTTCTTTCTGTCATTGTAGTGACAGTTGGTGCTTTCCCTTCCATGTCCGTGAAGCGTGGTTTGACCAGCGTATTTTCCGGTTTACAAGGTGCCACAAATCGAGCCATTTTTGGACGCGAAACAGTGACGATGAAAAATTCCTTTTACGATTTAACAGATGTCGACATGACTGGAAAGAAAGTCCCCATGTCTAATTTTAAAGGCGACATCTTACTTGTAGTGAATGTCGCATCTAAATGTGGCTTGACGGATAGAAACTACTCTCAACTTAGTAAACTTGCAGATGAGTACGGACCTCGGGGCTTGAAAATTTTGGCCTTCCCTTGCAATCAGTTTATGGGCCAAGAACCTGTACGTACTTAATAGTCATTTCACGATAAATTCATCCATATCTACTATGATTTCTAACGGTGGCCGTACCCAACAATTCTCGTTTCATCTCCACGACATACAGGGCACGAACGAACAGATATGCTCGTTTTCAGACAAGTATAAAGCTCGAAATAAGTTTGTTTGGTTCGATAAAGGTGATGTCAATGGTGCAGGGACAAGAGAAACATACTCTTACTTGAAACGGGAACTCAAGGGAGACGATGGGTCATCAGATATTGGTTGGAACTTCGGGAAGTTCCTTGTGGATCACCAAGGGAAACCATACAAGCGATATGGACCAACGACGGACCCTACTTCCATCAAAGGTGATATTGAACAGCTGATTAAAAATAAAGAGGCTAAGTAATGTTGATTCTGAACTTATGCATAGTAAACCGTGTACGTATAAAATTCAGACAACATCCGCGATCTAGATGCTATCGTCTACATGTAAGCATGAAGATAGTAGAAAGAACTGCAATTCTCGCTGACTTTTTTTGTCTAATTTATTAGCGACTACGCAGGAGTCATTCTAAACAGAAAAGCATACACAGCGACAAGTCTGCAAACGAAATATATAGGAATTTTTTCCCTGAAACTGATATGTCTATATGATATGATTGTTATCGTTTATAGGATGGTGGTAAATAATTTATCACCATACTCATGAAACTGAAGATCTTGAACAATAAATCCAATGATAGCAAGCATAGCAAGACGTCCGTTACTAAGTTCCCTGTTTTGATAGTCAACCCATCCTTGATCACTGTTGTCAACCCAGTAAGCAGCACCAAGAAGATCACCCGCTTGATACCCAGGACGTTCCTTAATCTTCTCAGCAAGCCATTCTACTGCACCGCATCCAAGTACAAATTGACCCCATCCAGCAGGGGACCATTGTGCGGCAGCTTGAAGTGGGTCTGAAGAAAGAGCACCATCAAATGCTGGGTGGGTACCTCCTGCTGTGATGATCCATCCTAAGGTTGCAGCCATGGCAACACGACCATGTTTCAATTCAGATTCACGCCACATAGCCATGGTTGCATCACTTTTACCCTTGGATAATCCTAAAGGATCGAAAAAACCAAATGGAGCAGTAACTCCTACGGCATTATCAACCCATGCATTCAGTGATGAGGATGAACGAACGGGGCTTTGAGTGGCTGGTGCAAAGGCGGATCTACGTATGAACAAGTAAGGGAAGATGAAATGTTAGTGAAATTTGAGGTGGCAGTGAGCTTAAAGATCTCTTGTCTCACTCATCACATAGACACCGAACTACAGTAACATGATCGAGGAAAAGTCAGTATCCACTGATTTGAACTGTTAGTGAACTAAATCACTGCGAGTTCTAGATGACGGAATCGATGTCAGTTGTTTACTTACGCCGATGCAGCCAAAGCGAGAATAGAGACAACTTTCATCTTGATTTGATTTAGGATATATATCTCTTAAAAAAAAAACCAGGCACTGAGAGTTGGACTGAAAGCGTAGAGCGTTTAACAAGATAGCCTGTGGATGTATGCTTGAACACGCAATCGATTACGTAATCATTAGCGAACTTGAAGCGGGCAATGAGGAAGGATACGCGGAGAAGCCGCAGTGTGGCGGACGAACGTCTGAAGTTTGAAGCAGTCCTTTGCAGCTTTGCATGCGTGATGCGCTACAGTACGTTGGAGCTACTCAAGCAGGCACAGTTTACATTGTCGTCCATTACTTAGGAGAGGATCCTTGTCCCACAACTGGCCAATCAGAATGGACGACGATAGGAGTTATGTAACCAATGAAACGAATGAAGCGTATACAGATCTGTACTCTATTCAATCAATTCCGAAGAAGGGTAGAGGGATTATTGCTTTGGTATCCATCGACCCTTTTACATTAATTCATACAGCTCCATGCCTGTATTTTAGTAATGAGCATTACGACAACTATCTACAACATACAGTTCTATCTCAGTATTTATTTCATACGCCAGGTCATGGAGGATATTTGCTCGCGCTTGGGCATGGGAGTTTATTCAATCATGATTCAAAGAAGCCGAATATAGTTTACACAATCGATGTCGCCAAGCTCGAAATCCGCTTTTCAACATCATACAGAAAGATCGAACCAGGTGAAGAGCTTTGCATTCATTATGGTCGAGATTTGTGGTTTCATGAAGATTCTGGTTCAGAGTATCATGATAATATAGAGTCTATATCAGATGACGTCCGCCAACAGAATGATGAATCCATCCCATCATTTCTTCAACACATTGAACTATAAAGCATTCGGATGTTATATGACACCAATTCAACGGTGACATTTATAATCATCATGTAGACTCATTACAACCTTGTATTAGATTGAATCGACTTGTTCATAATAAGAACCGTTCCAATTATTTGCATCAACTCCAAATATGAGTATATTACACGTCGTTTCCCCAACTGATGGGTAAAGTTGGCGAAAGGAAGTGTAGTTTATTCATACTCAGAGTTTATGCATATCAAACCGTATTCATAATGATCAGTGCATAAGTTCAATTTAAAAACTGATCATTATTGCTGGATCCAGGGAAAAGGACTTGAGCTATTTACATGAGTTGAGAATGGACACCAAAATGTTATAGCATTCATGGGTCGAGTTGGTAAAAGGTAGTTCAATCCATTCTCTGAATCTATATATGATTCGCATGGTTGTTGTGAAGATCGCGTCATTTCTGTGCCTCCGATAGAGAAGTAACCCACCGATACCTTTGTAGGTTGTGATGAAGCCTCAGGACAATAATACATATCTCCTCCACATGGATTTTGAGTTGGATCGTTGCTTGCTTCATGGGTGTAAAATCCCTCCATAGCAACACCCATGCAAAGTTCATCTTCCATACCTTCTAGGCCATAACGACCTGCTGGACAGGGAAAGGTGTCGGCAGATGTACTCCCTTCAGGAGTGTAGTATCCAGGCAGAGACTGACCATCACATTTGGACGAAGTTAATCCATAGGATGATCCAAAGGTACCGGCTGGGCACAGACGTTTGATTCCGTCTCCGATGCAATAAAAACCTGGTTCGCACATGGCTTTGTCCGTTCGAGTGATGAAGTTTCCACCGACAGTATAAAATCCCGCTGGGACTCTTACAGGTTCTCTCGATCCTTCAGGACAATAAAACTGTGATGATCCGCACGGTTTCTGTCTCGGACTCGAACTTTCTGGGGGACAAAAGAATCCAGCCTGACAATTATTTGACAAGCAAGAGGTAGAACCAGATGAATTTGAGTATTTTCCAGCTGGGCAAGGGAATCTCACTCCATTTCGACAATAAGTTCCGACTTCACACATGACTTGACTGTAACGTGTTTTGGAGTCCTCAACCATTTGATACTGTTGAGGTAAACTTTTATCACCAACGCTGTAATATCCCTCTGTAACAAGTTTTGGGAAGGATGAACCTTCTGGACAAAACATATATTCCCCGCCACACTCTTCCTGTCTGAAAGAAATGGACCCTTGCTCGCAAAAATATCCTCTCTCACACAGATTAGGTATGCAGTTCATGCCGTTCACGTCACAATTTTTGCTACAGTTAGCATTAGTCAAACCATAATCTATACCAACTATTCCACCACGACATTTCACGGAGTTTGGGCTTATGACACATTTTTAATAAGTTTTCATGGGTATATGTTAAAAATTCACATCGCAAGTGCTGTGTTTTTACCTTATGCTTCCTTCGGGACAATAATATCCAGGAGAACATAATCCTTCACAAGACGATCGTGTCTCTCCAGTTCTGTTTCCGTAAGTTCCAGCTGGACATTTGATTGGTTGTGGGATGTTTGGTAAGCAATAATAGCCAGCTGGACATATCCCGTTACAGTGTTTGGACATCAAACCTTTCGAGATACCAAAGGATCCGAAATCTGAACAAGCATATTTCCGACCTTTTAAACAGAAATATGATGGTTCACAAATCTTTTGTCCAGATCTATGTATCTCAGATACACGCCTCTCAAATGTGAGGTTTTGAAACAGAAGTTCATGCTTGTTTTCAAAATCATCTATCACTGGTGTCGAATAATATCCATCTTTGACTTTGATCCTTCTACTCGATCCTTTAGGACAGAAAAATTCGGGAGCTCCACAGGGCTGTTGTGTTGCAGATTTTGATCCTGGAGGACAGAAATATCCTTCATCACAGGGACCAGTACAGTTCTCTGTTAAGTCTCCGTGACAAAGATTCTTTTTACAATTGGCACCGTAAATTCCATAAAACCCGCCTCGGCATTTTTCACACTTTGCAGTCGAGAATTCTGGGTAATATCCTGGATGACAAGATATTGATATTCCGGGATCGGCGACAGCAGTAGCCGACGAACTAAGAAATTCGAAAATTACTATTGTTGTTAATCGACGCATTTCGGCAGTGAATATGCATACTGTAACGTACCATTCATACTGGAAATACATACATGTAAAGGGGATTCACAGTACCTGATCTGGAATCAAATTTCACAACGAATCACTGTTAAAAGTATAGATTCTATAATGAAGCAATACATTTTCTCGTAAAAAATCAAGTACTGGTAGGCGGATAATCATTTTATTTTATAAGTCTGAACTGTTAGAAAAGTGGTTGGAAGAAAAACGGTGTTTCAGCAACGACGGGCTTATAGTAGAAACTCTCTTGAACAACAAAACCTAAAATGGCCATCATGGCTAGTCGTCCATGTTTTATCTCTTTAGTCTGCATAGATATCTTTTCTGCATCTCCAGATGGCATGAGGTTGAAAGGATCGAAATTGCAGTCTCCGGGTATATAATTCTTCCCCTTCTCTTCTTGTGCAGCTCGAGATTCGTATTCGAAGTATGCAGCTATTGCCAATACTAAAAACCAATACTCCGGCTCAATCTTGTCCAAGCCACCGTTCAGAACTGACGGCGACGAACCATTTTTGGTCAATGAATCCTCTATACCAAAGAAAGCAGCTAACTTCCGATCCCACAATTCAGCTAGTGGCCATCCAACAACAGCTAACATGGCAAGTCTCGAATGTTTGAGTTCGGCCTCTCTCATATACAAGAGTGACGCTTTATCTGCACCAGCAAAGTTGAAAGGACTACGTTCACGCGAAATATGACATGAAAAAATGATAGACTTAACCTAGCGAATGTTCGTGGTCATATTACTTACTCGAAACCTACATCACCAGGCAAAGACCCATCAAGAAGTTTTGGCCTCGGGACAAACGGCAAGGCCTTCGACATCTCGCCACTATCCTTATCAGAAGCTGCAAGTTGGGATTTCGCACGCGTGGTGATTCCAGACAATTGACTAAAGGCCATCACGGTGCTTGAAGCAGTCAATAATAAGGCTGTGGCTCTCATATTTACACTTTCTGTAGTCCCAATGAATTCAAACTATGACATCACATTGTGAAAAGAAACTGTAATGATTCGACCTGAGTCATAGTCATGGACGGATGCCATGGCTGCTGCCATGGACACGTCACCCAAATAAAAACACTAATTCGTGCTTTACCATTGTACTTGCTGTATCTGCTGTACTACTGTAACGGAATCTGCTTTCTATGAAGTGCGTATTCATTATTCATCTAAGTCTCTAGAGAAGAGGGAGGAGGGCCTTATGAGGACATTACTTTACAATCTACTACATTACAGTTCCTATTATTTTCCGATGCCGCTCTTCTATCAGTCAAGGTAGGACATGATAAAATTCTATCGTCGTTACTCATGGCGAAGAAAAGTGATACAACGACATCATAAAATCATGTTTTTTAAGTACACCCAAGTTTTTAGAAGATCCAGCGCTTGGTCCACAAATACGAAGCTGTATTAATAAAAGCCTGCCATACATCTCGGATGAATCGTTGTTAAAAATCATTCGTCAGCTTGATTTTTGGTACTCTGAAAAAACATTGAATCATGATGAATTTCTAGCCTTAGTGAACGAGTTAGTACATGTGGCTACTTGGTTTCATCGTATCTTTTCCAAGGTAGATGCCTCTACCAAGTGGACTGTCGCTCAACTAAAGGAATCTAGTACATTTCAAGTTCCCAAAGTTCGGTTTGGTCGTACTTCATTACAAATGCCCATCATAACATGTGGCGGCATGCGTTTCCAGCAGGTATGTTGTTTTACGAGGTGCATAGTATTCGTTACAAATTCATCTCAGTACAAACTCACCTATCTACTCCGTACAAGACATGGCTACCTGATTTTATTCCATTCCTTTCACCTAAAAGGTCCAAAGTTTTAAAAAGCCCATCCCAAGATAATATTAAAGATATTTTACGAAGCTGTCTTGCTGTAGGTTTAAATCATTTTGAGACTGCAAGGTTTTATGGTACGTCTGAATATCAACTTGTAGAGGCTCTATATGAGTTGATTCAGAGTGGAGAAATCAAAAGAGAAGATTTTATTTTCCAAACGAAAGTTGGACCGACAAAAACTCGTGAAGATTTTGAGAAAGCCTTTATGCAATCATGGGACAATATTGGGACCAAGCTGGGTTATATTGATTTATTAGCCATACATGGTATAGGAATGCCGTCTGAACTATCCATTATGGAAGGAACCGATACTTTTATGGATGCTGCTATGAAGTATAAGGAAGAGAAAAAGGTTCATTTTGTTGGCTTTTCAACTCATGGATCTGCAGAAACCATAATGAAGCTTATCAGCTCCAATAAGTTTGACTTTGTCAATTTGCATTGTCACTTCTTCGGGTCGTATCATGCAGAGGGCACCCCAGATACAATGGGTGGCTATGGAAATGTGGCTTGTGTAAAGAAAGCACTTGAATTAGACATGGGTCTTTTCTGCATAAGTCCGTTTGACAAGGGAGGAAAATTGTACCAACCCTCGAAAAAGGTTGCATCGGCTATTGGTCCTAAGCTTTCACCCATCGCCTTTGCCTCCCTTTATGACTGGAAAACTTTGGGCTTTCATACAATTTCTGTAGGCTTAGGACGACCGTCAGATTTAGATGAGGTTCTTCGTGCAGCAGAGTTGTACGCTGCCGACGATGTGAGCGAAATGTCAGATGCTTCTAATCGCTTGGCGAAGCTCAAAGAAAAACACCTTGGAGAGGAATGGATTCGAACTGAGTATGAGAACATCCCTACCTGTTGGGAATCATCCTCTGGTGGTGTAGGGATTAGTCATCTATTATGGTTGCATGATTTATTGTCTGCGTACGGGATGTATGATTTCTGTAAAGAACGTTACAACTCATGTGAAGCCATGACAAAAAAATGGGATACTACGAAAAGTGTTGAAGAGAATTCAATGGCTATAATGTATGTCCTTAGCTTATTTTTATCACATCATATATATTCATTTTCACCCTAAATTATCTGATGATGAAATCTAGGGGATATTCGTTCAACTCGGGGACGTTATGTAGGCCAGATGTAAATCTAAAAGATGCTTTAAAAACACGCGCCGACATTGATGTTGTTACCAAAAAGTTAGATGAAGTCAAATTTTGGCTTCATGGTGAAATTTACGAGCAAGAAAGAAAAGATCGTGGATGGCAGGCTGCATACTCACTGACCACTTGGGGTGATTACCCAGGTGCACCCACTATCACAGGCATGTTGCTTCAAAACATGACTGGTGGATTACTCGGCTCAGGAGGTGGAAAAGAGGCTAAAATTTTCAACGAAGCCCGTGCTTTACGCAAGCATTTTACCTAAATATAGCGGATACCGAGACTATCAGTGAATATTTCTTTTCAACAATGAATGGGGAAGATTTGAGGCTCACAGATAAAATTTATGTCTAACTTTAATCAGTCAACTACTGCCCTTTATATATGATTATTACAATTCACTTTACAACGTATTATTCTCAAAATTTTACCAAACAAAGTCATAAGTAATACTCGTAGGTGGTAGTGTTTGGAAAAGACGCCGAAGTTATCAACTAAGCCCGTGATTTACGCTAGCGTTTTACCTGAATTATACGGTTGCCATGATTATGAGTGAAATATTCCTTTTCACGTATGAATTCTGAAGATTTAAGGCTCATAGATACAATTCATATTAAATTGATCAATCAACTATTGCCCTTTATATATGATTACAATTCACTTTACAAGGTAATATTGTCAAAATTATACCAAACAAAGCTGTAGATAATTGCGAAGTATTTTGATGATAGCACCAATCGATATGACCCCGACAGACAAGACATTGTGATCCGTTGATGTTATCGAGAATAATCATACTACTATTACGAGTGGTGCTAATTTCTATAAAACGGTTCGTTAATGAGAATAATCGGTCAGGTCAAGTAAAACGAACGAGGATAGATTGCTGGGCATAGAAAACGTAGCCCCTCAACTAGAATGGAATGAATAATATAAACGTTTATAGCATTGGTGCGAGTAGTAGTAAACGTTTCTAGCTAGCATTGGTGCGAGTAGCAGTACGGCCTAGGCACATGAGAATAGAAGTTATAAGCACCTGTATGCCGAGAGCCGAATGGATACAGATGATTGCCGTAGAATGAATCTGTGTAGCCTGTCCAATGAAATGCGGGTGGAAATGTCCAGCAATAAGGATTACAGCCGTAAGCGATGGTATTCATAGGTCCCACAACGCCATGAGGAACTGCACTATTCTGATTGTTTCGAATTTCAACAACGACCAATGCATCAGAAGCCGTAACGACTTTGTCTCGAAACGAAGAAAAATGATGATTTTCAGCATTTGTAGCACTATGCGATGAATCAGATCTTGTATTCTTCGTGTCACCATCGCATTCCATACTGGTACGGTGCGAGTCGATCAAAGACGTTGACAACCTTTGCGCCACTGCCTCATTGGCACCAAAGTCCATATTCAGTTGAAATTGAAGACCAAAGTCCCATGGACTTTCAAAACATTTCCACGGTTTCTTAGCGTCAATTTCATTTTTCGTTTCTAAATCTTTAGATGATCGACGGGCTACAACTCGACTTGTCAAATCACCAGATGTTTTGAACAATCTTCTTGCGAGTTTTCCGTTCTCGAAATTCTCATCATTCTTCATGTGAGCACTCATGCGCGGACTGAAGGATAAAGGGGAGCTTTCCTCGGAAACCATAGATGAATGACAGATGAATATCATATTGTCTTTTAAATGGAATCGATTAGATATATGTTCTTATGGCATTTTCAAAAAAATGAATTAGAAACGTACCAGTCGATGTGTCTGATTGCTCAGAATCTGCTTCGTTCTCAGATTCCTGTCGTTGTTCATCGATCTGTTTGACGTAGTCAACATGGAACTCATCAGAAGATGACTCAGAATCCATTCCCCTTCGACACGTGGTCACTGTCATTTCTGCGCAATTTTCTATATCGTCTACACAAATAAATTTCAAATCCAACCCTTGATTCTTCTCTTCATAATGAACTGAGGATGATGACGAAATGCAGCTATTGGTTAACTTCGAGCGTCCTTTAGGAGGCATTTCCTTCACAGAAGGAAGGACAAGTTTCGAATTTCCTTTCATTGTCAAGGATCGGCGACAACTCCTTCTCAAGTGCTTCATCTTAAAAACACTTGCACAATCAATAATACTCGATGCTGTCTTGGATTTGCTTTTTCCATGGAAAACTGGGAAACGAACAGAAAATGAAACCGAGAGCAATTTTAGACACGTATACTCTACTAGCTAACTAGACTCTACTAATAGAGTGAGACAACTCCGAACGAAAATAGGAAATAGGTGGTAACAAGAAAGCACGACTACGACAGTAAATCGTTCCTGTGTTCCTGGACAATCAGTTTTATAGATCCTTGTAACTATTGAGATCAACTATCGACTCTTTTCAGCTTAGATATTACGAGTAAAATATTTATATTGACCAAAGTCATCACTGTCATGAGTCATGACGACATATTAGACATAATGGGTTCTTTTAATCCTCATAGCACGACTATATACACCACTCACAACTCTCACCACCTTTCGTTTATATCTGATCTTCTTTTGCAATCCATTCTATAGGCTCGTGCTACATATAAGGATTAAAAGAACCAATTGATGCCATCAATGCCTAACATGACATCATGACAATAAACTGCGCAACTTTTCCTTATAGTATGTATTAATATATGTAGTTTCTACAATGTGCTAAAATTGAGAAGCCATCATGACACTTTTACTGCTGTATGTCTATCGAAGAATCTTTTATGAGTCAAATAAATGCTATTTAGCGTCGTTTGCCGCTCGAAGCGACATGAATACTACTTTCAATCATTCCTACAACAGTGAAGGTTCCTCCCATAATTGCCATTAAGTTACTTAAAAAATCATACCACCGTTTACGCTTCATATTTCTATGAAAAACTGATATTGGTGAAGGATCATACACGAAACGGGCTTCTGGAACAACATCATTTCGATAGAAAGACAAATGACTACTACTCAAAAGAGAGTATGCAACAACTGATCCTTCCGACCTTCTACCAAGATGATCAGTTATCACAGAAAATGGATCATCCAAGTTTGTTGTCACTACTTTTAAATAATGATGGAATGCCTCATGCTCATTATGGTTGATGTATACATTTCCATCGATCGGCGAAAGAGTTTTGGCAAATCCTGATGGGACAGAGATTTTCATCGCTGCAATATCTGCATTAATCTTCGAATTACCAAAAGATAAATGATGCACAATATGTGAAACATTCGTCATTTGAGGGGCAATGTCATGTTTGTTGGATTGAGCATTTATATGAAAATTTCCTGGCACACGATCTACAAAAAGATATCCCGATAGTTGACAACCTGGATGCTCCTTATCATTCCATGAATCCATCATTTGACGATTTTGCATCTTCCGAATCTTTTCAGCCCAAATTTTTTTCTCATCTGGTGTAAGATTGAATTGATCTTTACCACCAGTCTTTCGTCCAGCGTAAAGATCATCATCATCCAAGTTTTTAGGAGCTGCAAGCATTTCAGCTTTAGATTCTGTTACATTGAGCTTTTTACGTGCGACTGTATAATGAATCATGTACACAATTTGACAGAAATGTGATTTTAGTCAATAATAACGATGCTTACGTTACGAGTGATATGGAAATGTTCCTTGCACACTTACTTTCATCGACAACCTTCAATTTTCCTTTCTCATCTTCTTCACTATCTTTCTTATGCTCTTCTTCCTTTTTTTCTAGCCAGTGAATAAGTTCAAGTACCTCTCTATCTCCACGATAATCAGAGTCATGCTTACCTCGGACAAACAATCGTAATGTAGGATAACCGCGAATGTCTTGTTGTCTGCATAACGAATCATGTTGAACACAATCAACCTTAGCAATAACGACGGGCATATGAACTTTAAGAGCCTCTTTATATTGATCCTCTGTAATGGAATGGAAATGATGTTGTTGACTTGTATTCAGCTGTAGAGTTGCAGAACTGGTCATTGCTTCAGCTAAAACTTCCCATGTTGGTGCAAGGGCCACACAATGGGAACACCAAGATGCATAGAAGTCAACAAATAAAAATTCATATTCATCCCTAGCATATTGTAATGTTGTTGCATCCAAACTTATGGCATCCTCGCCATTAGCATGTAACTCTTCGATACTATCCACGACAAGTGCATCCTCGAGAGATATATCCTGTTGATCTTTATTTCGACTGTTGTACCTCGCTCGAACGCCATGAGCATCCAAATTGTATTTTGTTACATGTTGCATAACATTCTGATCGGTACCCAAGGACGATTTTACATCAACTACAGCGTATTCACACGGCATATCCAGCATGGTAATATTGAAATTGACTCGAATCTTGCTTTCCATGTTGTTGTCAAGGTACACATCGGTCTTGATACTACAAGGTAAATTATGGTGTCCGGTAGGAAAAAATAAATGGAATAGGATTGTTGCAAAGTAAAAGCTCAAAGCTGCTGTATATGCATACGTACTATGAGGAGGATAGAAAGGAGCGCGTCTCCAAGGTAAATAAAGTCACCATCAAAATGATAGCACTATAAGATAATAAGGATCCACGCTTCGTCCCTTCTAAAAGATCAACAGGTACCTTACGGTACATGTCCAAGCCTCGAAGTAAGTTTCGAAAAGGCGACATTCTTTCACCGGATACCTATCCACTTTGGATGAGGGATAGCATTGACTCTATCGGCTCTGATGAGGGTGCCGTGTGGGGCGTGGGGCGTGGGGTGTGTGTGTGGGGTGTGGGTGTGGGG
>Ga0169931_10005778_pt1 | contig 18792 bp, 15 predicted proteins | sample Kivu_15m_20L_FD_129675 | JGI IMG/M metagenome (GOLD analysis project Ga0169931, IMG submission 129675) | Freshwater microbial communities from Lake Kivu, Western Province, Rwanda to study Microbial Dark Matter (Phase II) - Kivu_15m_20L... | ecosystem: Environmental > Aquatic > Freshwater > Lake... | reverse complement strand
CTTCTTGATCATCCGGACTGACCGCAAACTGCACATTACATCCACCGGCGAAATTTCCTATTGCGCGCATCATGCGAATCGCCATGTCGCGCATTTTTTGATAAGTGGTATCGCTAAGTGTCATCGCTGGAGCCACGGTGATGCTATCACCGGTATGGATGCCGATGGGATCAAAATTTTCGATGCTACAAATGATGGTGACATTGTCATTGGCATCTCTCAGAAGCTCTAGCTCAAATTCTTTCCAACCCATCAATGCCTTGTCAATCATCACTTCGTGAATGGGAGATAACTGCAATCCTCGTTGCAACAACCGATCATAATCCGCTTGATTGTGTACCAAAGCCGCACCAGATCCGCCAAGGGTGTAAGATGGACGAATGCAAAGTGGAAAACCAAATTTTTGGGCTATTTCTTTTCCTTCTAAAAATGATTTGGCCGTGGCCTGCGGAGCCATAGGGACACCAATTTCTCCCATGAGATTTCGGAAAGACTCCCGGTTCTCAGTGATTTCAATGGCCTTGGTATCCACACCAATCATTCTGACGCCATATTCTTGCCACATTCCCATTTCTTCACACTGAATGGCGAGATTCAATGCCGTTTGACCGCCCATCGTGGGAAGTACCGCATCGATTTTATGATTTTGTAGAATGGTCTCGATGGAGGCGGGTTCTAGGGGTAAAAGATATACATTATCTGCCACCACCTTGTCAGTCATGATCGTAGCAGGGTTGCTGTTGATGAGGGTTACTTCTATTCCTTCCTCCCTGAGGGAACGAGCCGCCTGGCTTCCACTGTAATCAAATTCACATGCTTGACCGATGACGATGGGTCCAGAGCCAATGATAAGGACCGATTGAATGCTTTTGTCTTTGGGCATTTTTTTTTTATCTCGCTCAGATTAACCAAGCAAGAAAATGAATTTCCAAAATATCGGACACAAAAGTAACAAGGGCAGCGAGCTTAAAAAAGTTTAGATTTCAACAAAATATTACATCGCATACTATTCGATGATCATCAATTCCACCCGTCGATTCGTAATGCGGTCCTCTTCTGTCAGTTCGGGCCAAACCTTAGGAATTCGATTTCCATAACCTTTCACCCTCATCCGAGAGGCATCCACACCATTTTGCACCAAGTAATCAAATATCTGTTTAGCTCGGTTGTAGGATAATGCAAAATCTCCAGTGTCAATGTCCTGACCGTCTTCTGCCGACTTCCCCGCGCAGCAAATGTGACCTTGGATTTCAAATCGAATTTGCGGATTTTCCTTTACTTTTTCTAATAGAGCTTCCAACTGCGGCCTGGATTCAGGAAGAATAAAATGACGACCCGGCTGAAAATTCACTCCCTTCAATTCCAACTTCTCTCCCGCCTTGAGTACTCCGATATCTCCCTCTTTCGGTTGCAAAGACAGTTTTATCAAAACCTTTCGCTGATTGGCATCTCCCAGCTTTGTTTCAAGGTTTCCCGAGCAAGGCTGCTCGCCCATTGGTTTGCAAACGATATCTTTGGTCGGAACGCCATATTCCTCTAGCGCATTCTGAACCACCAAGCAGCGTTGTGCGGATATCCAACGATTGTAGGCGGTGTCTCCCACGCAATCCGCATAGCCCAAAAGTTCTATCTTACCATTCAATTGGTTATCTTTCCACCAAATATGTTCTTCTATCATTTTTCTGCAGTCGGTGGGCAGAGAAGCAAGCTTGTATTCATCCATTCCAAATAAAACACTTTGCTCGAAATTTTGTGAAAAGCCATTGAGGGAAGTACAACAGCTGATCAAGAACAACCAATTTTTCATGAGTGATATTTTTTATAAATAAACGGAGGAAATTATCATTTCTTATGAATGCCACCATCTATTTTTTTGTAAATTTGAAAGATGCCCAAGTTCATTTTGTTTTGCGTCTTTGCTTTTGTTCTTTTTTCTTGCCAACGTCATGAGCATGCAAAAGAAATAGCGGCTGTTGACTCACTGCGCATTGTTTTGGTCTCTCATAGAAATCTGCTAGCATCGTTCCCTATCGATAGTCTGCAATGGTGCACTCAGCAAATCGATGAACAGCAAATGCTCCTTTCCAATATGACAGATTCTGCCCATTGGATGCCCTATTCCAACTATTTTTCGTTATCTGCAAGCATCAAAGAAATAATCAGTTGGCAATCTGACATCAATCCAATTTTACTGGAAAATGAAAACAGATTGCAAGCATTGAAAAATGCGGTGAAAGAGAAAAAGGGAACGGACGCTAAAGGGAATTCAATAACCCCCGCCTACCTAGAGGCTTGTTTGGACACAGAAAGAGCGCATTCGGACAGCATCGGACAAGGGATCTTAATGCAATACACGCAAAGTATTCAAGCGATACAATTGGTGCGATGGATGTCGCCCATTATGAAAAGAGAAATTGAAAACATCAAAGCAAATCAAGAATGAAGAAATTGGGATGGTTGTGGGGACTCTTTTTGATCTTGAGCTTTTCGGCATCAGCGCAAGTTTCTGACAAGGAAATTGCCGATTATCATTTTAATCAGGGACATTTTGAGGAGGCTATTTTGTATTACGAGCGCTTGTACAAATCAGAACCCTCTGAGGGAGTATATAACAACTATTTAAAATGTTTACTTTCCATTAAAAAATGGGAGGAGGCGGAAATTCTTATCAAGAAAAAAATAAAAAGCAAACAAAACGAAGGCATTGCGTACGTTCAGTTGGGATCATTGTATTGGCAGCAGGAGAGGAAGGAGGAAGCCGAAAAGCAGTTTCAAACGGCCATCGATAAGACAGAGCCTGCACGAGCCTTGATTTCTCGATTGGCGCAAGAATTCATTGGCATACAACAATTGAGCTATGCTTTGCAGGCATACGAGAAAGGTCAAAAGAAAGGGAAAGATGGTTATCTCTACCAAATGGAAATTGCCTCGGTGAAAGGAACCATGGGCGATATGGAAGGGATGTTCAACACCTTCTTGGATCTTCTGAACGATGAGCCGCATTACCTCACCACTGTCCAAACGACGCTGGCTCGATTGATCAAGTTTGAAGATCAACCCGCCCAAGCGGAGCAATTGAAAAATATCTTGCTCAAACGTGTCCAATCACAACCCGAAAGTGTGGTCCATACGGAACTGCTGATCTGGTATTTTTTACAAAACAAAAACTTCAGCGCAGCATACCAACAAAACGTGGCCTTGGACAAACGTCTGCGCGAAAATGGAAAGCGATTGATGGACTTGGCCCAAATCTGCTTGGATAACGATCAGTTCAGCGTCGCGACACAATGTTTTGATTATGTAGTTAATAAAGGGGCGGAAACTCCATTTGGCTTTACCGCGCGAATCGGAGGGTTGAATGCCCAATTGAAATGGCTGCAAACACAAAACCCTTCCCAAGCTGATTTGCAAAACATGGCCACTTCATTTGAATCGGCCTTACAGATCTTGCCGCAAAATGATGATACCTATGTGCTATTAGAAAACTACTGCCGCCTATTGGCTTTCCAATTGCATCAACCCGCCAAAGCAGAAGACGTGATTCAAAATGCGCTCAACTGGAACATGGTCTCTTCCAAAGTGAAAGCTAAAATGAAAATTCTTTTCGGCGATGTCTTGCTCATTCAAAATCTGATATGGGAAGCTTCATTGCTGTATTCTCAAGTGGAGTTGGAATTCAAGGAGGATATTTTGGGGAATGAAGCCAAATTTAAAAATGCCAAAGTCAGTTTTTATGCAGGAGATTTTGGTTGGAGCCAATCACAATTGGAGGCGCTCAAAGCTTCCACATCGAAGCTAGTTGCCAATGATGCCATTGAATTGTCGGTGCTGATTACAGAGAGTATTCAAGACAGTATTGAAGTTCCATTGGAAATGTTTGCTCGTGCTGAATTATTGGCCTTACAAAACGACGACTCCCTGGCCTTTGTTACCTTGGACAGCATCTTGACAGAGTTCGCGGGCCATCCGTTGCTGGATGATGCGTTGTATTTAAAAGCAACCTCGGATTTAAAGAACGGCAAAGTAGAGTCTTCGCTTAAATATCTGCAAGAGATCATCGACTTTCATTTTACCGAAATCAAAATGGACGATGCGTTGTATTTAAAAGGTCAGATCCAAGAAAATCAATTGCAGGACAAGGAAGCGGCCATGGCTACTTATGAGAAAATTCTGACCGATCATCCAGGTAGTTTATTGGTAGTGGAGGCCCGACGTCGATTCAGAATATTGAGAGGCGATAATGTCCAATAGCGGACAATGTAACGCAGAATAAATTACCCAAGTAGTCAACAACACGACGAGTCCAGCTGCGCGCGAACGCACTCACTTCATTTACCACAGGATGTATAGATCCAATTACCGCAAAAAAAAGCGGCCCTTGTGAGGCCGCTGTGATGATGTTGTTGTTATAAAAGACTATCCGCTGCACATTTCACAGGCATCGGGATTATCCAATGAGCAGGAAATAGTGGCTTGTTCTTGTGCAATTTGATCGGCTGATTTCGCTTGTGCCGTTTCAAAGCTTCTCACGGCTTCTTGCTGAGCAACAGAGATGGGTGGATTGACCACAGCCGCCTTCGGTGCTTCTTGGTATTTCTTATCAACCGTAAACTTGATGGCATCGGTTGCGGCCTTCGTTCTCAAATAATACATACCTGTTTTCAAACCTTTCTCCCATGCATAGAAGTGCATTGAGGTGAGTTTACCCAAATTGGCGTTCTCCATGAAGATATTGAGCGATTGGCTTTGACAGATATAAGCCCCTCTGTCCGCAGACATTTCGATAATGGCCTTTTGAGACAACTCCCAAGCGGTTTTGTACAATGCCTTCAAATTATCTGGAACCTCCGCCAAACTTTGTACAGATCCATTGGCAGCAATCAATTTGTTCTTCAACTCCTCATTCCAGATCCCCAAGCTTACCAAATCCTTCAATAGGTGTTTATTGACGATGATGTATTCTCCGGCCAAAACACGACGAGTGTAGATGTTGGACGTATAAGGCTCAAAGCACTCATTGTTACCCAAGATCTGAGCAGTTGAAGCCGTTGGCATTGGCGCTAACAACAGTGAGTTGCGCATTCCATATTCTTTGATCTCTTCTTTCAGCACATCCCATTCCCAACGATTGGTTGGAGCTGCATTCCAAAGGTCAAATTGCAATTTTCCTTTGGAAGCAGGAGAGCCAGGGAAGGTCTCATAGGCGCCGTCTCTTTTTGCTAAATCTTTTGAAGCTGTACAGGCCGCATAATAAATCGTTTCAAAAACCTCTTTATTCAACATTTTGGCTTCTTCGCTATCAAAGGGGAAACGCATCATGATGAAGGCGTCCGCTAAGCCCTGAACCCCAATTCCAATCGGACGGTGACGCATGTTGGATTTGCGTGTCTCGGGTACAGGATAGTAGTTGGCATCAATGATTTTATTCAAGTTGATGGTCAACTGATAAGCCACTTCAAACAAACGATGGTGATCAAATTGACCTTCTTTCACAAACTTGGGTAAGGCAATAGAACCCAAATTACATACCGCAATCTCGTCAGCTGCGGTGTATTCAATGATCTCCGTGCAGAGGTTAGAACTCTTGATGGTTCCTAAATTCTGTTGGTTGCTCTTGCCATTGGCCGCATCCTTGTACAACATATAAGGAGTGCCGGTTTCAATTTGCGACTCCACAATTTTGTACCACAAGTCTTGAGCGCTCACTGTTTTTCTTCCTCTTCCTTCTTGCTCATATTTGGTATATAGGGCCTCAAACTCTGCTCCCCAACAATCCGCAAGACCTGGACACTCATTGGGACACATCAAAGTCCATGTACCATTTTCTTTTACTCTTTTCATGAATAAGTCCGGAGTCCACAAAGCGTAAAACAAATCACGCGCACGCGCCTCTTCCTTTCCATGATTTTTTCTTAACTCCAAAAAGTCGTAGATATCGGCGTGCCATGGTTCTAAATAAATGGCAAATGATCCTTTGCGTTTTCCACCCCCTTGATCGACATAGCGAGCCGTATCATTGAACACACGCAACATCGGTACGATACCATTGCTGGTGCCATTGGTTCCTTTGATGTATGACCCTTTCGCTCTGACATTGTGAATGCTCAAACCGATTCCGCCTGCACTTTGAGAAATCAAAGCGGTTTGCTTTAATGTATCATAGATTCCCGAAATGCTATCGTCTTTCATTTGTAATAAAAAGCAAGATGACATTTGTGGTTTGGGAGTTCCTGCATTGAATAGAGTAGGAGTGGCATGGGTAAACCAACCCTCACTGATCATGTTGTAGGTTTTGATCACTTCATTCAAATCCGCCTTGTGGATGCCCACTGCTACGCGCATGAACAAATGCTGAGGACGCTCGGCTACTTTGCCATTCAGCTTAAGCAGATAACTTCTCTCCAATGTCTTGAAACCGAAATAATCAAAACTAAAGTCACGATCATAAATGATAGTGCTGTCTAACAGGGGTGCATTTTCTTGAACCACTTTGTACACATCATCCGCGATCAATCCCGCGTTCTGACCTGTCTTAGGATCCACATAAGTGAAAAGATCATGAATGGTTTGCGAAAAAGATTTTTTGGTGTTCTTGTGCAAATTGCTCACCGCAATGCGTGAAGCCAATTGCGCATAATCTGGATGGGTAGCTGCATTGGTAGCTGCAATTTCTGCAGCCAAATTATCCAACTCCACCGTAGTCACTCCATCGTACACTCCTTCAATTACCTTCATGGCAATTTTCACAGAGTCTACGCTCGGATTTAAACCATAGCACATTTTGGAAATACGGGCCGTGATTTTATCAAATTTCACTGACTCCTTTCTTCCGTCTCTTTTTACTACAAACATGTCAATTTCCTATTTATCAATATTATTCTTAAAAATCTGCATCTAATGTGAAAGACTGGCTTTCCTTTCCGCTCATTACTCCTGCCTTTTGGTATTCCCCAACCCTTTTTTCAAAGAAATTGGTTTTGCCTTGAAGCGAAATCATTTCCATAAAATCAAATGGGTTGGTAACGTTGTACACTTTATCATTACCCAATTCCATGAGTAAGCGATCTGCTACAAACTCTATATATTGAGCCATCAAGTCACTGTTCATTCCAATTAACTTCACAGGCAAAGCATCAATGATAAACTCCTTCTCAATTTCCACCGCGTTGACAATGATGTCTTGAATGCGTTGCTTGGGAAGTTTGTTTACGATATGATTATTGTACAATTGACAGGCGAAATCACAATGCAAGCCTTCATCCCGGCTAATCAACTCATTGCTGAAACTCAATCCGGGCATCAAACCTCTTTTTTTCAACCAGAAGATGCTGCAGAAACTACCACTGAAGAAAATCCCCTCAACAGCAGCAAAGGCCACCAATCTTTCGGCAAAACTTCCATTCTTGATCCAACGCAAGGCCCAATCTGCTTTCTTCTTCACACAAGCCAAGGTATCAATGGCTTTGAACAATCTGGCCTTCTCAGCGGAATCTTTGATATAGGTATCAATCAAAAGAGAGTACGTCTCACTGTGGATATTTTCCATCATGATTTGAAAACCATAAAAAAACTTCGCCTCGGTGTATTGCACCTCACGCACAAAATTCTCGGCCAGGTTCTCATTCACAATTCCATCACTTGCCGCAAAAAAGGCCAATACGTGCTTTACAAAATGGCGCTCATCATCATTGAGCTTAGAATTCCAATCCACTAAATCCGCTTCCAAATCAATTTCTTCGGCCGTCCAAAAATTGGCTTCTGACTTTTTGTAGTAATGCCAAATGTCTTGATGAACGATGGGGAACAACACAAAGCGATCGGGATTCTCCGCTAAAATCGGTTCATGGTTAACGACAGACGCATTTTGCGATTCTTGGGTCAAAGGATTGTCAAATAGTTGTTCCATTTTGCTTGTTTGCTGATTTAGCGGTTATTAGGAAAAGGATGTTTCTTCATTTCCGCGTTTTCAAAATTGGTATTTTTTTTTCGAGATTCCTATGCAAAACAGTTAACAAGATGGATGACTTTTTAACATCGATTTTTTCATTTGTCCGCAAATCTCGGATTGGGGAAAACTGAAGCTTTTTTGTTAATAAACGCATTCCCTTTTTTTTGTTAAAAACAAATTCTCCCCCTACGCGTGCGCGTTACTTAATAATAGCCAATTTCATTTCAATCGATGCTTTTTCCCCTTACATTTGCTTCCACTTTTAAAAGATAGATACGATGATAAAGGCAATTCAAAATATACTCAAAACCATAGTGGGAGACAAGGCGCAGAACGATTTAAAGAAGATTCGACCCCTAGTAGATCAAGTCCTCGCCGAAGATCAAAAAATGGCGCAAGCCAGCGCTCAAGAGCTTCGTCAAAAAAGTACCTTACTGAAGCAAGAGATTCAACAAAAACTGGCTCCCCTTCAAGATCAAATCGATCAACTAAAAACCCAAGCAGAGAGTTTACCCAGCGAAGCTTTGGAACAAAAAGAAGCCTTCTACGCTCAAGTGGATGATTTGGAGAAGCAAAATCTTCAAGTGCTCGAAGAAACCCTGCTCGCCATTTTGCCTCAGGCCTTTGCCATCGTTAAAAACACGGCAAAGCTCTTCACCCAAAATGACCAATTAACAGTAACGGCCTCTGATTTTGATCGCAGCTTGGCCGGACAGGGCAAAGGTTATGTTCAAATCCAAGGGGATCAAGCCACTTGGCAAACCCAATGGATGGCGGCGGGCAATGCGATGAAGTGGAACATGATCCATTATGATGTGCAGCTCATCGGGGGTATCGCTCTTCACCAAGGTAAAGTAGCAGAGATGGCCACAGGGGAAGGAAAAACATTGGTGGCCACGCTTCCTGTTTTCCTCAACGCGCTCTCTGGAAAAGGCGTGCACCTGGTAACAGTCAATGACTATTTGGCCAAACGCGACTCTGAATGGATGGGCCCATTGTACGAGTTTCATGGATTATCTGTGGATTGCATCGACAAACACCAACCGAATACCACGGCCCGCAGAAACGCCTATCTAGCCGACATTACATTTGGTACCAACAACGAATTTGGTTTTGATTATCTCCGTGATAATATGGCCAGCGAGGCCAGTCACCTGGTGCAACGCAAACATCACTTTGCCATTGTGGATGAGGTGGATTCCGTGTTGATTGATGAGGCGAGAACGCCTTTGATTATCTCCGGCCCTACGCCCAAAGGCGACCAACAAGAATTTGATGCCCTCAAGCCCAAAGTGCAATTGCTCATCAATGCGCAAAAGACGGCGGTGAATGATTTCTTGACTTTGGCAAAAAAGAAATTGTCTGCTGAAGGAAATATCTCCAAAGAGGATGCGACAGAGGGCGGATTGGCCTTGTTCAGGGCTTATCGCGGTTTGCCCAAGAACAAAGCCCTGATCAAGTTTTTGAGTGAAGATGGAATCAAGGCGCAGTTGCTCAAAACAGAATCTTATTATCTGCAGGACAACCAGCGCAATATGCCCCAAGTGGACGAAGAATTATTCTTTGTCATCGAAGAAAAAAATAACCAAATAGAACTCGCCGAGAAAGGAATTGCCTTGATCTCCGCCAATATGGAGGATGAGCAGTTTTTCATTCTTCCCGATTTGGGCACAGAGCTCGCCATCATCGAACAAACAGCTAAATCAGAAGAGGAAAAAGTGCAGCGCATCGAAGCACTGCAAAGAGATTATGCGGTAAAAAGCGATCGCATCCACACCATCAATCAACTTTTGAAAGCCTACGCCTTGTTTGAAAAAGACGTGGATTATGTGGTGATGGAAAACAAAGTGAAAATTGTGGATGAGCAGACAGGTCGTATCATGGAAGGCCGCCGTTACTCCGATGGTTTGCACCAAGCGATAGAAGCCAAGGAGAACGTGCGCGTGGAAGCCGCCACTCAAACCTATGCTACCATCACGCTTCAAAATTATTTCCGCATGTACCATAAGTTGGCGGGAATGACCGGAACGGCGGAAACAGAAGCCGGTGAGTTTTGGAGCATCTATAAACTGGATGTCATGGTAATTCCTACGCACCGTGACATCAAGCGCAAAGACCACGACGATAAAATCTACAAAACCAAGCGTGAGAAATACAACGCGGTGATTGAAGAGATTGTGCAATTGAAAGAAGAGGGTCGTCCTGTGCTTGTGGGAACTACCACGGTGGAGGTCTCTGAATTACTGTCCCGAATGTTGCGTCAGCGGAATATTGATCACCAGGTATTGAACGCCAAATTGCACCAAAGAGAGGCCGACATTGTGGCCATGGCTGGACAAGCGGGTACCGTGACGATTGCCACCAACATGGCGGGTAGAGGTACGGATATCAAATTGGGAGAGGGGGTGAAAGACAAAGGTTTGGCCATCATCGGCACGGAGCGTCATGATTCGCGGCGTGTGGACCGCCAGCTCAGAGGTCGCTCAGGTCGTCAAGGCGATCCAGGATCTTCTCAGTTCTATGTATCCTTGGAAGATGATTTGATGCGTTTGTTTGGCTCTGATCGGATTGCCAAAACCATGGATCGCTTTGGATTGGAAGAGGGCGAGGTGATTCAACACTCGCTGATTACTTCATCCATTGAGCGTGCGCAGAAAAAAGTAGAAGAGAACCACTTTGGTGTTCGTAAGCGTTTGTTGGAATTTGATGATGTGATGAATGCTCAACGCGAGGTGATTTACAAGCGAAGAAAGCATGCTTTATTTGGGGAGCGCTTGCAGTTGGACATTGACAATACGATGTATGACATAGCGGCGCAATTGGTGGAGATGTTCCACTCTAGCAAGCAATACGACACCTTTAGATTAGAAGCCTTGCGCTTGTTTGGTATTGATACCCGGATTGATCAATCTACTTTCCTTATGGGGAAAGAGCAAGATTTGATTCATACTTTGTATGAGGAAGTAGCCATCGGCTACCATCACCGCATGAATGCTTTGAAACAACAAGCGCTTCCAGTGATCACCAATATCCTCAATGGCAATCAAGGTTATCAAAACATCGCCATCCCCTTGAGCGATGGAAGAAAGAATTTACAGATTGGTGTCAACATGGCCAAAGCCATCGAGACGCAAGGAAAAGAAATTGTGGATTCTATTGAACGCAGCATCACCTTGGCCATCATTGATCTCTATTGGAAAGAACATCTACGTGCCATGGATGATTTGCGCCACAACGTGCAGTTCGCTTCGCACGAGCAAAAAGATCCATTGGTGATTTACAAAATTGAGAGCTATGATTTGTTCAAGAAGGTATTGAGTCGGATCAATGGTGAGATCATCCAATTCTTGTTGACCTGCAAAATTGTAGAAGGCACTCCACCGCAGCGAGCAGTGCAATCCGCCCCTCAGCAGAGAGTATCTACCTCCAAAGCCGATGTGCAAAATTTAAGTGCTCGAAGCAATGAAAGCGCGGTGGAGCAAAGTGCGCCAGTAAAAGTAGAGCCCTTGAAAGCAGATCCTAAGATTGGGCGTAACGATCCATGCCCTTGCGGAAGTGGAAAGAAGTACAAGTCGTGTCACGGATAGGGTAGGGCGGAATTATAAATCATTGTTATGACCAAAACTGTATTGATCACCGGAGCGTCCTCAGGAATAGGAAAGGAGCTCGCTACTTGCTTTGCCAAAGACCAATTTCATTTGTTGCTCACCGCCCGAAGTGAAGGCGCATTGATGGAAATTAAAAATCAATTGGAAAATCAATTCGGTGTGAACGTTTCCATTTTCAAAGCTGATTTGAGCCTAGTACAAGATCGTCTTGCCCTGGTGCAATGGGTGGATGAACAGACGAGCTCCTTAACCCATCTCATCAACAACGCGGGCTTTGGGGATACAGGCCTATTTGAAAATACCGATTGGCATAAAAACCAACAAATGATGGATTTGAATATCGATGCACTCACTCATTTGTGCCATCATTTTGTGCCCAAAATGAAAAAAGCAGGATTCGGAAGAATCCTGAATGTGGCCTCCACAGCCGCCTTTCAACCCGGCCCGACGATGGCGGTCTATTTCGCTACCAAATCGTACGTGCTTCATTTCTCTGAAGCCATCAACTGTGAGTTGAAAGGCACAGGTGTCAGTGTTACTGCGCTTTGTCCAGGTGCTACCCATACGCAATTTGCTAAAACGGCGGGATTTGATGAGAATGGCATTTTTGATGCATCCAAAAAACTGCCTTCCGCAAAAGAAGTGGCGGAATATGGATACCGTGCTTTGAATCAACAAAAATCGGTAGCCATACATGGAATGAAGAACTACCTGCTCGCCAACACTTCTCGTCTTTTCCCCAGAGACATGGTAGTGGCCATTACTCGTAAAATGATGAAGTAAAGTTTACAAAAAGCCCAACTCCAATTGAGCGGCTTCGGACATCATGCTCTTGTCCCAGGGTGGATCCCAAGTGATGACTACTTTACAGTCTGTAACATGTTCAATGCCCTTGATTTTTTCTTCCACTTCGGGAGGAAGGGTCTCTGCCACAGGACAACTGGGCGAAGTTAGCGTCATGGAAATGGTGACCGCAAAATCCTCTTTCACATCGATTTGATAGATCAAGCCCAATTCATAAATGTCCACTGGAATCTCCGGATCATAAATCGTTTTAAGGACGTTAATGACTTCTTGGGTGAGAGCTTCTTTTTCCATTTTTATTGTAACAAAAATCCGTAAGTCTTAATTTGTTTAATCATTGCCGCGAGTCCGTTGCTCCGTGTTTGACTCAGGTTCTCTAACAACCCAATGGTCGTTAAAAAGTTCATGTCCGCAGCGACTATTGCACTTCCTGGCTGATCATTAAAAATTCGCAACATTAAACTCACCATCCCTTTGGTGATAATGGCATCACTGTCTGCTTGAAAATGGATGTGCCCATTTTCTCGCTTTTCAGCGGTCAACCAGACTTTGGACTGGCATCCGCTAATGATATTTTCTTCTTTTCTCTCGCTATCCGGAAAACCCCCTAACTCCTTGCCTAACTCAATGATGTATTCATACTTTTCCATCCAAGTTGAAAACATTTGAAATTCCGAGATCACCTCTGCCTGTCGCTCTGCAATATTGCTCATCCGATTAACAATTGAATGGATTTGACTAAACTTTTTTGCAATTGCACCACATCCTCCTCGTTGTTATATAATGCAAATGAAGCACGGGCCGTTCCGCTCATTTTCCATGCCTCCCACAAGGGTTGAGTGCAATGATGACCGGTACGAATGGCAACACCTTGTTGGTCCAATAACTCACCCAAATCGGCATGATGGAATTGGGGCGACCAAAAAGAATACAACGCGGTTTTCCTCTCTGACTCTCCAATCCACTGAACCTCTTGCACCGCTGAGGTCACTCCTTTCATCCACTCGATTTGGGCCTGTTCAATACGATGTATCAATTCCCAACCCATATTGGTGAACCAACGAATGGCCTCTCCTAATCCGATGATGCCTTGTATATGCGGGGTGCCTGCCTCAAATTTCAATGGAGCTTCTTGAAAAGTGGTCCCTTCGAAACTCACTTTTTTGATCATTTCACCTCCTGTGCGATAAACCTCCATCACCTCCAATATTTCTTTTTTCCCAAAGAGCACTCCAATGCCGGTGGGTCCAAATAATTTGTGTCCTGAAAAAACCAACCAATCACAATTTAACTGGGCCACTTGTAACGGAAAATGAGTAACGGCTTGCGCTGCGTCTATCAATACTTTGGCTCCCAACGAATGCGCATGCGTAATCATTTCTTGAACCGGATGCACCACTCCTGTGGCATTGCTAACCCATCCTACAGATACGAGCTTAGTGGATCCGTTGACATGCAATTTCCAATCGGACACCCAAGTACCATCTTGGTTCAGCGGAATGACTTTTAAAATCGCCCCTGTTTTCTTGCACACCTGCTGCCATGGAACTATATTGGCGTGATGTTCAGACAGTGCAACCAAAATTTCATCTCCCGATTTCAATTGTGTCATCGCCCAAGCATGTGCTACGAGGTTGATACCATCAGTGGTTCCTTGTGTGAATATTATTTCCTCTCGATGCGATGCGCCGATAAAATGCTGAACGGTATCTCTAGATTTCTCCATGGCATCGGTGGCCAGATTGGCTAGATAATGCGCACCGCGATGTACGTTGGAATTGTACTGCTCATAATAGGCGGATATGCTGGCAATTACCGCCTGCGGCTTTTGCGTGGTGGCGGCATTGTCCAAGTACACCAATGAGGAGCCTCTCACCTTTTGGTGAAGGATGGGGAACTCCTTGCGTATGCGTTGTATTTCGAGAGCAATTGACATTTAATCGGCGATGACGCGTCCGCGCTCAGACAAGGTTTTTTTCACAAATTCAATCACGAGCGGTTGACCGGATCGATCAATCACTTCGTTGATATAAGCGGATACCAACATTTGCTTAGCTCCCATTTCACTCAGCCCTCTGGCACGTAAATAAAACAAGGCCTCTTGATCAAAAGTACCCGTAGTGCTACCATGGCTGCATCGCACATCATCAGCATAGATTTCCAACTCTGGTTTCGAATCCATCTCTGCGGTATCACTCATCATGATGTTCTTGTTGCTTTGATACGCTTCCGTTTTCTGTGCATCTTTTCGCACAAAAACTTTCCCATTGAAAACACCGCGAGATTGATCAAACAAAACGCCTTTATATAATTCGTTCGATGTACAATTGGGTACTTGATGATCCACTACGGTGTGATTGTCGATCAGCTGCTGATGCTGGGGTAAATAAAAACCGCTCAATCCGGCATGAGCACGTTCTCCGTGCAATTCAATTTTTACCTCATTTCGAATCCATCCACCTTGCAAAGTGTGGGTAACTAAATTCAGATGACTGCCCTCTGCTTGCTTCACATGAACATTCATGAGGTGAAAATGAGCGTCGGCATGGTCTTGTATCAAATCGATATCCAAATGTGCCCCTTTGGCCAACTGTATTTCTATCCTTCCATTGAGAAAGGAATCCGTTTCCATCTCGGAATGGATCACCACTTTTCCGATTGCATTTTCCTTCACCTCAATGCGCCAAAAGGGCTGCATCCAAGTTCCCTTCTTGTTGTTTTTTATGACAAAATGATGGGTATGTTCTGACTCATCCCCCTTCACTTCACATTTCCATGCTTGGTTACAGAAGGCTGTGTGCATTACACCAAAAAAATCGGAATGAATGGACAATTCAGGAACCATCTCTTCGAAAGTTACATCCGCCATTACTTCTGCCAATTCCAATTCCAACTGGGTTTGCGCCAGCTTAGCGGTACGGGTGTACTTCCAGGATTCATCGCGAGTGGTGGGAAATGAAAGATCGAGCAAACGAGCAACAGCCTCTTTTTGGGTAGCGTGCTCATAGTAAAAACCCATCTCACCACGCTCCACCCATTCTTTTACTTTATTGATGGTTTTTGTTTCCATTACGCCACGGTTTCTTTGATCCAATCGTAACCCTTTTCTTCAAGTTCCAAAGCCAATTCCTTGGGTCCTGTTTTGACGATTTGACCTTTGTACAACACATGCACCACATCTGGAACGATGTAGTCCAGTAAGCGCTGATAATGCGTTATCACAACAAAAGAACGCTCTGGTGAGCGCATGGCATTTACCCCTTGTGCCACAATGCGCAAGGCATCGATATCCAGTCCCGAATCTGTTTCATCTAAAATCGCCAATGTGGGTTCTAACATCGCCATTTGAAAAACCTCATTGCGCTTTTTCTCTCCACCACTGAATCCCTCATTTACCGCGCGATTGGCCAATTGTCCATCCAACTCTACTAAAGCTGATTTCTCTTTTACCAAGGCTAAAAATTCTTTTGCCGTCAATGGATCTTGTCCGCGGTGCTTACGCATTTCGCCCACGGCTGCTTTCAGAAAATTCATATTGGATACCCCAGGTATTTCTACGGGATATTGGAAAGCCAAGAACAATCCTTCACGCGCTCGGATCTCCGGATCCATGTCCAACAGCGATTGTCCATTGAAAGTCACCGAACCTTCTGTTACCTCATATTCCTCTCTTCCGGCCAATACACTCGCCAAGGTTGATTTACCTGATCCATTGGGACCCATGATGGCATGCACCTCGCCCGGTTTCACCTCCAAATTCAATCCTCTTAAAATTTCCTTTCCATCAATGGAGGCTTTTAAATTTTCAATCTTCATCATTTGCTTCGACTTTTTTATCCAACACTTCCTTCTAATGAAATCGCCAGTAGTTTTTGCGCTTCCACAGCAAACTCCATGGGCAATTTGTTTAATACTTCTTTCGCATATCCATTTACAATCATGCTGATGGCTTGCTCTTCATCCAATCCTCTTTGTAAACAATAAAATATTTGATCTTCTCCGATCTTCGATGTGGTGGCCTCATGCTCCACCTGCGCGGTGCTATTGTTCACCTCGATATATGGAAAAGTATGGGCTCCGCATTGATCCGTCATGAGGAGTGAATCACATTGTGAAAAATTTCGGGCGTTTTGAGCAGAGGGATTGATTTGCACCAATCCGCGATAACTATTGTTGCTCTTGCCTGCGCTGATTCCTTTGGAAATAATGGTGCTGTGCGAATTTCTTCCAATGTGAATCATCTTCGTTCCAGTATCTGCCTGTTGAAAATGATTGGTAACGGCTACAGAATAAAATTCTCCCACACTGTAATCACCTTTCAAAACACAACTTGGATATTTCCATGTTACCGCAGAGCCGGTTTCCACTTGCGTCCAAGAAATTTTAGACTTGTATCCATCGCACAATCCGCGTTTGGTAACAAAATTGAACACCCCGCCTTTCCCTTCTTTGTCTCCCGGATACCAATTTTGCACCGTGCTGTATTTGATTTCTGCACGTTCGAGGGCAATGAGTTCCACCACAGCAGCGTGCAATTGATTCTCGTCGCGTTGAGGTGCCGTGCAACCTTCCAAGTAACTCACATAACTTTCTTCATCGGCTATGACCAATGTTCTTTCAAACTGGCCAGTCCCTCCCTCGTTGATTCGGAAATAGGTGGACAACTCCATTGGACACTTGACGCCTTTGGGTATATAACAGAATGAACCATCTGTGAATACGGCTGAGTTCAGGGCAGCATAGAAATTATCTTTCTTGGGGACCACGGTGCCCAAATATTTTTGCACCAGCTCACCATGGTTTTGAATGGCCTCACTGATGGAACAAAAAATGATGCCTAATTCGCCTAATTTCTCTTTGAAAGAGGTCGCTACCGACACGGAGTCCATGACAAAATCAACCGCTATTCCGTTGAGTCTTTTTTGCTCGTCCAAGGAGATTCCCAATTTATCCATGGTCTTTCTCATTTCAGGATCGAGGTCATCCAAGCTATTGATTTTGGGTTTGCTCTTGGGAGCTGCGTAGTAGGAGATGGCTTGAAAATCGGGCTTGGTATATTGCACATGTGCCCATTCAGGCTCTTGCATGTTCTGCCAAATCTTAAATGCGTCTAAGCGCCAATCTAACAGCCATTGCGGTTCGTTCTTCTTTTGTGAAATCAAACGAATCACCCCCTCATTCAAGCCTGCGGGAATCTTGTCTGATTCGATATTGGTGGTAAAACCAAATTCGTATTCTTTGCCCGTTATTTCGTCTAGTATTTCCATGACTTAAATTGAAAAGCTTTCGCCGCATCCACAGGTTCTAGAGGCATTGGGGTTTTTGAAAACAAAGCCCTTTCCATTGAGCCCTCCGGTGTATTCCAATTCAGTTCCTACGAGATAAAGGAAACTTCTTTTATCCACCACCACCTTCACACCGTTGTCTTCAAACACTTGATCCCCTTCTTTCATTTCGTGATCGAAATTGAGCTGATACATCAATCCACTGCATCCGCCGCCTTCTACTCCCACGCGGACGAAGGAACCAGCGGGACGAGATTCTTCTTGCAACAATTTTGAGACTTGCTCTTTTGCGCTATCTGATACTTTTATCATAATTTTCTTATTTAGAATTTTTCTAAATAGTAAACATGGTGCAAAAATACAAGGTTTGAGGGATTGACAACAAATAAAAAAGATCAAAAATGAGGGAGTTACGGGCTTTCCGCAGAGTAGGGGAGCGAGCACCCTGTGGAAAAGACATCTTTATTTGCACGAAAGCCGTGAGTGAGTATATTTGCACCGCCGAGGGGGTATAGCTCAGCTGGCTAGAGCGCTTGCATGGCATGCAAGAGGTCATCGGTTCGACTCCGATTATCTCCACCATAAAATTCCGCAATCACCTGTATTATAGAGGGTTGCGGAATTTTTCATTTGTACTTAGCCCACATTTAGCCCACCGATTTTGGTGGAGAAAAATCAAAATCTGAACGGTTCGGTTTGAGTGATCTCCACATTTAGCCCACGGAAATTGGGATGGTTTTTAATACCATTGGGGTGCTTTTGATGTATACTTTTTTGCTGATGAACATTCAGTAAGAGTTTAAACTTGAAAAGCGAAGAAGTAAGGATACTACTGTAATACTCCCCCAATCCTAGACCAAAGATTGGTTGAGCTAAGTTAAACTTTTATCTCATTAGGCTGCATGTTTTTTGATTGATTTCTCGAAGGCTTCGTTTGGGGATGTTTTCAAGGTGTGGTGTGTTTTGTTGTGATATTATTCGATGTGGGCATGAACTCCTCCAAAAAGTTCAAGGCCTATATCACAGTGGTTCAAGCAGATGTACTCGTATTTGATTGTTTTACAAAAGCCCTCTATCCGAGTGTTATCAGTGGCTCTTTCCTTGCCATCCATGGATATTTGAATTTCGTTGTCCGTCAAGTATTGAG